>TARA_R110002033_G_scaffold17775_2_pt1 | contig 64064 bp, 50 predicted proteins | sample TARA_R110002033 | Tara Oceans TARA_R110002033 (sample SAMEA4397051) | marine metagenome | biome: Polar Biome; feature: [SRF] surface water layer (ENVO:00010504); material: water (ENVO:00002006), including particulate matter (ENVO:01000060) such as... | depth 5 m
GGAATTTAGTCCAGGTTGGTAAGATGTGTCATTTAAACTTGCAGAAAGTTTACCTTCAACAAAATCTGTTAAACGTTGAGCGGGAGCCGACTGACTTCTTCCACCTGCTGTAAAAGCCAATTTTTCTAAATTTTTTTGATATTCGAGTCCTTTTAAAGGGCCAAAGGGCTCATATTTGTGCAAATCGATATCCACATTAATTTCAACCACAATACCAGAATTAGCATATAAATTGTTGCGTTTAGAAGGCGACATGCCATTTACTACAACCTCACCATTGGCAGTAGCAGCAGGCACAATAAACCCACCGGGGCACATGCAAAATGAATAAACACCTCTATCATTAACTTGTTGCACTAATCCGTATGAAGCCGCTGGAAGTAAGTCTGGACGCTTACCAGAACAATGGTATTGAATGGAGTCTATAATATGTTGTGGGTGTTCCACCCGAACGCCCATAGCAAACGATTTAGCTTCCAAAGCGATTTGTTTTTTATGAAGTAAATAAAAGATATCACGAGCAGAATGTCCAGTAGCTAAAATGACTTTTTCTACAGTTATTTCTTCACCGTTTTGAAGTTGAATGGCTTGAATTTTATTGTTTTTTATTATAAAGTCGGTAACACGAGTTTCAAAATGAATCTCGCCACCATGATTCAAAATAGTTTCTCGAATGTTTTGAACCACTTTTGGCAGTTTATTGGTGCCGATATGAGGATGTGCATCTACAAGAATTTGGTCGGTAGCGCCATGAAATACTAGGTTTTCAAAAATGCGTCGTACATCGCCACGTTTTAAGCTTCGTGTATAAAGCTTTCCGTCACTGTATGTTCCTGCACCACCTTCTCCGAAACAATAATTGGAATCTTCGTTTACAATATGATCTTGATTTATGGCTTTTAAGTCGCGACGACGATTTTGAACATTTTTACCACGCTCTAAAACAATGGGTTTAAAACCAAGTTCAATACAGCGTAAAGCGGCATACATACCTGCTGGTCCGAAGCCAATAATATGGATGGGTTTTGCTTTGGAAACATCTTTATAATCAAAGGTGTATTCTGAATTTTCAGGAAGCTTTTCTCTTATATAAACCGCAACTTTATAATTAAAAATAATTTTTGGCTTTCTGGCATCGATGGATTTTCGAAGAATTTTGACGCCCGTAATCTCGTTTTTAGCAATAGCTAATTTTAAGGCAGATTTTAAAACAAGAATATCACTAATTTCTTCTTCTTTAAGTGTAATACGAAGTTGTATTTCTTTAACCATTTGGCAAAATTACTGAAAATTGGGCTAGGAGTTTAGAAAAGAATTTTTGGAAGGTTCGTTTAACAGTTTTGTGTATTCTGACTAACGTCAAACTTTGTTGTTTTTGTCCTGTGTCCCTTTATTATTAGGTGATTCAGATATTTTTTGTTCTATTTTTTTTAAAATTCCCTAAAATTTTCACGTTATCTGGAGAAATTAATCTCGGTTTTCCGTGATGTGGGGAATGAAGCACAACGACTCAATATAAAATCGTTTTAATATCTTAATATTTAATGTTAAACGAAAGTGGCCGTAATTTTTCACAAAGTCAACTTAAGCTTATTTCCTCTCATAAGTAATAAACGAAAACTCATACTCATGGTCTTCATCTTTTTTATGAAAGATATTAGATGTTTCTTTCCAAACGGCAGAGTCTATTTTAGGGAAAAAAGTATCGGCTTCAAAATTTCCGTGTACTCTAGTTAATTCAATTTTATCCGCTAAACTCATAGCTTGTTTATAAATTTGACCACCCCCTATAATAAAAGGTTGTACATCGTTTTTAGCGGCATCAATAGCATCTTCTAGACTATGCACTACAATAACACCATCAGGGGCTCTATAATCTGGTTGTCTTGTAATTACTACATGCGTTCTATTTGGTAATTGTTTTGGGAAACTTTCAAAAGTTTTACGTCCCATAATAATATGATGCCCGTTGGTTAAACTTTTAAAGCGTTTTAAATCATCGCTTAAATGCCATATTAACTGATTGCCTTTTCCAATTGCATTATTTTCGGCTGCAGCCACAATCATTGTAAGCTCCGATGTTCTATTTGAAGCTTTGGACGATTTGTTATAAACTTCGCTCTGTGCTAAGAGTGTTTCTTCTTTTACAAAACCTGCTTTGAGTTTTTCAATACGTCGATGTTGTTTTGCCACGAGTTTTTCTAGTTGTTCCTGCTCCCATGCTTTACCCATAAACTTTTGGGTAACAAAAACATTAAATAAATGATAAATAAATAGAAACAACCAAATTAGTATGGCAAAAACAAACCAATTGATATCAAAAATCTTGAAGTCTTTACCAATGCCTAAAACAGTATTGGCCACTATTAAAAAGATGGCTCCAATTAGAAAAATAACAAAATGAATGTATAAACGTTTTTTTTGTTTGATACGCTTTTGAGCATTTTCAATAAGCTCTAATTGGTCTTTGTCTATTTGTGGAGTATCTTTCTTTTTTCCAAACATGATATTAAAATAAGGTTTGTAAAGTTAAAGTTTTTTTGATGAACGGATTATTAAAACCTAAAAAACAAAAGTTTTACGCAAACGTTTTCGGGTAAAACTCACTGAAAATCAGGCAAAAAGATAAATTTATTATTGATAATAACATAAATTTTTATCAAGTTTTTTTTCTAACGCTTAATTTATTAAGAGCCATATTAACAAATTAATAATTCTTCGCTATAATATTAACTAAATGGATACAGCAAGAATAATGTTTTATAAATTTGTGTCATAAAACAACACACTTAAAAATTTTAATCATGGCTATTAAAAAACAATATTTAAAAAGCAAACCAGTTTGTAAAGTTACATTTTCTATTGAAGCTGAAGATGCAAAAAAAGTTTCTGTTGTAGGAAGCTTTAACGATTGGAATGCTAAAAAAGCTCCACTAAAAAAATTAAAGAATGGTACATTTAAAGGCACTTTAGATTTAGAAAAAGATAATACTTACGAATTTAAATACGTAGTAGATGGTGCTTATGTAAACGATGCTGCTGCCGATGCTTACGCATGGAATGACTTTGCAGGAGCAGAGAACAGTATTGTAAACGTTTAGTGAATTATTTAAAAGAATTAAAAAAAGCTTTCCATTTTGGAAAGCTTTTTTGTTTTATACTGCCACAACACCTTTGATGTGCGGATGTGGATTATAGTCTACCAAAGTAAAATCATCAAAATCAAAATCAAATATATCTTTAATTTCAGGATTTAAAATCATTTTTGGTAAAGGGCGAATATCTCTTGATAATTGTAATTCTAACTGCTCGTAGTGATTGCTGTAAATATGCGCATCACCAAATGTGTGAATAAATTCGCCAGCTTCGTAACCGCAAACTTGAGCCATCATCATAGTGAATAAAGCATACGATGCAATATTAAATGGTACGCCTAAAAATATATCAGCACTACGTTGATATAATTGCAAAGACAGTCTAGGTCTCGCATTTACTCCTCCTTCGGGGGTTGGGGGGCTTACATAAAATTGAAAAAAAGCATGACATGGCGGAAGTGCTGCTTTGCCGTTTGCTACGTTTTCATCAAAAGACTTTGAAGTATCGGGTAATACAGAAGGATTCCAAGCAGAAACTAACATCCTTCTACTATTTGGGTTGTTTTTTAGCGTATGTATAACCTCTTTTATTTGGTCGATTTCATCACTGTTCCAATTACGCCATTGATGACCATAAACAGGGCCTAAATCACCATTTTTATCAGCCCAATCATTCCAGATACGAACCCCATTTTCGGTTAAATAATTAATATTTGTGTCGCCTTTTAAAAACCAAAGTAATTCATAAACAATAGACTTTAAGTGTAGTTTTTTTGTGGTTACCATGGGAAAACCTTCACTTAAATCAAATCGCATTTGATAGCCAAAAACACTTTTCGTGCCTGTGCCTGTGCGATCTCCTTTTTCATTACCGTTTTCTAAAACGTATTTTACTAAATCGTGATATTGCTGCATCCTAATCTTCTGTCTTCCCAAAGGGAAGAAACTGCTTTAATTATTTAAAAAAATTTCGAAGTAAAAATAAAAAATAAGAGTTGAATCTAGTGAACTCAATACGTTATAATATCAAAAGTTATTAACTAAATATAAGCGAAATGTTTTTTGAGAATTGCTAGTTTTCCCTTTTGGGGAAATGTCCGTAGGACAATGGGGATTAACCAATTATCATTCCAGCAATAGTAGCCGAAATTAAGGAAGCAATAGTTCCACCAATCAAGGCTTTCATACCAAACTTGGAAAGTGTTTTACGTTGCCCAGGAGCTAACGATCCAATACCGCCAATTTGAATACCAATAGAGGCAAAATTTGCAAATCCACAAAGCATATAAGTCGCCATAATTATGGATTTCTCGTAAGTTAAATGAATTGAGTTCCCTGCATTTTTTAAGTCAGCTAATTGTATATAACCTATAAATTCGCTGGCTGCTAGTTTAATACCTAAAAGTTGACCCATAAGTGCCATATCTTCAGTAGCAACACCAATTAACCACATAAGTGGTGCAAAAGCATATCCTAAAATAAGTTCAAGCGATAAGCTTTCGTAAGTTGTGTTGTTGGCAATCCAAATATTTATGCTTGTAAAATCTCCAACCCAACCTAAAATACCATTAAACATGGCAATAAATGCCACAAAAACAAGAAGCATGGCGCCAACATTAACAGCTAATTTTAAACCTTCTGTAGTACCGTTTGCAATAGCATCTAAAAAGTTTGATCCAATTTTTTCCTGGGAAACTTCAGCATCAGTATTTACGTCTTCTGTTTGCGGATATAATATTTTTGAAATCACAACAGCACCAGGGGCCGCCATAACCGACGCAGCCAATAGGTGTTTTGCATAAAATAATCTTAATCCAGGATCGTCTCCACCAAGAAAACCGATATAGGCTGCAAGTACTGCGCCAGCAACGGTTGCCATACCACCAATCATGACTAAAAGTATTTCGGACTTATTCATTTTCTCTAAATAAGCCTTAATTAAAAGTGGCGCTTCAGTTTGGCCTAAAAAGATATTCCCAGCAACACTTAAACTTTCTGCTCCTGATATTTTTAAGGTTTTGGATAATAACCAAGCCATAGCTTTTACTACTTTTTGAATGATACCGAGATAAAATAAAACCGATGTTAATGCAGAAAAGAATATGATGGTTGGTAATACTTGAAAGGCGAAAATGAATCCGAAAGTATCCATATCGACTACTAAACCTTCAAATAAAAATTTGCTGCCTGCACGAGTAAAATCCAATACACTTACAAACAGGCCGCCTACAAATTCAAAAATAATTTTTATAAACTCAATTTTTAAAACACCTATGGCTATTAAAAGTTGAAAAGCCAAACCAATTCCAACAATTTTCCAATTAATGGCTTTTCTTTTACTGCTGAACAAAAAAGCAATAAATACGAGTGAAATCATTCCTAAAACCCCACGCCATAAACTAGTGAATGTGAACCCTTCATTTGGAATTATTGCAACTTGGTTGTCACTTATATCTGAAGTTTCAGATGCATTACTGTTTTCCGTATTAGCTAAATCATCATTGGTTTTTGATAAATCAACAATGTTGTTAATAGAATCTGAATACGTTTGAGATACAGTTTCGTTAGTGCTTTCAACATCTATTGAATCTGTATTTTGAGCTAAAATTGTTGAATATCCTACAAAAAAAATAGTGATAAATAGCAATAATAGCTTTTTCATATAGTAAGAAATAAATTGAAATTTAGGATTCTCGTTTTGAGATTTCATCGCGAATGCGTGCTGCTTTTTCATAATCTTCATTCACAACAGCTTCATTTAATAAGTTATGAAGTTCTTCAAGGGTTTTGCTTTTAAAACTCTCGCGTTTTGTATTTGGTTCTAGTTCGTTAGCAACTAAATCGTCCATTAAAATACTGTCTTGGGTGCCTTCATCCTCATCCTCTTTTTTAGGATTCACCTTTAAGTAAATACCAGCTTTATCAAGAATGTTTTTATACGTAAATATTGGTGCTTGAAAACGAAGTGCTAATGCAATGGCATCACTTGTTCTGGCATCAATAATTTCTTCAATTTTATCGCGTTCGCAAATTAAACTGGAGTAAAAAACGCCGTCAACCAATTTGTGAATAATCACTTGCTTTACAACAATATCAAACCTATCAGCGAAATTTTTAAATAAATCGTGAGTTAAAGGTCGTGGTGGGCTAATTTCCTTTTCCAAAGCAATGGCTATAGATTGTGCCTCAAAAGCACCAATAACTATAGGAAGTTTACGGTCGCCATCTACTTCATTTAAAATCAATGCATAAGCACCATTTTGGGTTTGACTGTACGATATCCCTTTTATATTTAATTTTACTAAACTCATAATTTATATAAAAACGCAAAGAACTGTTTAAATTAGGACTTTACCAACTGTGCCTGCCACATTAAGATAAAATGCTAATTTAAGCAGTTCAATACTACTTTATACCTTTTTTTCATTGAAATAACCGTAATAAAACACCTTTTTCCCTTTCTACTTTAATATAAAAAGAAACCGTAACTAAGGCTATGCTTTATTTTTCTATTTCGTATAAAGGAAAAAATCATCATTTTATTTTGCAGTAATTTCAATACAGAAATGGTATCACAATTTATAAAAAAATATTTTATTGTTGTGCTTTAAAAGTCTTTAATTTTTCGATAAGTTGCGGAACAACCTCAAAAGCATCGCCAACTACACCATAATCAGCAGCTTTGAAAAAAGGAGCTTCAGGATCGGTGTTGATGACCACTTTTACTTTTGAGGCATTAATACCTGCCAAATGCTGAATAGCACCAGAAATACCAATGGCAATATATAAGTTTGATGCTACAGGTTTTCCTGTTTGCCCAACGTGTTCGCTATGTGGGCGCCAACCTAAATCTGAAACAGGTTTAGAGCAAGCGGTTGCTGCCCCTAAAACATCGGCAAGTTCTTCAATCATGCCCCAATTTTCAGGCCCTTTTAATCCACGACCTGCAGATACTACAATTTCTGCATCGGCAATAGTCACTTTATCGGTCGCTTTATCTAAAGATTCAACTGTAACTCCTAAATCTGGAATTGAAGACGAAAAGTCTTCCGCGGAAGCGTTACCACTATTTTCAACCAATCCGAAAGAATTATTGGAAACACCAATAATTTTTACATCGGTGTTTATTTGCGTTATTTCGAAAGCTTTATTTGTGAAAGCGGTACGTTTAACTGTAAACGGATTTGTACTGGAAGGTGCTTCTATAACATTTGTAGCATAACCCGCATTTAAACCAACAGCTAAAAGCGGTGCTAAATATTTACTATCTGCACTAGAGCTTACAATAACAACTTTTGCAGCTTCTTTTTCGGCAGCTTGTTTTATGGCTTCGGCATATCCTTTGGCATTAAAAGCAGCTAATTTTTCGTTTGAAACATTTAAAACCTTATCAACACCATAGTTGCCCAATTCTGAAGCATCACCAACATTTATAGTTACTGCAGTTACGGTTGTTCCTAATTGGTCAGCAACCGCTTTGGCATAAGAAGCAACCTCTAAAGCTGTCTTTTTAAATTTTCCTTGTTCTGATTCTGTATATACTAAAACTGACATAAAAATTTTTTAAATTTTTTCCTGGACTTGTTTCAGGAACTGTTTAACTTTTAATTTTACTCTAAAAAGATCCTGAAATAAATTCAGGATAATTCAGTAAACTAAATTACCTTAGCTTCGTTATGAAGTAAACTAATTAATTCATCTAAATTATCTGGAGATACTAAAGTAACTGCGCCTTTTGGAACTGGTTTTTCAAATGAAACAGAAGTTGTTTCTGCTTTAGCTTCAACAGGTTCAACAACTGTTAAGGGTTTTTGACGCGCCATCATGATACCACGCATATTAGGAATTCGTAAATCACTTTCTTCAACCAATCCTTTTTGACCCCCAATTACCAATGGTAAAGATGTTGAAACCGTTTCTTTTCCACCGTCAATTTCTCTTGTCGCTTTCGCGGAAGTACCATCAACTTCAAGTTTTATGCAGTTATTTACAAAGTTAGATTCTGTTAAACCAGCAATCATGCCAGGAACCATTCCGCCGTTATAATCAATAGATTCACGACCAGCAATTACTAAATCGTAACCACCATCCTTAACTATATGAGCTAGTTGTTTTGCAACCGAAAACCCATCGGTAGCAGGCGTATTTACTCTAATTGCAGCATCAGCTCCAATAGCTAAAGCTTTACGCAGTGTGGGCTCTGTTTCTGTGCCACCAACATTTGCAACCGTTACATTTGCGCCTTGTTTTTCCTTAAACCACATAGCTCGGGTTAAACCAAATTCATCGTTCGGGTTAATTACAAATTGCACACCGTTAGTGTCAAACTTGGTATCACTTTCAGTAAAATTAATTTTTGAAGTGGTGTCTGGAACATGACTAATACACACTAATATTTTCATTATGGGTATTTTATATATTAATATTTAGTTTTTAATCTTAAAAAAATCCATGAGTTTGAGACTGCTTACTGCTACTGAAAACTGCGAACTTTTTTAATGGCTACGAAGTTAATTATTTTATTTTGAAAAATACTATGCATGCATAGTAAATTTTAAAAATTCTTCTAAGAGCGTATGTCATTTATTGTTATTTTTGCAATTCGATTTATTTTTTTTAATTAAAAAAGTGCTTCCCTTTGGGAAGACGGAAGATGGGATGAAGACAATTCAATTTAGAGAGGCCATTTGCGAAGCCATGAGCGAAGAAATGCGCAAAGACGAAAGCGTATATTTAATGGGTGAGGAAGTAGCTGAATATAATGGAGCTTATAAAGCTTCAAAAGGCATGTTAGATGAATTTGGTGAAAAACGTGTTATTGATACGCCTATTTCAGAATTAGGTTTTGCAGGGATTGCTATTGGTTCAACCATGACTGGTAACAGGCCAATTGTAGAATACATGACCTTTAACTTCTCTTTAGTTGGAATTGATCAAATTATAAACAACGCTGCAAAAATAAGACAAATGTCTGGCGGGCAGTTTAATTGTCCAATAGTATTTCGTGGACCTACAGCGTCTGCAGGACAACTAGGGGCAACACATTCGCAAGCTTTTGAAAGCTGGTTTGCTAATACACCGGGCTTAAAAGTGGTGGTGCCGTCCAATCCTTATGATGCAAAAGGACTTTTAAAAGCGGCAATTCGTGATGACGATCCAGTTATCTTTATGGAAAGTGAGCAAATGTATGGTGATAAAGGTGAAGTGCCAGAAGGTGAATATATTGTTCCATTAGGCGTTGCTGATATAAAGCGTGAAGGAACCGATGTGACTATTGTGTCTTTTGGAAAAATAATTAAAGAAGCATACAAAGCAGCTGATGAACTTGAAAAAGAAGGGATTTCTTGTGAGATTATCGATTTACGAACCGTTCGACCAATGGACAGAAAAGCTATTGTTGAATCGGTTAAAAAAACAAATAGATTAATAATTTTAGAAGAAGCTTGGCCTTTTGGAAATGTAGCTACTGAAATTACTTATTTGGTACAAAGTGAAGCGTTTGATTATTTAGATGCACCAATTATAAAAATTAATACAGCAGATACCCCTGCGCCATACTCACCAGTTTTATTAGCAGAGTGGCTACCAAACCATGAAGATGTTATCAAAGCTATAAAAAAGGTGATGTACAAATAAATAAAGTAAAATTTTATACGTTATGTAAACTTCATTAGCAATTTTGTTGATGAAGTTTTTTGTATTATGAACATAAGACTACTAGCAACATTTTTTTTCTTAGGAATTATTTCTGCCCTCGCCCAAACCAAAGTAAGTGGTTATGTGTTTGATGAATATAGCGAACCGGTTTCTTTTGCTAATATTTTATTTAAAGGCTCTACAAAAGGAACAATTACTGACGAAAACGGTAAATTTTATTTAGAATCTGACGAAACTTGGGACACCTTAATCGTATCTTTTATAGGTTATGAAACCCTAAATATTCCTTTAACTAAAAAGGTGAATTACGATTTAAAATTCACTTTAAAAGAAGAGGCATCGCAGCTAGATCAAATTTTTATCGTGTCTGGGAAACAATCCAAAAAGAATAACCCAGCCATTGATTTGTTAAGAAAAATCTGGGCAAACAAACGCAGCAACGGTTTAAAACAATTTAAACAATACGAATACGATAAATACGAAAAAGTAGAATTCGACATCAATACTATTGATAGTGCGCTTATAAAAAGCAAACTATTTAGAGGTATGGAATTTGTTTTTAATCAAGTGGATACGTCCCGGGTTACTGGTAAAACGTATTTGCCTATGTTTATTAACGAAGCGGTTTCAACTGTTTATGGCAATAATGTATTAAATAAAGAAAAAGAAGATTTAAAAGGAAATAAGAATTCCGGATTTAGTGATAACCAAATAATTATCGACTTTGTAGATGATTTATACACCGATTTTAATGTGTATGATAATTACCTAAAGTTCTTCGATAAGAGTTTTGTGAGTCCGCTTTCAAAAACGGGAATAAATACCTACAATTATGTCCTGTCCGATAGTACAATTATAGATAATAAATGGTGTTATAATATTATTTACTACCCGCGCAGAAAAAATGAACTCACTTTTAAAGGCGATTTTTGGGTTGCAGATACTACTTATGCTATAAAAGAAATTAATCTTCAAGCTTCAAAAAGCGCGAATATAAACTGGGTAAAAGACATATATATTGAGCAGGAGTTTGACGTGTTGAATGATTCGCTATTCCTTGTAAAGCGTGATTATATGATGAGTGATTTTGCCTTTAGTAAAAAGGAGAAATCTAGAGGAGTTTACGGTAAAAGAACTACACTTTACAATAATTATAAATTTGATATAGATAAAGGGAAGGATTTTTATGATAAGGAAGTTTATAATTTTGATAAAGACATTTATGATAGGGATGATGAATTTTGGGCAGAAAATCGCTTAGAGGAATTGAATCAAGATGAGAAAGGCGTTTATAAAATGCTGGACACCTTAAAAACAGTAAAAAAGTTTAAAAGACTTTATAATTTAGGAAGCATCTTAACATCGGGTTATATTGAATTCAATACATTGCCTTTAGATTACGGGCCTATTTTTTCAACGTTTGGGTTTAATGAAGTTGAAGGGTTACGACTTCGTGCCGGTGGACGAACTTATTTTGGTAGAAACGATTTATGGCGACTTGAAGGTTTTTTAGCTTATGGATTAAAAGACGACAAGTTTAAATATGGTATTTCTGGTAAATGGTTACTGGATAAAAGAAGCCGATTAATTATATCTGGAGGAAACAGACGGGACGTTGAGCAAATAGGGGCAAGTTTAACAAACAGTACTGATGTTTTAGGGCGTAGTTTAGCCTCCTCTTCATTGGTAAACACAGGTGCAAATGATAAACTAACATCTATAAATTTAACAAGTTTAGCCATAGAAGCAGAACCTTGGCGCAACGTTATATTCAGATTGGGCGCCAACTACAGGACTTTAGAATCGGCATCCCCAACATTTAGTTTGGATTATAATACGCCAACAGGTGTTGAAAGTGAAATAAAGCAGTTTGAAAGTGCTTTATCAGTATCTTATTTTCCAAAACGAAAAATGACAGGTTTTGGTGTAGAACGCCTAAATGCCAATGATGATTATGCACGTTTATTTGCGATAGTAAGCAAGGGTGATAAAAATATGTTCAATAGTGATTTTGATTATACGAAAGTACAATTTTCATATATTCAGCCTTGGCAAGTTGGTGGTTTTGGCAGATTGACAACTACTGTTGAAGCTGGTAAAACCTTCGGAGAAGTGCCTTTAGGTTTACTTAGCGTCATTCCTGGAAATCAAACCTACTTTTCAATTTATAATACCTTTTCTCAGTTGGATTTTTATGAGTTTGTATCTGACACATATACCTCATTTCATTTAGAGCATAATTTTAACGGGCGTCTGTTTTCGAGAATACCTTTTTTACGAAAACTTAATTTGAGGGAAATTGTGAGTGTTCGAGGTGTTTGGGGTGAAATTTCAGATGAGAATATGGCTTTAAACACAACAAACAATCCTAATAGTATTCCATTAATAGCACCATCGAGTAATCCTTATTACGAGTACAGCTTAGGTATTGGTAATATTTTTAAAGTATTTAGAATAGACTTTAATTTCAGGGGAAACTACAAAGATGATGTTCTAAACCCAGATGCCAGAAAATTTGGCATTACGGGTAGTTTCGGGTTTTATTTTTAATTTTTTAGGACTGTACGTGTCTTCAAAATGCAATATCTAACACGGTTGTTGCATAAATATAACTTATGGATTGTATAAAAAATATAAATAAAAATTTATCAATAATGGTGAGTATCTTTGATTAGAGTGAAAAAAAGTAAAAAAAATAAAAGTTTAGTGAAGTTAGTTTAGTTAGTCATTAGTATGTCTCCAATCAAAATCCATGAAAAAATCATGGATTTTGATTTTAAGAATTAAGTTAAATTATGACTTTTAATTATTATTTATTTCGGAACGTCGCATAGGCATAACATCGATGGTTTTAAATAATTCTTTACAAGTAAGTATGTTGCTTTGTCTTAATTTAACACCTCCATCCAATCCAATTAAAATAATTTCAAAAGGAGCATTTAATTTTTTGTAATCTTTATAAAGTTTATAAGATTTTTGCCATTCGCCACTATCTTGTAATCCTATTTTACAACTATCTTTCTTAACTTGATAAATAATTAATTTACGTTCTTGAAGGCCGTTTTGACATTCTTTTAAATTATCAATTTGATTTTTATAAATGGTATTTTCTGTATCATTTGTTAAAGCTAAAAGTGTTCTATTGTTCCATTTATGAGATGTTAGGTCTTGTGCCATTAAATGGCTTGCATTAAAAATAAATAAAGCTAATATGATGATTTTTGTGTAGTACATATAGCACTTAGATTAAATCATAGAACTAGTCGTTTTTCTTTTCTTTAAAACTATCAAATTCCGATTTTGTTTCCACTTTAGGAAAGCTATTGTTTTCCATTGCTGTATCGGCAAATTCAAAATTAGGATCTAAATTTATTTCACGAACTTCTTTTTCCTTTATAAAGGTTTGTTGCGTTTCGTATTCGTTTCTGCGCCAAATTTGTGCAGGAAGTTTATCTATTTCATTGGTACCATCAGTATAAATCCATTCTATAGTTACAGGCATAATAAGTCCGCCAACATTTTTAATGGTTAATTCGTAAATATTTTTTCCAGAAAGTTGTTTTCTTATTTCAGGTTCATCCAAACGAGATAGAAATTGTCCGTAACCAGAATCAGGAGTAGAGGTCATCGTAATAACCTCTGGGCCGTTTGAAAAATCTTTAGATTGTGCTTCAGCAGTATCTTCTGAAGATTCCATTTTAATTTTAGATGTTTTGTTTTGGTCTTCAATATTTGTGTTTTCCTCAAAAACCTTAAACCATTTTACATTGCTAAGTTCCACATCTACATGATCTGTGGTAAAAAACCAGCCTCTAAAAAACCAATCTAAATCAGTGGCCGTAGCATCTTCAAGGGTTCTAAATAAATCAGCTGGGTTTGGGTGTTTGTATTTCCAACGGTTGGCATATTCTTTAAAAGCTTCATCAAATAATTCTTTACCAATAATGGAGTTGCGAAGCATTTGCAAACCAACGGTAGGTTTTAAATAAAAATTAGCGCCAAATTGACTCATAAGTTCATTGTCGGAAGTTGTCATTATAGGGCGTAAAATGTTTTTATCACCACTCATAAAAGGCACAATACTTTTGGGTGTTACACTATTAAAATCGGGGTAGCGTTCGGCAACTGTACGTTGATGTAAAAACGTATTCAATCCTTCGTCCATCCACATCCATTTGCGTTCATCTGAGCTTACAATCATTGGAAACCAGTTGTGTCCTACTTCATGAATAATAGTGCCAATCATTCTTGCTTTGGCGGCATTACTAATAGTGCCATTTTTATCTGGTCTGCCTCCGTTAAAACTAATCATGGGAAATTCCATGCCAATATTTGAAGTATTTACCGAAATACAAACAGGGTATGGATAATCAAACGTAGCTTCAGAATATACTTCAAGCGCATGCATTATCGCTTTTGTAGATTCTTCCCGCCATACAGGTAAGCCTTCTTTAGGGTAAAAGGACATTGCCATAACGGTATTGGTTGGTAGTTTTACAGCTTGGGCATCCCAGATAAATTTTCGTGATGATGCAAAAGCAAAGTCACGCACGTTTTTAGCGCTATATTTCCATGTTTTTTGTTTGGTTGATTTTGATTTTTCATTAGCTTCAGCTTCCTCTTTTGTAATAATCATTATAGGTTTATCAAACGTTTTTTCAGCTTCAACTAACCTTTTTCGCTGGGTTTTACTGAGCACAGATTCAGCATTTTGTAATTCACCAGTTGATGCAACTATATGGTCGGCAGGAACGGTGATTTCTACATTATAATCTCCAAATTCCAAAGCAAACTCTCCAAGTTTTTGAAATTGCTGGTTTTGCCAACCTTCGGTGTCATTATACACGGCCATTCTAGGAAACCAATGCGCAATAAGGTAAACGCTATTATCATCTTCAGGAAAATATTCATAACCCTCACGAGATAATAAATACATACTTCTATCTGTAATGGGATACGACCACGCTATTGAAAAACTAAACGATTCACCAGATTTTAAGGGTTTATTTAATTTAACCTTCATCATCGTATTATTTACGACTGTTTTTAGGTTGTTTCCAGAGGCGTCTTTTATATATTTTATGGAATATCCTGCTGGAAAGTCCATAGCTCTAGTAAGAAATTGCATTTGACGTGAAGTCATACCTTCCTTTACATTATTATTAATATCGCCAAAATCCTCGTTTTCTTTTTTGTTTACATTTTGCTCTAACTGAATCCATAAATAGCTTAAATCATCAGGTGAATTATTAAAATAAGTTATGGTTTCCTCACCAGTTAATGTATTGTTTTTTTCATCTATTGAGACCTTAATATTATAATTGGCACGCTGTTGCCAATAGGCTTTACCTGGTGCTCCACTGGCAGTTCTATACGTGCTTGGTGGATCAATCATTCGGTCTATAGGCTCAAACTTCCCTTGCCATGGTTGGGTTTGTGCTTGAAAATTAGAATAAGTAAAGGTTGTGATGATTAGTAAAAATAGTAGTCGCATTTTTATTGAATTAGTCGTTTCAAATTAATGCAACAATATAATAATATTATGATAAAAATTTAATGTTTTAGTGTGATAATCAATAATTTATTAACAAATGAGAGGTGTTTAGTGAAAATATGAAACTAGTGAAAAGTTCAATTTCTTAATCGAAAAGAATTCCTCGTATCCTCTGCGAGGATAGTTGGTTTCAAGAAATTCTTTTATTATCAGAAATTACTTAATGTAAAGAAACGATTACTAATTATAAGAATCCATCAAAAAGCCTTTAAAACGTTAGGTTTTGTTTTGTTTACTGAGCAAGTGTTCAGTACATTTGCAGCCCTAAATAGAAATAAATTATGGCCAAGAAAAAAGATTTAACATTTGATGTGTTAATTGAAATACCGAAAGGAAGTAGAAATAAATACGAATACGATTTTACACTGCATAAAATTAGATTTGACCGTATGTTATTTTCATCAATGATGTATCCGGGGGATTATGGTTTTATTCCTGAAACCTTGGCTTTGGATCAAGACCCATTGGATGTATTGGTAATGGGAACAGAGCCAACTTACCCTATGGTAGTTATGGAAGTGCGACCTATTGGGGTTTTTCATATGACTGATGAAAAAGGACCAGATGAAAAAATTATTTGTGTTCCAGTTTCAGATCCTATTTGGAGTAATAATAAAGATATTGCAGATTTGAATCCGCACAGATTAAAGGAAATTGAACATTTTTTCCAAGTTTATAAAGATTTGGAAAAAAAGAAAGTTGATGTAGGTGGATGGGGTAATTCAGAAGAAGCTGTTAAGATTTATCATGAATGTGTCAAACGTTATGATGAAAGTGAACACAAGAAAAAAAGGACTTTTACGATCTAATTGAAAGATTCGTAATATATCATCAAAAAAATGAGCCATCTTTAATTAAAGGTGGTTTTTTTTATCACTTATAATTTCCTATTTTTAGCCCCATTATAAAAAAATCAATTAATTAAATTAACTAACTAATATGGAATTAATAGTAAAATTTTTACCGCTTTTTGGTGTTGTAGCTTTAATTTTCGTTTTTCTAAAAAGCGGATGGGTTTCAAAACAAGAAGTTGGCGATGAAAAAATGTCACGTATAGCTAAGAATATTGCAGACGGAGCCATGGCATTTTTAAAAGCCGAATACAAGGTTTTAGCAATTTTTGTGGTAGCAGTAGCCATCTTATTATTTTTTAAAGGTGCTTCAGAAGAGGGTTCTAACGGGATGGTAGCTTTATCATTCATTGTAGGAGCTATTTGTTCTGCCCTAGCAGGATTTATCGGGATGAAAGTGGCCACCAAAGCAAATGTTAGAACTACACAAGCCGCAAGAACATCATTGGGACGCGCATTGGAAGTGGCATTTGCTGGAGGTGCAGTAATGGGCTTAGGCGTTGTAGGTTTAGGTATTTTAGGACTTAGTGGGTTATTTATGGTTTACCAAAATATGTGGAGTGGTCCTGAAAATTTATCAATGGTACTTAATGTGCTTTCAGGTTTTTCATTGGGAGCATCATCTATAGCTTTATTTGCGCGTGTTGGTGGAGGGATTTATACCAAAGCAGCCGACGTTGGTGCAGACCTTGTAGGTAAAGTTGAAGCTGGTATTCCAGAAGACCATCCATTAAACCCTGCAACTATTGCTGACAATGTGGGTGATAATGTAGGAGATGTTGCTGGTATGGGTGCCGATTTATTTGAATCTTATGTAGGTTCTATTATTGGTACTATGGTATTGGGAGCTTTTATTTTAACACCTGATTTTGCTGGCTTAGGAGCTGTGTACTTGCCTTTGGTTCTTGGTGCAATAGGTATAATAATGTCTATACTAGGCACCTTTTTTGTAAAGGTAAAAGATGGTGGAAACCCACAAACAGCCTTAAATATTGGAGAATTTGGTTCAGCTATATTAATGGTTGTGGCATCTTATTTTATTATAAATGCATTAATCCCTGAATCTGTTGAAGGTTTACCTTTCGGAGCCATGGGTGTGTTTTGGGCAACAATTTCTGGTTTAGTTGCTGGTTTGGGTGTTGGTAAAATAACTGAGTATTATACCGCTACTGGTAAAAAACCTGTAATGTCCATTGTTAAACAATCAGAAACTGGGGCAGCTACAAATATTATTGCTGGTTTAGGTGTTGGTATGATGTCAACCATGATTCCTATTCTTTTGATTGCTGCCGCTATTATGGTATCACATCATTTTGCAGGTTTATACGGTATTGCTATTGCGGCAGTTGGGATGTTAGCAAACACAGGTATTCAATTAGCAGTTGATGCTTACGGCCCCATCTGTGATAATGCAGGTGGTATTGCTGAAATGGCAGAATTACCAAGCGAGGTTCGCGAGCGTACCGATAAATTAGATGCTGTTGGAAATACAACTGCAGCGGTTGGTAAAGGTTTTGCCATTGCTTCTGCAGCTTTAACAGCCTTAGCATTATTTGCCGCTTTTATGAAGACTGCTGGCGTAATAGCCATTGATGTGTCCCAACCTAAAATTATGGCTGGATTATTAGTAGGCGGTATGTTGCCATTTGTATTTTCTGCTTTGTCAATGAATGCTGTTGGTCGTGCTGCTATGGCCATGATTGAAGAAGTGCGTCGTCAATTTAGGGATATTCCTCAATTAAAAGCGGCTTTAATAGTAATGCGTAAGTATGATTCTGATATGAGTAAAGCTTCAGCTGAAGATAGAGCCATTTTTGATGCTGCTGACGGTGTTGCTGATTATAGCAAATGTATTGATATTTCAACCAAAGCATCTATTAGGGAAATGGTATTACCAGGTTTATTGGCTATTGCTGTCCCTGTTGCTGTTGGTTTTATAGGTGGTGCAGAAATGTTAGGAGGCTTGCTTGCTGGTGTGACCACTTGTGGTGTGCTTATGGCTATTTTCCAATCCAACGCTGGTGGCGCTTGGGATAACGCTAAAAAAACTATAGAGGAACAAGGTAAGAAAGGAACAGATGCACATAAAGCGGCTGTTGTTGGAGATACTGTAGGAGATCCATTTAAAGATACTTCTGGACCTTCATTAAATATTTTATTAAAATTAATGTCGGTTGTTGCATTGGTGATTGCACCAAGTATTGCATTGTCTTCAGACCATGTGAGTGCTTATGTTTCAGAACAAAATCAAACTGAAATAGTAAATAATATTTCTAAAGAGGTTAAAATAGAAACGAACAAAAATGATGATGGAACTGTAAAAGCTGTTGTAACTACCGTTACTACTGAAAATGGTGAAGCATCTACTGCTTATGTGACTTTTGAAGGCACAGAATCAGAAGTGAAAGCAAATATTGAGGCTTTATAAAAACATCTGAATATGTATTTCAAAAACCACGCTTACAGCGTGGTTTTTTTGTAATTTTAGTTATCAATTTTAACTTATGTTCAAAAAAGATCCACTTCAAATTATTGCATTCCAAACTTATGGTTCATCAAACCATATTTATTTAAGAGGTCGAGCTATAGAAGATGAAAATATAAACTTGGAACAAAAAGGAGTATTCCAATTACTTTTTAATGCTTGGAAACGCTTTGAAACCGATGAGATAAAAAATACAAAACTCAAGGTTAAAATGGGTGACGATAAATTTTTTTATACGAAGACTGATAATGATGGTTATTTTTTATTGGATGAAAAAGTTGAAGACATTAGTGCTTATGCAAATGAAGAGGGTTGGGTAAATTTGGAGTTTTCTTTTAGAGAGGAGCAAATATCACGAACGATACAATCGGAAAATCGCTTTCCAGGGGAAATGCTTATTCCTTCAAAAAAAGCTTCTTTTGGTGTTATTAGTGATATAGATGACACTATTTTACACACGGGTTTAACATCTACATTAAAATGGCGTGTATTAATAAATACGTTGCTTACATCATCAGGAAAAAGGTTGCCTTTAGAAGGTGCTACAGAATTTTATCATTTATTGCACCAAGGCAAAACAGGAAATGAAGCTAACCCTATCTTTTATGTAAGCCATAGCCCATGGAATTTATATCGTTATTTGAAATATTTTTTAAAGAAGAATAACTTCCCCAAAGGGCCCATTGTTCTCAGGAATTTTCCAAGTCCGTTTTCAAAAAAGAATAAAGACGATAAGCCACAGAAGCAAAAGGAAATCCTTAACCTTTTAAAAGCGTATCCTAAGTTGAAATTCATTTTAATTGGTGATAGCGGCGAGCATGACCCTGATATTTATTTGGAAGTTGCTCAGGCATATCCGGATAGAATATTAGCGATTTATTTGCGCAGTGTCAATCATAAAAAGAAAATGCTTCGCGTATCTGGGTTGTATAAAGATTATAAAACCACTCCGGTATTATTGATAGAAAGCAGCAAGCAGGCTATAGAGCATGCAAAACGGAATAAATTCGTTACTTAATTTAAGATTGAACTCCAGCGTAATTAATTCCTGTTAGTTTATGCATGTCAAAATCGAACGTAGATAAGTCATCATGATTAAATTTTGAAATATCATCATATCCACAAGAGCGTGCCACGACTTTAATCAAATTGTTAGTTGCTTCAAAGAAATTTTGCAATTGCTTTGCAGAGGAATCAATAATCAATCTGCTACGTAATGATTCTTTTTGAGTGGCAATGCCTACAGGGCAATTGTTGGTGCCACAAGCGCGCATGCCCAAACAGCCAATAGCTTGTAATGCGGAGTTTGATACTGCAATAGCATCTGCGCCTAACATCATGGCTTTTGCAAAATCTTCGGCAACACGTAAACCACCAGTTATTACTAAAGTAACATCTGTAGCACCAACTTTATCCATATATTTTCTAGCTCTTGCTAATGCAGGAATTGTAGGTACATTAATATGGTCGCGTAAAATGGTTGGGGCAGAACCTGTTCCACCACCTCGGCCATCAAGAATTATATAATCAACACCTACGTTTAATGCAAACTGAATATCTTTTTCGATATGGCTTGCTGCAATCTTAAACCCAATTGGAATACCTCCTGTGTGCTCACGAACTTTATCGGCAAACACCTTAAAATCTTCAACTGTATGAAAATTTGGATTAGCTGCTGGCGAAATAGCTGTTTCACCTGCTTCTAAACCTCTTACTTCTGCTATTTCTTTACTCACTTTATTTCCTGGTAAGTGACCACCTGTTCCTGTTTTTGCACCTTGCCCACCTTTAAAATGAAAGGCTTGTACATGATCCAATTTATCCCAAGAAAATCCAAATTGTGCCGATGCTAATTCATAAAAATATTTGGAGTTATTAGCTTGTTCTTCTGGGAGCATACCACCCTCTCCCGAACAAATTCCTGTACCTGCTAATTCCGCGCCTTTTGACAGTGCAATTTTTGCTTCACGAGACAAAGCTCCATAACTCATATCACTAACAAACAAGGGTATATCCAATTCTAAAGGTTTTTTCGCCTTTGGGCCAATCACTACTTTAGTTGTCACTTTTTCGTGATCTAATAAAGGTCTTGATGCTAATTGTGCTGGTAAAAACTGGATATCGTTCCACTTAGGAAGTGTATTTCTATCAACACCCATAGAGGCTGAAAACCCATGATGCCCAATATTTTTTAAACCGTTTTTTGAGAGCTCTTTAATATATCCAGTATAGGGTTCGGTATCTTCAGGATGCGTATCGGCATAGGAACCTAAATAATCTTCTCGATTAAAAGGCTGTGGATTATTGTGCTCAAAATTTTCAATTTCAATTTCATCAATTAAAAGCGAATCACCTTCAATATATTCTTGAAACTTGTGAAGTTGCTCTTCATTATTATATTCACTAATTCCAGTATCATATCTATAATCCCAACCGTGTACTCCACAAATAAGGTTGTGTCCATCAATATGCCCATCAGCTAATATGGCACCACGATGATGGCACCTTCCATACATAACTGAAATGCCTTTTTTGTGTTTAACTATAACTAAGTCGGTGTTTTTTACTAATGCGTAAGCTGGTTTTTTAAATTGGAGGTTTGAGATTTTTGCAATTTCTATTTTAGCGTTCGCCATTTGGTTGGTTTTTAGATTACTAAAGTTACAACTTTTTTGACGAGAGATATTTGCTTTAATTACAAATAGAAATTATTATTGTGGTAAGAATGGAAGTCTTTTGACTTTGATAATGCAAACAAAAACAGGACGAGAAGTCTAAAACAGCCCATTTATTTCGGCATTAATAGTATTGATAACATTTCCTAAATCTTCTGGATTATCTACAAAGTTAAGTTTGTCAACGTCTATTATTAGTAGCTTTCCTTTGTTGTAACCGTGTATCCAAGCTTCATAACGCTCGTTCAATCTGCTTAAATAATCTATACTAATGGAGTTTTCATATTCACGTCCGCGTTTATGAATTTGCTTTACTAAATTTGGAATAGAACTGCGTAAATAAATTAAAACATCGGGGCCTTGAACTAAAGATTCCATTAAATCGAAAAGTGATTTATAGTTTTCAAAATCACGATTGGTCATCAAACCCATAGCATGCAAATTGGGAGCAAAAATATGAGCATCTTCGTAAATAGTTCTATCTTGAATAATATCTTTTCCGCTTTGGCGAATTTGCAAAACTTGACGAAATCTGCTATTTAAGAAGTACACTTGCAAATTAAAACTCCAGCGTTCCATTTGATTGTAAAAATCATCCAAATAAGGATTATCTACAACGTCTTCAAGTTGTGCTTCCCATTTATAATGTTTTGCAAGTAATTTTGTAAGCGTTGTTTTTCCAGCGCCAATGTTTCCAGCAACAGCAATATGCATAATCTCAGTTGGTTTTTATTTGGAATTCTTGAAGAGTTTCATCGTTGTAAATATACAAGGTTTCACTGGTTACAAAAAACTGATTTATCAACAAATTTGGTAATACTATGGGAATAGGTTCTATGGCGTTTTTCTTTAAATAAAAAAGTGTATTTTCTTTTCTTAAAACAATATCCTCATTAGCCGTTTCAAGAGATGAAAAACCGGTATTCGGTATTTTTTTTAAAAGACTGCCAAAATAATTATAAATATATAAGTTGTTTTTGGTAAGCAACCAGCAGGTATTATAATTGCTTTTTAAATCTAAAACTGGAGATTGCACGGGTATGGATTGCACACGAACTTTATTGGTTTTATAATCATAAAGTTCTAATTGCTGTAAATCTAGATTAAAAATCCAAATGGTATTGTCGTAACCAGTTGAAATATGCGATACGTTTTTGTAATCAGGCAACGCATTAAAGTCTATTTTAAATATTTCAGCAAGCCTGTTATCAAGAATAATAACGGTATTAAAATCTTTATAAAAGAGATTGATTTTTAAAGGGTTGAAAGCATTTGCAGTTTCTAAATGGCCAAGTTGTAAATTGTTGTAGGTGATGGTTTTTGCGTTATCAGCTTTATGAAATACATTATTGTTAATGTAGTATTTAGTTCCGAAATTATTAATTGAAACAAGGGTTTCAACATCTAAATTGATTTTTTTAATAAGTGAAGTTTCAATAATTTCTTGAGAAAAAATGGAAGTCGTAAAAAGTAAAAAAAGATAAAATATATGTTTCATGCGACTTGAAAAGTACAAAAATCAAACCACTTTCTATCCATTATGAAAACTAATTACTTTAAGAATATTTTAACGTTTAACAGTTAAACTAAAAAATAAATGTGAGGTCTAAAAGAAATAAAACAGTAGTTTTAAAACCTAACAAATATTCATTCAAATGACTTTTAATTTTTTCAAAATAGCAATTGTATGTTTATTGCTTTCTTTTTCTACAAATTTATTTGCTCAAAAAGATTTTCAAGGTAAAGCTTATTATCAATCTAAAACTTCGGTTGATATTAGCAATTTTGATAGGCCAGGAATGAGCGAAGACCAAAAGAAACGAATTGCAGACCGTATGAAGAGTATGTTTGAAAAAGAATATGTACTTACTTTTAACCAAGTAGAATCAATTTATAAAGAAGAAGAAAAACTTGAAGCTCCAGGGTCAGGAAATAGTCGTTTTGGTAGTATGATGAGTAGTTATACTCCAGGGCCACAATACAAAAATATTAAAACCCACTTGTTATTAAGGAGTCAAGAATTTTTCGGAAAACAATTTTTAATTAAAGATTCCTTGCCTCAGTTAAATTGGAAAATGGAGGGTGAGACCAAACAAATAGGAAAGTATACTTGTTTTAAAGCTACTGCCACAAAAATGGTAGGAAGTAGTGACGTTATGGGTCGTTTTAGAAGACCTCCAAATAGAGAAGAAAAAGCAAAAGCAAAAGATTCAGTGCATGTTAAAAGTGAAGAAATGGAACAGGAAGATTTAAAAGAAATCACCATTGTTGCATGGTATACGCTACAAATTCCTATTAACCAAGGTCCAGCTGAATATTGGGGCTTGCCAGGTTTGATTTTAGAGGTTAATGCTGATAAAACAATTATTTTATGTTCTAAAATTGTTATGAATCCCCAAGAAAAAGAAGTTATTAAAAAACCAGAAAAAGGTAAAGAAGTAACCGAAAAGGAATATAACCAAATTATAACAGAGAAAATGGAAGAGTTTAGAAATAGCAGAGGAAGAGATAATGGTAGACCTGGAGGTGGTAGACCAAGATAAATTCAAACTAATTTAATGTTTTGTTTTTTTTAAAAGGGCCTGGGTTTAAATAACGATTCCTGTTGTTTAATTATTTTGTACTTTTGTTAAACAAATATAATTATTTAATTTACTAGCAATGAAAACAGTATTCAACAAATTAGTAATCGCCTCGTTAATTTTCTTTTTATCCATGTCGCTACATGCGCAAGATTTTCAAGGAAAAGCTTATTACTACAAGAAAACGACCATGGAACTTGGTAATTGGGGTGCGAAAATGAGTGAAGCACAAAAAAAACAAGTTTATGAACGTTTAAAAAATAGATTGGAAAAAACCTATGTTTTAACCTTCAACAAAGAGGAATCGGTTTATGATGAAATTGAAAAATTGGATGCTATTTCTGGTGCAACAGATAGTTGGGGAAAAAATTTCACACCAGGGGAATTATATAAAAATGTAAAACAAAATGCTTTAGTTCAAAACCAAGAGTTTTACGGAAAACGATTTTTAGTTAAAGATAGTTTGATGTCTTTTGATTGGGTTATGGGTTCTGAAACTAAGCAAATAGGCAATTACACATGTTTTAAAGCAACTTGTAAGGTCCCCAGTGCAGATTTAGAATGGTGGTCGTTTTCATGGGGTAGTTTAAGGGAGAATGATTCAAAAACAGACGACGTTGATATGACTGAAGTTACAGCGTGGTATTCGCCTCAAATCCCAGTAAGCCTTGGCCCGTTGGAATTTTGGGGATTACCAGGATTAATACTCGAAGTAAGTTCTGGAAATACAGTGATGCTTTGTTCTAAAATTGTATTAAATCCCGAGGAAAAAACAGAAATTAAAATGCCCAATAAAGGTACTGAAGTAACAAAAAAAGAATACCAAGCGATAATAACCAAAAAAATGCAAGAATTTAGAGAAAATCGCGGCGGAAGAAGAAGATAGTACGGGTGGTTTCTAATAGCACTTACATTCAAATACATGCTAACAAATAATATGAATAAACTAACTTTTGTAGTGCTATTTTGCTTTTGCAACTTAATCTATAGTCAGGTAAAAATGCAAGGTGTAGTTAAAGATAGCATTGGAGAACCCTTAGAATTGGCTAACGTTATAGCTATAAATCAAGAAACAAATAAACTTGAGTCTTACGGCATAACTAATGATAAAGGCAAGTATTTATTGTCTTTAGAAAAGAATTCCAAGTACAAACTTCAAGTAAGTTACATCGGTATGAAAACCTTTGAAGAGATTATTGAAACTGGTCAAGATAACTTATTAAAGGATATTACGCTTACAGCAGATAATGCTCTAGATGCTGTAGAGTTAACCTATGAAATGCCAGTAACTATAAAAGGCGATACGCTTGTTTATAATGCAGATTCTTTTACAAATGGAACTGAAAGAAAGCTCGAAGATGTTTTAAAGAAATTACCTGGTGTTGAAATTAATGACGACGGACAAATTGAAGTTGAGGGGCAACGTGTTAATAAACTTATGGTGGATGGAAAAGATTTTTTTGATGGCGATACCAAGTTAGCAACAAAAAATATCCCATCAAATGCAGTCGATAAGGTTCAGGTTTTAAAAAATTATGCTGAGGTAGGACAATTAAGTAGTGTTAGTAATAATCAAGATAATTACGCCATTAACATAAAACTAAAAGAAGGTAAAAAGAACTTTTGGTTTGGTAATGTTACCGTTGGTGGTGGTGCATCAACCGATAATGAATTGTATATAGCTCAACCCAAGTTGTTTTACTACAGTCCAGACTATAGTATAAATGTTATAGGCGATTTAAATAATACAGGCGAGCCCGCTTTATCAAGAAGGGATTTACAAAATTTTGGTGGGGGTTTTAGAGCACCAAGTAGAGGTAGCGGAACAACTCTAAACCTAGGAAGTAATAACTTAGGGTTTTTGGCAACTCAAAATAATAGAGCTCAAAATATTGAAAATAAGTTAGGAGCAACTAACTTTAGCTATTCGCCCAATAAGGCTCTAGATTTAAGTGGTTTTGCCATTTTTAATAGTAGTCGGGTAAATTTAAGAGAAAATAGTTTTGTGCAATATACCAACCCAGATTTAGGTATTCCAGATGAGGAAACAAACGAAACTACTAAGCAACGAAGCGATATTGGTTTATTAAAATTAAGTGCTGCTTACAAACCTAATGTAAACAACCAATTAGATTATGATGTTTTAGCGAGAGTAACTAAAGAATCTCAAGACAGAACTTTGTTTTCATCTGTTGTTGGTAATACCATTCAGCTTGAAGAAAACACGCCATATAGTATTAATCAAAATATAAATTACTATTACACACTAAACGAGAATAACATTTTTGCGTTTGAGGCACAACATTTATTGCAAGATGAAGATCCGTTTTACAATGCGTTTATAGAGGATAAAGCAGGTTATGGAAATACAGCAGATAATTTGGGATTAGACCCGAATCAAATGGGGTATGATGTAAACCAAGACAGGCGTGTTAAATCCAATCAATTGGATGCTAAAGTTGATTATTGGAATATATTAAATGGTAGAAGCAATATTAATTTTACGCTTGGTGCTCTAGTTAGTCGACAGGATTTTAACTCTAATATTTTTCAAATCTTAGATAATAATTCAACTTTAAATCCTACACCAACATTTAATGATGGATTGGATATAAATGATACCCAATATAATTTTAGCGATATTTATTTAGGAGCACATTATACTTTAAAATTAGGCAAATTCACCTTTACACCAGGGGTTTCTTTCCATGCTTATGGCAATAGTAATAACCAATTTGGTGTTGATTATACCGATAACTTTTTTAGGGTGTTACCAGATTTTGAAACGCGCATTCAATTCAAAAAAAGTGAAAGTCTAACTTTAAGATATAACATGCGAAATCAGTTTACCGATGTAACAAATTTAGCTAGAGGTATTGTTTTAAATAACTTTAATAGCATACAAATTGGTAATCCAGAATTAGAAAATGCACTATCAAACAACGTGAGTTTATTTTATAGAAGTTTTAATTTATTTAATTATACCAATGTTTTTGCTTCAGTAAACTATACAAACTCAATGAATCAAATACGTTCTTTATCAGATTTTGAAAGCGTTATTAGAACCAACAGGTTTTTTAATTCTGAATTTGCCGATGAAAGTGTGTCTTCTTTTGGGCGTGTTCAACGTACATTCGGTAAATTTCGAGGCAGCTTAAACGCCAATTTCAATTACAGTAAATTCAATCAGTTTATTCAAGGAAATCGATCTGTAAATGAAAGCTACAGACAAACATATACACCAGAAATTCGTTCAAATTTTAGAGAAGCACCAAATTTTGAAATTTCTTATCGATACAGCGTAAATGATAATAAACAAGGTGGCAGAACAACCACATTTATTACAAATGCGCCATCAGTTGAGTTTGACGCATATATTTGGAAATCGCTAACGTTTTTAACCAATTACAGTTATAATAGCCAGAGTAATCCTAATGGAGAAACACAAACCTTTGAAATTTGGGATGCCTCATTATCTTACAGGAAAGACAAAGATTCTAAATGGGAATATCAATTGAAAGCAACAAACCTTTTAAATACGCAATCGCAAATACGAAACGGAAATAATAATATATCTGTTTTTGCTTCAGAATATTTCATTCAACCACGATTTTTAACGTTCAGAATTCGATACGAGATATAAAATGAAACTTCATTGCTATTAATATCGTGGCAATCTCAATCTGTTGATTGAATTTATATATATAAACTAAACCTTTTTGAATATTTTAAGAATGGCTTTTTTTGTCAAGAAGTTATTCTGTTTTTCTTTTGCAGAATTAAAGAACCCTATTATATTTGCGATCAGTTTTGGGGAGATACTCAAGCGGCCAACGAGGGCAGACTGTAAATCTGCTGACTACGTCTTCGCAGGTTCGAATCCTGCTCTCCCCACTTTAACTCGAAAAGTTTGCATGGTAATGCAAGCTTTTTTTGTTTCAAAATGGTTTAGAAATGTATTTCAGAAATCATTTTAAACTAAAAAAAGTACGCTGCGATAGCAGTTCAACTTTTCATTTTCACAAATGGGGAACTAGGATATTTAATCCTGCTCTCCCTACTTTAACTTAAAAAGTTATTTCATTTTTAAATATTTAGCGAACAGTGATGAAATTTCCGATGCTTTTAATCCGTTATGAACGAGAATTCTATATCTTAATATTATAGGTTCAATATCAGAAAGAATAACAGCTTTGTTACCAGGATGTGGATATACAGCGTTTTGCATGCTTCCTTTTTGACGTAAAATCCATGGATTTGGATAGCCTGGATTTTTATGGTGACTAAGAATCGTAATACCTGCTACGAGATTATGATGTCCCAAAGCCCCCGAAATATCTATCCATCCTTCCGCTTCCATAGGACGTTGTTGTGGTTCAACTTGCCCAGTTGAACTGGTGAATATCATGTCTTTATCCAGACGAATCCTAGTAGAAAAACCTCCATATCCTTTTTCATCTTCTGACCCACCAATTCGCAAATTTGGTTCTTGCGCTATTAAGGCTATTTCAATATCAATTTGCCGATAGTTCTCTGTTTTTGGGAAAACTGTAATTGTAGTATGCTCAGATACCAAAGGTTTCTCATTTCCGTTTTCATCCAACCACAAAGGAGACTTCCAAATTATATGTGCTTTAACACGTTTTTGTTTGCCTTTTTTTTTGAGTTCTTCAACTGATAATACCTGCCATTTAAAATCCTTTATTAGCCATCCATCGCCAATTCTTTTATAGCCAACATATAATTGATGCCAAGCCCAAAAAACACCACGATGATGAAGATGATCAGAAGGGAAGTCCTCTGTAAAAACTTCGCCATCTAATGTATAAAGTGGATGAATATAATTTGATCTTTTATAGGTGCCATTCAGCTCTTTATGAGCTGTTTGATAGAATAATATGCTGTCTGATCCTTCCTTAAAAAGGACTCCACTATCTTTAATTTGAACGGTCACACATTGTGATGTAGCGGTAAGTTTTAAAAATAAAATAATGAAAATGCTTATAAAATACCTCATCGCTTCATTAGATCTAAACATCAATTATAAGAAATCGTACTGATTTTTTGCATGAGGAATTTAACGAAATTATCTTTTTTATCCTACGAAAATAAGTTTTAAAAAAAAGACCGCCTATAAAAAGCAGTCTTTCAAAATAATTTATTTCGGTTTTAATTTACAAACCAAATACTTCTTTAACCTTATCAACATAATCTAATTTTTCCCAAGTAAACAACTCAACATCTAAAGTGATATTTTCGCCATTAGGTTGAGAAAATGTTTTGGTTACAATTTCATTAGTACGCCCCATATGCCCATAAGCAGCGGTTTCACTATAAATTGGTGCGCGTAATTTTAAACGTTCTTCAATGGCAAATGGCCGCATATCAAAAATTTTAGATACTTTTTCAGCAATTTCACCATCAGTCATATTAAACGGGCAAGTGCCATACGTATCAACAAAAATACCCATAGGTTCTACAACGCCAATGGCATAACTTACTTGTACCAATATTTCATCGGAAACACCAGCGGCAACTAAGTTTTTAGCAATGTGTCGTGTGGCATAAGCAGCACTTCTATCCACTTTACTTGGGTCTTTGCCCGAAAAAGCCCCACCACCATGAGCACCTTTTCCGCCATAAGTATCCACAATAATTTTACGTCCGGTTAAACCCGTATCGCCGTGTGGCCCACCAATTACAAATTTTCCAGTTGGATTGATGTGATAGGTAATATCATCATTAAATAATTTTTGAGCAGATTCAGGAAGTTTGGCAACTACTTTCGGAATTAATATATCCACAATATCTTTTCTGATTTTTGCTAACATGGTATCATCATCAGCAAAGTCATCGTGCTGGGTTGAAACTACAATGGCATCGATTCGCTGCGGGATATTATCATCACTATATTCGATGGTTACCTGACTTTTACTATCTGGTCTTAAATAATCAATAGCTGAATTTTCTCTTCGTAATTCTGCAAGTTCTTTTAAAATCCTATGCGATAAATCTAAAGCTAAAGGCATGAAATTTTCGGTTTCATTGGTGGCATAGCCAAACATCATACCTTGGTCGCCAGCACCTTGTTCTTCTTTGCTTCCACGATCAACACCCTGATTGATTTCTTCAGATTGTTCATGAATTGCAGATAAAACACCACAAGAATTTCCATCAAACATATATGCGCCTTTTGTATAACCAATTTTATTTATGGTATCTCTAGCAATTTTTTGTACGTCCAAATAGGTGGTGGATTTTACTTCACCGGCAAGTATAACCTGACCGGTAGTCACTAAAGTTTCGCATGCTACTTTAGATTCTGGGTCGAATGCTAAAAAGTTGTCAATTAAAGCATCGCTAATTTGGTCAGCTACTTTGTCTGGATGTCCCTCAGAAACACTTTCTGAAGTGAATAAATAAGCCATATAATTATATTTTAAGCAAGATTTGACGACAACGTCGAAGGAAGTTTACACTGCCTTTAGCATTTTTATTTATGCTGAACTTGCTTGCACTGAATTTATTTCAGTGTCTAGTATCTTTTTAAAAGAAGTTCTACATAAAGAGGTTGCAATCAGTCAAATCTTTCCTCTGTTATTTGTGATTGCAAAAGTAAAAAAATTAAAGGAAAAGGAAATCACTTTTATTTTTTTTTAGCAATAAATAGGATATTAATTTTTATTTATAAATATTTGCTTAACAAAATGAAAAAACAAGTTTTAAATATCGTTTCTATCAGTGTTATTGTGATTATTTCACAAGGGTAGGGAATGATATATAAAAGATTAAATAAAATTTAATTAGCCTTCCCGAAACGGAAGGCTTTTTCATATATATTTTTTCAATTTTTGAACATCATAAAAATTAGCGGTTAAAACGTTATTAAACAGTCATTTAAATTGATTTTTATAGTCATGGATTTAACCTCAAATAGCATTGAATAATCAATATTAGAACTTATTAAATTAATTTCGCATCTTATTTTGGTTTGTTTTGAAGCATTTTTGTTAAAAATCTTAAATCTTTGAGAATATTAAAACCGACAAAGACAAGGTGTAAATGTTTTAACAATAAATATGAAGGAACTTAATAAACATAGTAGAAGGTTAACGCAAGATGCATCTCAACCTGCATCTCAAGCCATGTTATACGCTGTAGGTTTGACCGACGAGGACATGAAAAAAGCTCAAGTTGGTATTGCAAGCACAGGATATGACGGAAACCCTTGCAATATGCATTTAAATGGATTAGCAGCTGAGGTTAAAATTGAGTGTAAAATAGCAGGTTTGGTAGGTTTAGGATTTAATACCATTGGGGTTAGTGATGGTATTTCCATGGGAACTTCCGGGATGAATTATTCATTAGCGTCTCGAGATATTATTGCTGACTCTATTGAAACGGTTATGAATGCGCAAAGCTATGACGCGCTTATTTCTGTGGTTGGTTGTGATAAAAATATGCCAGGAGCAGTAATTGCTATGTTACGTTTAAATCGGCCGTCAATAATGATGTACGGTGGCACTATTGCATCAGGAAAATACAAAGGAAGAAAATTAAATATCGTTTCTGCCTTTGAAGCCTTAGGCCAAAAAGTGGCGGGAGAAATTGGTGAAGAAGAGTATAGGGACATTATAAAAAGCGCCATTCCAGGAGCAGGAGCTTGCGGCGGAATGTACACCGCTAATACTATGGCATCGGCTATAGAATGTATGGGTTTTGCATTGCCTTATAATTCATCTATTCCTGCAGAAAATCCAAATAAATTATCAGAAAGCGAAAGAACAGCCATCGCTATTAAAAATCTTTTAGAATTAGATTTAAAGCCTTTAGATATTATTTCTAAAAAATCCATTGAAAATGCTATTGCACTTGTAAACGCCTTAGGAGGATCTACAAATGCGGTATTGCATTTCTTGGCTATTGCACATGCTGCAGATATCGAGTTTACATTAGAGGATTTTCAACGTGTCAGTGATAGAACACCTTTAATAGCAGATTTAAAACCATCTGGAAAATACTTAATGGAAGATGTTCATGGCATTGGAGGAATACCAGCGGTTATGAAATACCTTTTAGAAAATGGCTATTTACATGGTGATTGTCTGACGGTAACAGGAAAGACTTTAGCAGAAAACTTAAAAGATGTTGAGCCACTTACCTTTGAAAATGATCAAGACGTTATTTACCCTAAGGATAAGGCCTTAAAATCTTCAGGGAATCTACAAATTCTTTATGGAAACTTAGCAACTGAAGGCGCTGTTGCAAAAATATCAGGAAATGAAGGCTTATTGTTTGAAGGAAAAGCTGTTGTTTATGATGGTGAGCAAGCTGCAAACACAGGAATTTCAAATGGAGAAGTAGAAAGAGGAGATGTCGTAGTGATTCGCTACGTAGGTCCAAAAGGAGGTCCAGGCATGCCAGAAATGTTAAAACCAACCTCGCTTATTATGGGCGCAGGTTTAGGAAAATCTGTGGCTTTAATAACTGACGGTCGTTTTTCTGGCGGAACACACGGTTTTGTTGTGGGACACATCACACCAGAAGCACAAGAAGGCGGTACTATTGGATTATTAAAAACTGGGGATAAAATTAAAATTAGCGCAGAAGACAATTCGATTAATGTATTGCTTTCTGATGAAGCATTGGAAGAAAGAAAAGCGTCATGGAATGCTCCAGAATTGAAACATAAAAAAGGAATATTGTACAAATACGCAAGATCGGTATCATCAGCTTCAAAAGGTTGTGTTACTGATGAGTTTTAAGTGGAAATTTTTCATTTCCGCGGAGGCGGAAATCTCAACAATAGAAATTTGGGAATTATGAATACTGAAACATTAAATAAAACAAAAAAAGTGGCAGAAAAAACACAGCGGATAGCAGGTAGCGAAGCAGTTGTAAGAAGTTTGATGGCTGAAGGTGTAGATATCCTTTATGGATATCCTGGAGGCGCTATCATGCCTGTTTATGATGAATTATACAAATTTAGAGATCAAATTCATCACGTGTTAACACGTCATGAACAAGGTGCTGCACATGCGGCTCAGGGTTATGCGCGTATTTCTGGTAAAGTAGGAGTTGCTATGGCAACTTCAGGACCAGGGGCTACAAACTTAATTACTGGAATTGCCGATGCGCAAATAGATTCTACACCATTGGTTTGTATAACAGGTCAGGTACCATCGCATTTGTTGGGTAGTGATGCCTTTCAAGAAACAGATATTGTTGGTATATCTACACCAGTTACCAAATGGAATTGTCAAGTAACAAAAGCTGAAGATATACCCAGCGCCATTGCAAAGGCATTTTATATTGCTAAAAGTGGAAGGCCAGGACCCGTACTTGTAGATATTACAAAAGACGCTCAGTTTGGAGAGTTGGATTTTAAATATGAAAAATGTAATGGTGTAAGAAGTTATATTCCAATACCTAAAACAAATCCAGAATCAATTAATGCCGCCGCGGAATTAATCAATAATGCTAAAAAACCCATGATTGTTTGGGGTCAAGGTGTTATTTTAGGTCAAGCTGAAGAAGAATTAAAAGCGGTGATTGAAAAAGCTGGAATTCCTGCTGCTTGGACTATTTTAGGAGCTTCAGCACTACCAACATCACACCCCTTAAATATTGGTATGGTTGGTATGCATGGCAATTATGCACCTAATAAGTTAACCAACGAATGCGATGTGCTAATTGCTATAGGTATGCGTTTTGATGATCGTGTTACGGGTAGTTTAGACACCTACGCTAAACAAGCTAAAATCATTCATTTTGATATTGACCCTGCGGAAATTGATAAAAATGTTAAGACTGATGTTGCTGTTTTAGGAAACTCTAAAGAAAGCTTAGCATTGCTTTATGATGCTTTAAATAAAAACTCACACAAAGCATGGTTGCAAGAATTCAAAGATTTATATGCTATTGAATTTGAAAAAGTAATCAAGGACGATATCCATCCTACCAAAGAAGGATTGACTATGGGTGAAGTTTTACAGCAAATAAATATTGAAACCAAAGGAAATGCTGCCATCGTATCTGATGTTGGGCAACACCAAATGATAGCTTGTAGATATGCAAATTTTAACATAACCAAAAGCAACATCACATCTGGTGGTTTGGGCACTATGGGTTTTGCTTTACCAGCTGCAATTGGTGCTAAAATGGCTGCTCCAGATAGGGAAGTTGTTGCTATAATTGGTGATGGTGGTTACCAAATGAATATTCAGGAATTAGGCACTATTTTTCAGCAAAAAGCAGCTGTTAAAATTGTGGTGCTAAACAATGAGTTTTTAGGAATGGTGCGCCAGTGGCAACAGTTGTTTTTCGATAAACGCTACGCCTCTACCGAAATGACAAACCCAAATTTTGTGGCCATTGCAGAAGGTTACTATATTAAGGCTAAAAAAGTAACAAAACGTGAAGAATTAGCAGATGCAGTAAAAGAAATGATAGCTTCAAAAGAATCCTATTTCTTAGAAGTTTGTGTAGAAAAAGAAGATAATGTATTTCCAATGATTCCTTCAGGAGCATCAGTTTCAGAAGTAAGATTAAGTTAAATGAAGAATAAAGAAAATAGATAAAAGAATAAAGAATATAGAGCAAAGAATAAAGACAAACAAAGAAAAATAGAACGAAGACGAAAAATAACTATAAAATATAAGAGACATTAAAGTGCGTCTCTTCTCTTTTTTCTCTTCTCTCTTTTCTTTCTATCATCTTAAAGAAAAATGAACGAAGACATAAAATCATTCACCATATCAATATATACCGAAAATAATATCGGTTTATTAAATCGTATATCCGCTATTTTTCAGCGCAGGCACATCAATATTGAAAGTTTAACAACCTCCCAATCTGAGATTGATGGTGTAAACCGATTTGTTATTGTTGTAAATATTACCGAAACAAATGCCAACAAAATAGTGAAGCAAATTGAAAAGCAAGTTGAAACGATTAGAGCCTATTATCACACCGATGAGGAAACTATTTACACCGAATCGTGTATGTTTAAAATAAAATCTGAATTACTATTTGATGAACCTCAAATTCAAAATATAATAAAAGAAAGTAATACGACAATAGTTACTGTAAATAAAGAGTTTTTTGTGTTGGAAAAATCTGGACGACGAAATGAAATTGAATCTTTAAGACGCGATTTAAATGTTTTTGGCATTATGCAGTTTGTACGATCAGGACGCATTGCGGTAACCAAGGAAGAAATGAAAATAACTGAAATGCTATCGGCATTTAATAACAAATAATAACTAAAAATTAAAAATGGGAAATTATTTTAACACCTTATCGTTAAGAGACAAATTAAATCAATTATCGAAGTGCAGATTTATGGAATCTTCAGAATTTGAAGATGGCGTTGAAACTTTAAAAGGTAAAAAAATTGTAATCGTAGGATGTGGAGCGCAAGGGCTAAACCAAGGGTTGAATATGAGAGATTCTGGATTGGATATTTCTTATGCATTACGTGATGCGGCTATTGCAGAAAAACGTCAGTCTTATATAAATGCGACCGAAAATGGTTTTAAAGTTGGAACGTATAAGGAGTTGATTCCAACGGCAGATTTAGTATTAAACTTAACGCCAGATAAACAGCATACAAGCGTTGTAAAAGCAGTAATGCCTTTAATGAAAAAGGGTGCCACTTTATCATATTCCCATGGTTTCAATATCGTTGAGGAAGGGATCCAAATTCGTAAAGATTTAACTGTTATTATGGTAGCGCCAAAATGCCCGGGAACAGAAGTTAGGGAAGAATATAAAAGAGGTTTCGGAGTACCAACACTAATTGCGGTACACGAAGAAAACGACCCTGAAGGGAAAGGTTGGGCACAGGCAAAAGCTTATGCTGCAGCAACCGGAGGCCATAGAGCTGGTGTGTTAGCATCATCTTTTGTGGCTGAGGTAAAATCAGATTTAATGGGCGAGCAAACTATTTTATGTGGTTTGTTACAAACAGGTTCTATATTATGTTTTGATAAAATGATTGAAAAAGGAATTGACGCAGGATATGCTTCAAAATTGATTCAATATGGTTGGGAAACGGTTACTGAAGGTCTAAAATACGGCGGCATTACACACATGATGGATCGCTTATCCAATCCAGCAAAAATTAAGGCTTTTGAGCTTTCTGAAGAATTAAAAGATATTATGCGTCCGTTATTCCAAAAACATATGGATGATATTATTGAAGGTAATTTTTCTAAAGGTATGATGGAAGATTGGGCTAATGATGATAAGGATTTGTTAGGTTGGAGAGCTGCAACTGCTGAAACGGCTTTTGAAAAAACACCAGCTGGTCATGATGAAATTACCGAGCAAGAATATTATGATAATGGGGTGCTGATGATAGCCATGGTAAGAGCTGGAGTTGAATTGGCGTTTGAAGCTATGACAGATTCTGGAATTATTGATGCTTCTGCATACTACGAGTCGTTACATGAAACACCACTTATTGCAAATACCATCGCAAGAAAGAAGTTATATGAAATGAATAGTGTAATCTCAGATACTGCTGAATATGGTTGTTATTTATTCGATCATGCTTGTAAGCCTTTGTTAGGTGATTTTATGAAAACCATTGATACTGATGTTATAGGTAAAGCTTATGCAACAAGCAATGGAAAAGGTGTAAATAATGCGAAGTTAATAGAGGTTAATGCAGCTTTAAGAAACCATCCTGTTGAAAAAATAGGAAGGTTTTTAAGATCGTCAATGAAGGCTATGAAGCCAATTGTATAGTACATAAAACTGTTTCAGACCTGTCAGGTTTTCAAAACCTGACAGGTCTTTTTTAATATATCCTGCAAGGTTCCTGTGCTGAACTTGTTTCAGTATCTAACCTTGTAGGTATTTAATAAAAAGCATTAAAAAAGTATTACATGGAAAAGGAAAAGCAAACCTATTTTCCGAGTCTTACTAACATAAAGAAAGCTGCCGATACTATTAAAAAAGTATCGGCAGTTACGTCTTTAACTCCTAGTTTTAGATATTCTGAGCATTTTAAAGCAAACATTCTTTTTAAACGAGAAGATTTGCAACAGGTACGTTCTTATAAAATTAGAGGCGCGTATAATAAGATAAGTTCGTTATCACCCGCACAATCCAAAAATGGGGTGGTATGCGCAAGTGCAGGTAACCATGCACAGGGTGTTGCGCTCTCTTGTAAATTATTGCAAATAAAAGGAACTATTTATATGCCTGCGCCAACACCAAATCAAAAGTTGGAACAGGTTAAAATGTTTGGTGGCGATTATATTGATATAAAGTTAGAAGGCGATACTTTTGATGATGCCTATTACGCAGCCATTGAAGAATGTGAGCAATTGAATAAAACATTTATTCACCCTTTTAATGATGAAAAAGTCATTGAAGGGCAAGCGACTGTTGGTCTTGAGATTATAGAACAAACCGATGTGCCAATTGATTATGTGTTTCTTGCCGTTGGTGGTGGTGGTTTAGCTTCAGGGTTATCAACAGTGTTTAAACAACTATCACCCAATACAAAAATTATTGGTGTAGAGCCAGAAGGCGCACCATCTATGTCCGTTTCAATTAAAAATAATAAGAACACCACTTTAGAGCATATTGAAAAGTTTATTGATGGTGCTGCTGTTAAGCGGGTGGGCGATTTAAACTTCGCTATCTGTAAAGAAAATCTTCACGATATGATTACGGTTCCAGAAGGGAAGGTTTGCGAAACTATTTTAGAACTATACAATAAAGATGCTATTGTGGTTGAACCTGCTGGTGCATTAAGTATTTCTGCATTGGATTTTTACACAGAAGATATAAAAGGAAAAAATGTGGTTTGTATAGTAAGTGGTAGTAATAACGATATTACGCGAACAGCAGAAATTAAAGAACGCGCTTTGCTTTATGCTAATTTAAAGCATTATTTTATATTGAAATTTCCACAACGTGCTGGTGCTTTAAAGGATTTTGTTGTTGATATTTTAGGAGAAAATGATGACATCACATACTTTCAATATGCTAAAAAAACGAATCGTGAAAACGGTTCTGCGGTGGTTGGTATTCAACTAAAATCGGCAAATGATTTGGGGCCTTTAATCGAGCGCATGAAAGCACATAAATTCTATGGAGATTACTTAAATGATAAACCAGATTTGTTTCAGTTTTTGGTGTAAACAAGCTTTTCTTTTTATTTCTTGACGAAAACGATTGCGTTTCAATTACATTCAAATCTTAAGTAAAATATAGAATAATTTTTATCTAAACCGTATCTTGCAGGATAGTTACAAAACAACTTATTACTAATTTAGCTCAAATTAAAAATATAATCGCAGCACATGAATACTAATTTTCAAGACATTCCAGAAGCATATAAAATAGATTCACTTTTACATCAAACCACCTATTTAGTAAATGGGGAATTGAAAAATTGGGATGGTGAAACGGCTGAGGTTCATTCAACAATATCTTCAACTCCAAAATATAAAAAAACACTTTTAGGAACTATTCCGCAACTTGGAGAAAAGGAAGCCATAGAAGTATTGAATTCTGCGACTGGGGCTTATGATAATGGAAAAGGCTTATGGCCCACTATGAAAGTAGCGGACAGGATTGCTTGTATGGAAACCTTTGTTGAGCAAATGAAAACCAAACGAGAAGAAGTTGTAAAACTTTTGATGTGGGAAATTGGAAAGAATTTACCCGATTCTGAAAAAGAATTTGACAGAACGGTAGATTATATTTATGACACTATTGAAGCTTATAAACAAATAGATAGAGACTCCGCAAAATTTGAAAAAAACTCTGGAGTTTATGCGCATATTCGTCGTGGTCCATTAGGTGTTGTTTTGTGTTTGGGACCATATAATTATCCTTTAAATGAAACGTTTACTTTATTAATCCCTGCCTTAATTATGGGTAATCCGGTCATTTTTAAACCAGCAAAACATGGCGTTTTACTTATAGCGCCTTTAATGGAAGCTTTTCAAAGTAGTTTTCCAGAAGGTGTTGTTAATATTGTTTTTGGTCGCGGTCGTGTTTTGGCAACACCCATTATGAAATCCGGAAAAATAGATGTACTCGCATTAATAGGAAACAGTAAATCTGCAAACGCACTTCAATCGCAACATCCAAAAGGAAATAGGCTTAGAATGGTTTTAGGTTTAGAGGCTAAAAACCCAGCAATCGTATTACCAGACGCTGATTTAGATTTAGCAGTCGAAGAATGTATTGCAGGAACGTTATCGTTTAACGGGCAACGTTGTACAGCATTAAAAGTATTGTATGTTCACGAGTCTGTGGTTGAGGAATTCAACAGACGGTTTGCATACAAAGTCGATCAGCTTAAATTTGCAAACCCTTGGGAAGAAGGCGCTAAATTAACACCACTTCCAGAAGAAGATAAGCCAGCATATATTCAGGAACTAATTGATGATGCTAAAGAAAAAGGTGCCAAGGTTTTAAATAAAAAAGGAGGTAAAACGAGCGAAAACTTTATTTTTCCAGCAGTTTTGTATCCGGTAACCAAAGCTATGCGTGTTTTTAAAGAAGAACAATTCGGACCAGTAATTCCAGTAGTTTCTTTTTCAGATATTGAAGAACCGTTAGATGATATGGCAGAATCTAATTATGGCCAACAAGTAAGTTTATTTGGAAAAAACATCCATACGCTATCTCCATTAATTGATACTTTAGTAAATTTGGTGTGTAGAGTGAATTTGAACAGTTCTTGTCAACGCGGACCTGATGTATATCCGTTTACAGGAAGAAAAGATTCTGCGTTTGGTACCTTAAGTGTTCATGATGCCTTACGTTCGTTTTCAATAAGAACTTTTGTGGCGTCAAAAGATAATGAATACAATAATGCCATTTTAACGGAGTTATTAGAAAAGAAAACATCAAATTTTATAAGTACAGATTATATCCTTTAATTAAACATATTTTAAAATGAAAGTATTAAAGCAACTATTGGTTTTATTTATCGCTGGGTTTTTAATGGCTTGTGGCGGTAAAAAAGAAGACAAGAAAGAAGGGTTTTCTTATGAGAAAAAAAGCGATGCTTCAGAAAAAGTAGAAAGCAACCCTAATGATGTTGTTTTAACATCTAATGATGCGATGCAATTCAACAAAAAGGAAATTAGAGTTAAAGCAGGACAAAAGGTAAAATTGACATTAAAGCATATTGGTAAGCTTGATAAAAATGTCATGGGGCACAACTTTGTATTGCTGAAACAAGGCACAGACTTAACTGCTTTTGGCAATAAAGCAGCAACTTTTGGCAATAACGAATACATCCCAACCGATACCGAAGATATTATTGTACACACAAAACTTATTGGTGGCGGTGAAACAGCAGTTGTAGAGTTTGATGCTCCAGAAAAAGGAACCTATGAGTTTTTATGTAGTTTCCCGGGGCATTATGCGATGATGAAAGGAAAGTTTATTGTAGAATAATTTTAAAAATCATCTGAAGTTTTATAGGCATTAATAACGGCACGCTCGCCAGTTTTGCCTTCCATAGAATTTCCGTGTTCCATTCCAATAATACCATTAAAGCCTTTGGAATGAATAAATTTGAAAACGTTTTTGAAATTTATTTCTCCTGTTGTTGGTTCTTTCCTACCAGGATTATCACCAACTTGAAAATAAGCAATTTCGTCCCAGCAGGTTTCTATATTCGGAATTAGATTTCCTTCTTGTATTTGTTGATGGTAAATATCAAATAGTATTTTACATGAAGGTGAATTTACTGCTTTACATATTTGGTAAGCTTGAGGCGACTCGCTTAAAAATTGCCCTGGATGATTTCTAAAATTTAAAGGTTCTAAAACCATGATTAAATTATGAGGTTCTAAAATGGCCGAAGCCTGTTTTAAAGTTTCAATCACGTGCTGGGTTTGGTAAGCCATATTTTGTTTTAAATCTATATAACCCGGCACTACTGTCATCCATTTTGCATTCACACGTTTAGCAACTTCTATAGAGTCTTTAATCTCATTTAAAAAGGCTTCACGTTTTTCAAGATTCCCACTGGTAAGATTTGGTTCTTTCCAATAAATAGTATGTGCCACAAAAACACCCATGCTTAAACCCCTTTTAATCATCGTATTTGCCATAGCATTTTGGGTTTCAATAGGACGCTTTTTCATATTATTGTCCTCAAAAGCAGTAAAGCCCTCATCGGCCATGAAGTTTAATTGGTCAATGGGATTTTCTCCCGCATGATTTTTAAACATATTTAAATGTGGCGCATAGTTTAATTTAAAAGCACTTAGAATTTCATCTTTTTGTTCTTTAGAATTTAATGCATTTACGCCTGAAAGCCCTAAACCTAAAAATGATGCTGCCGTGGCGCTTTTTTTTACAAATAATCTTCGGTTCATCAGTTTTTAATCTAGTTCCAAAATCTCAATATTTTTAAATTCCACGGGATGGCTTTCGCTTTGTAACGAGATGTAACCTCCTTTTAAAAGTTCTCCATCTTTGGCTTGCCATTCTTCTGAAAAATCAGTTAAATCTCCACCTATCTGAGGATTGGAATAGGATAGAACAATTTCGTTATTTATTTTATGGGTTATTGTGTCGTTTTTCACGATAACTTCGGCAGTAACCCATTGCTCGCCATAAAATGTTTTAGAATTTGATTCTGTACAATGGTCGGTTTTCAAATTACCGTCCATAATCACATGAGTTCCAGGGTACATAAATTCCCTGTAGGTCGTTCAACACCTTCTTCAATACCTCCTAAAAGTTGAACTTCAATAGAAAGTGGGAAATTTTGATTTACACTTATGCTTTCTGGTGATTGGCAATGAATCATAATACCACTATTTCGTTCTGCCCAACCAGCACCTCCTTCAATTTGTTCTCCAGTAAAGCGGTATTGCATTTTAAATTTATAATTGGAAAAAGGGGTTTTGTAGAACATGTGCCCGAAGGAATTATTGAAATTATCATAGCCATCATAGGCTACTTTTATAACGCCGTTTTCTACCCGAAATGTGTGATGTGGATTTTTGCCCAAAGGATACCCTTTTATTTTTACTATCCAATCGGTTAAATCTTTGCCATTGAATAATGATTGCCAATTTTCTTGAACTTCAATAGTCTCTTTTTCTTTTGGTTTTTCTTTACAACTTATTGTGCAAAAAAATGTGGCAATTAAAAATAATTTTAAATAGTATTTCATTTTTAATTTTTTTGTTAAATGGACCAAGCTTTACCGCCAGTAAGATTTTCTAAAGAAGCGCAACCTATTTGCTCACCAGGAACAGGATCGTATGCTAAAACATGTTCTCCAACCTGTTTGCTGGTTTTGTATGCCCAAACCGATGTATTTCTAATACCAGCTAACATGTTAAAAATAATAGCATCTTCGTTGTCTTCATTATCTTTATCATGGTAAAATTTCTGTTGTTCTTTATTAACCCTTAAATATTTTGCGAGTAGATTATTATAATCTTCATTTTTTATAATGGCCGTATTATCATCAACAATATTTAAAGCTTTTAGAATAGATGCCATGCCTTTTTTAAATACAATTTTTTCCTCATCTTCATAAACTTTGTAAATAAATAAATCTATAAATTCAGGAACATTTACTTCCAAAGCTCCAGGAGAACTTTCTGTTTTGGGTAAAATCAAATCAACCAAATTTGTTAAAACGATACCTTCAGTAATACTTAAAAATTGCGGTACCCATATTTTTGGTTCTGTTTTACAGCTATACAGCAAACTCATAATTGACGGAGCAGCAACTGTATAGCCTAATGAGAGCCCTAATCCTTTTAAAACGTCTCTTCTTTTCATAACTAAGAATTTTTAAAATGTTTAGCAGCATGGTTTGCAGCTCTTGCTGTTAATGCCATATAAGTTAGGGATGGATTTTGACATCCTGATGAAGTCATGCTAGCACCATCAGTAACATAAACATTATTTACCGTATGAATTTGATTGTATTCATTTAGAATGGATGTTTTAGGGTTTCTTCCCATACGGGCAGTTCCCATTTCATGAATCCCAATACCGGGTGCTGCTAAATTATCAAAGGTTTTAATATCCCTAAAACCTCCTTTTTCCAACATTTCAGCAGCTTGTTGAATCATGTCTTTACGCATTTTTAATTCGTTTTCTTTCCATTCTGCATCAAATGTAATCGTTGGTAAGCCCCAATCGTCTAACTTCTCATAATCAAGTGTCATTTTGTTTTCATGATTTGGCAAGCATTCACCAAAGCCACCTAATCCCATGCGCCACTCACCGGGTTCTAATATTTTTTCTTTGTATTCTGCGCCATAAGCTAGTTCTGCAACATGTTCTGAAATAGCACCTCTTCCAGCGCCTCCTTGGTAGCCATAACCTCTTAAAAATTCTTTCTTTCCAGTTTTTTTATCACCTAAATTCCTAAATCTAGGAATGTAAATTCCGGTTGGACGTCTTCCTTTATAGTATTTATCATGATAACCATCAAATTGTCCTGAGGCGCCAGCGCCTAAGTGATGATCCATGATATTATGACCTAATTCGCCAGAATCATTACCCAAACCATTAGGAAAACGATCTGATTTAGACTGAAGTAAAATAGATGCTGATGCCATAGATGATGCACAACAAAATATAATTTCAGCATTAAAAACCATCGTTTCTTTAGTTTCAGTATCAATAACTTTAACCCCCGTGGCCTTTTTTAAATCGGCATCATAAATAATTTCATGAACTATAGCGTTGGGTCTTAAAGTCATATTTCCTGTAAGTTCAGCAGCGGGTAAGGTTGAAGAATTACTGCTAAAATAAGCACCGAAAGGGCAGCCCCTTCTACATCTAGATCGGTATTGGCATTTGCTTCTACCATTAAAAACTTTAGAACTATTTATATGCGCAGTCCTACCTATGGTAAGAAGCCTGTCATCATAATTTTTAGAGAGCTGTTCCTTTAAATGTTCTTCTACACAATTTAATGCCATGGGAGGCTCAAAAACACCATCTGGTAGTTGTGGTAACCCAAGGTTTTCGCCACTTACCCCAATGTAGCTTTCAACATAATCATACCAAGGGGAAATATCTTTATAGCGAATGGGCCAATCTACACCATGGCCATCTTTTTTGTTGGCTTCAAAATCTAAATCGCTCAATCTGTAGCTTTGCCTGCCCCAGGTAATAGACCTGCCTCCCACATGATAACCGCGCATCCAATCAAAACGTTTTGTTTCGTTGTAAGGATGTTTGATATCATCTACAAACCAATGTTTGCTTTCAAATTTCGTGGTATAGCCAGTTCTACTTTGCTTAAATTGTCTTGCTTTGTCTTCTGCAGACACGTTGTTCCGCAATTCCATGTCCCAAGGGTCTAGGTGTGCCGTTGGGTAATCGGTAATATGGTTTATCATACGGCCGCGCTCTAAAACCAGTGTTTTAAGCCCTTTTTCGCATAACTCTTTGGCTGCCCATCCACCAGAAATACCGGTTCCAATTACTATAGCGTCATAAGATTGTTTCATTAGAATTGTTTATTATTTAATAAAGTATTTATAAAGACCATGCTTTGCCATTAGTAGTTGCTTCATCAACTGTTGTGCAAGCAATAAAAACTCCAGGAACTGGGTCGTAATTTAATACTTCTTCACCAACTTTTTCAGATGTAAAATATCCAAATAATGTATATTCTTTCACAGATAATAGAAACTTGTACAACGCATAATTTTCTATTTGAGAATCTGTTACGTTTTCAATGGGAAGCCTTTGTTCTTTTAAAACGGCTTTAGTTTCTTCATCAGAAATATTGAAATAAGATGCTAATAATGTTTCAAATTGATTTTTATCACCTTCTATGACTTCGGAAGCAAACTGGGATTTAAATTTTTCAGCAAATAGTGAAGCTCCTTTTTTGAATATATCTTGGTTTTCTTTGTTCTCAATATCATTGTACATCAAGTCTAAAAACTGGGGGACATTAACATCCAATGCGCCAGGTGTGTCTGAAGCAGGCAGAATAATATCAACCAAATGCGTTACCAGATGTTTTTCTTCAGGCGATAAAAATAATGGCACCCAAGCTTCAGCTTTAGCGGTACAAGATGATAACATATTAAAAATGGTTGGTGCTGCAACAGTGTAGCCCAAACTCATGGTTAAATTTTTCAAAGCGGTTCTTCTGTTCATAATCTTAAGCGTTTTTGTTCTTTTTAAATGCTGCGGCAGCATGATGAGCTGCTCTAGCCGTTAAAGCCATATAGGTAAGCGACGGGTTTTGACATGCAGAAGATGTCATACAAGCACCATCAGTTACATATACATTGGATACGCTATGTAGTTGATTATGTTTGTTTAAAACCGAGGTTTTTGGATCATGACCCATTCTTGCAGTTCCCATTTCATGAATACATGCTCCTAAATATGCCTTTCCTAAATGACCTCTTACATTTTTATAGCCTGCAGCTTTTAACATAGCTATTGCTTGGTCTCTCATATCTTCTCGCATTTTAAGCTCATTCTCTTTAATTTCTGCATCAAAGGTTATGGTTGGTAATCCCCATTCATCAAGTTTATCATAATCAAGCGTCATTTTATTTTCATGATAAGGTAGGCACTCTCCAAACCCAGTCATACCAATGCGCCATGGCCCTGGTTTTAAAAGTTTGTCTTTCAAATCTTTTCCAAAACTTAATTCTGAAACAGCACGTTGCCATCCTGTTCTACTTGCGCCACCTTGGTAACCAAAACCACGAATATAATTTTTAGTATCTGTTTTTCCATCTCCTAAATTCTTGAATCGAGGGATATAAAATCCGTTTGGTCGTCTTCCTTTATAATATTTATCTTCAAAACCATTAACTTCCGCGGAAGCGCCAACTGCATAATGATGATCCATGATGTTATGTCCTAACTCGCCGCTATCATTACCTAATCCGTTAGGAAAACGTTTTGATTTAGATTGCATTAAAATGGAAGCTGAAGCCATTGTTGAAGCACAACAGAATACAATAGACGCTTTAAAAAAGAATTTTTCCTTGGTGTTTGCATCAATAACTTTTACGCCAGTGGCTTGTTTAGTTTTGTCATCATAAACAATTTCGTAAGCAATGGAATCTGGTCTTAAATGCATGTTTCCTGTCCGTTCCGCTGCAGGTAATGTTGATGAGTTGCTACTAAAATAACCTCCAAAAGGGCAGCCTCTAACACAGCGTGCCCTGTATTGGCAGTTCGATCTGCCTTCATGTTTAGCATTTCCTGTTTTATTTGCTACACGACCTATGGTTAATAATCTATCATCATCAAACTTTTCTTTAAGTGTTTTTTGTAAATCTAGTTCCACGCAATTTAGTTCCATAGGTTCTGAAAGCTTTCCGTCGGGTAATTGAGGCAAGCCTAAATTTTGTCCTGAAACACCTATAAACGCTTCAACCTTATCATACCATGGCGCAATATCATTGTATCTAATTGGCCAATCAACACCATAACCGTCATTTTTATTAGCCTCAAAATCCATTTCGCTCCAACGGTAACTTTGTCTGCCCCACATAATGGAACGACCACCAACATGATAGCCTCTTAACCAATCAAAACGTTTTGTTTCGTTATACGGGTGCTTTAAATCATCAACAAACCAGTGTTTTTTGTCAGGTTTGGTAAGTCCGCCATTCCATAATCTACTTTGCTTTTGCTGGTTTTTTATGTCGTCTTCATGTTGTTTCCCTCTGTATTTTAAATCCCAATCATCATCATACATCGTTGGGTAATCTTCAATATGCTTTACCATTCTACCTCTATCCAAAACTAGCGTTTTTAATCCATTTTCACAAAGCTCTTTGGCTGCCCAACCTCCGCTAATTCCAGTACCTATTACAATGGCATCATAAGCAGTTGGATATTCGGTTATTTCGTCTTCAGTCATTATTGTTTTTGTGTTTTATTTGATTGTATTAAAAGATGAAATTGGATAAGATTTATCCTAATTTGATAATCTCAATTCATAAAAATAGAGAAAATAATAATTTAATTCCTAATTATCGGAAAATTAACTAATTTGCATGGTATTAATGTTCAAATTATTTCAGTGAAAATAAACACACAGGAAATTCAACCCTATGAAGCGGATGGTGTTGTGTATCATGCCGATACGTGTTTGCCTTTAATTGATGCTTACAAAAGGAAAAAGCTAAAGTTTAAGGCACTTGCTAGACATACCTATCCAGGAGATAGGTTAGACGAAAACACTATTGGGCTGAATAGTATTGGGTATTGGGATGCCAACGAACCACAAGATTGGGGCTTGGATTGGCACAGAAACGAGGGGATAGAATTTCATTTTTTAGAATCTGGTACCATGCCCTATTCTCAAGAAAATAAAGAGGTTTTATTAACACCAAATCATTTAACGGTCACGCGCCCATGGGAGGCCCATAAAGTGGGTAATCCACATATTGGTATGGGTAAGTTCTATTGGGTGATAATAGATTTGGGCGTTCGCAGACCGCACCAAGATTGGGTTTGGCCACAGTGGGTTACACTTACACCTTCAGATTTAACAAGACTAACAACTATTTTAAGACAAAATGAAAAGTCTGTTTGGAAAACCGATCAGCGGGTTAGAGATTGTTTTCTTCGGATTAATAAAGCGATTAATACGGATGCAAAAGGGAGCAATGCATCAAAAATTAGATTACTGATTAATTACTTGCTTATTCTGTTATTGGATTTGATGAACACCGATGATATTGTCTTAAACGAATTATTAACAGATAGTTCTAGAAGTGTAAACTATTTTTTAAATGAATTAGAAAAAAATCTTTCTGAAAATTGGACAATTGAACATATGGCAGAATCTGCAGGTGTTGGAGTAACTCGATTTACGCATCATTGTAAACGGTTAACCAACTTAACACCAATGCGCTATTTGGCCCTGAGGCGCTTGGAGCTATCAAAAAAAATGCTTCAGGAAAATAAAGATTTAAGTATTACAGAAGTGGCTTATACATGCGGTTTTACAACGAGTCAATATTTTGCAACGGTTTTTAAAAAGCACGAAAAGTGTTCGCCAAATGAATATAGAATAAAGTATCAAATTGAAAATTTTCAATTTGCTTGATGACATAATAAACAGTGTTTGGGTTGTATAAATTCTTTCACTGAATAAAAATAAACACTAATTTGAATTCAAATACATATTTTCACATGATTATCATGTATAGTTATGTGCGAACAAAATAATAGATATAAACACATGAAACATCCATAACTAAATCTTGATACCCAAGGGAATGATTAAATGGATGCTACATGTGACCAATAAAAAACATTAGATTTAAACACATGAAAAGAAGACAATTTGTAAAAAGAACAACACAGGCAAGTGCTGCATTATCTTTGCTTGGTTTTGTGGCCTGTAAAAGTGATAAGAAAAATAGTGAATTAGAAGATGATGCTTTAAGTGATGAAGCCTCGTTATTTTTTAAAATGTCTTTAGCAGAATGGTCGTTACACCGTACTTTATTTGATAACAAAATGGATCATTTAGATTTTGCTGCAAAATCTAGAAGTTTTGGTTTTGAAGGCGTGGAATACGTAAATGGGTTTTTTAAGGATAAGGCTAAGGATATGTCGTATTTAAAGGAAATGAAATCTAGAGCAAATATAGAAGGACAAGAAAACGTCTTAATTATGATTGACGGCGAAGGCCAATTGGCACATGCTGATACTGAAAAAAGATTACAAGCCATTGAAAACCATTACAAGTGGGTTGAAGCAGCGCATTTTTTAGGCTGTCATGCTATTAGGGTTAACCTTGCAGGAGGTATTGATAAGACAGAAGCTGTTAAAGCCAGTGTTGATTCTTTGACAAAACTATCTAATTTTTCTAAGGATTCAGGAATTAATATTCTGGTTGAAAATCATGGTGGGTTTTCATCTAATGGTGAGTGGATGACCAAGGTGTTTTCACAAGTAGAAAATGAAAACTGTGGTACGCTTCCTGACTTTGGTAATTTCTGTATTACAAAAGACAAAGAAAGAAATTGTATTGATGAATATGACAGATATAAAGGGATGAAAGAATTGTTGCCATACGCAAAGGCTGTTAGTGCGAAATCATACAATTTCAATGAAAATGGCGAAGACACACGTATTGATTATTATAGAATAATGAAAATGGTAAAAGAATCTGGTTATAATGGTTTTGTGGGTGTGGAATATGAAGGCACAGTCATGTCTGAAGAAAAAGGGATTGAACTGACCAGGGATTTATTGATACGGGTTGGAAAACAACTCTCATAAATTTAACCAACTAATCTAAATATTTTAATATTAATTTTTTACTAATTAAATACCAAATTATGAGTAACAACAAAAAAAGAAAATCATTATCACGCAGAGAATTCGTGACAAGAACTGCCACAGCAGTAGCTGGATTTACTATTGTCCCTTCTTTTGCTGTAAGTGGTTTGGGTCATGTCGCTCCTAGTGATAAATTAAATATTATTGGAATTGGTGTCGGTGGTATGGGTTTGGCTAACTTAAAGAACTTAACATCACAAAATATTGTAGGTCTTTGTGATGTGGATTGGAAATATGCAAAAGGTGCTTTTGACCTTTTCCCTAAAGCAAAAAAATATTGGGATTGGCGTAAAATGTACGATGAAATGGAGGGTGAGTTTGATGCTGTTGTTATTGCGACGGCGGATCATACACACGCCATTACAGCAGCGCATGCGATGACGATGGGAAAACATGTATATCTCCAAAAACCTTTAACACATTCTGTTTACGAATCTAGATTATTAACAAAATTAGCTGCCAAACATCAAGTAGCAACACAAATGGGTAATCAGGGCGCTTCAGGTGCTGGTGTTGCCGAGACTTGTGAAATTCTTTGGAGCGGTGCTATTGGTGATGTAACAAAAGTAGAATCTTTCACTGATCGTCCGATTTGGCCACAAGGGTTGAATACTCCTGAAAGAGGGGATTGGGTGCCTGAAACCTTGGATTGGGATTTATTTACCGGCCCTGCAAAAATGCGGCCTTACAATGAAGTCTATCATCCATGGAACTGGAGAGGTTGGTGGGATTATGGCACAGGGGCCTTAGGTGATATGGCATGCCATATTTTACATCCTGTCTTTGAAGGTTTAAAATTAGGTTATCCAACTAAAGCACAGGCAAGTTCTTCTTTATTATTAAACGATTCAGCTCCTGTCTCTCAGGCAGCTAAGTTGACTTTTCCTGAAAGAGGAAGAAAAGGTAAAATGAAATTACCAGAAGTAGATGTGTATTGGTATGATGGTGGTATTAAGCCTGAACTACCTGATAATTGGCCTGCTGGAAAGGACCCAAATAAGAGTGGGGGAGGTACATATTTCTATGGAACTAAAGATATTCTTCACGTTGGTTGCTATGGTATTGAGCCAGAATTATTATCTGGAAAAAAAATCACACCAGCTCAGACCGAAAGAAGAGTTGAAAAAGAACTTGGTCTTTCCTGGAACGCAGGAGCACATGAAATGGATTGGGTAAGAGCTTGTAAAGAAAGTCCTGAAAACAGAACACCTTGTACTTCTGATTTTGCAGAGGCAGGGCCTTTCAACGAAATGGTAGTCATGGGAGTTCTTGCCGTTCGATTGCAAGCCTTAAATAAAATTTTAGAATGGGATGGTATCAATATGAAATTCACTAATATCAATTCTAATGAAGAGATAAAAACAGTTATTAGAGACGGGTTTAAAATTCATGATGGTCATCCAACTTTTAATAAAGATTGGACAGAACCAATGAATGCTATTGCCTATTCTCAAGAACTTATCAAACACACCTATAGAGATGGCTGGGAATTACCGCCAATGCCAGTGTAATTGAGCATCTTTAATAAATTGAAAAAAAACATGATGGATACGAGTAACGATTCTATTACGTAAAACTAAAAAAGAAAAAATATTAAATCAATATCTAATGAGAACAAAAAATTTATTTTTATTAAGTATTTTATGCCTTGCAATCAGTATTATGAGCTGTAAGGATACTAAAAAATCTAACGCAACTGTTGTTGAAGACGTTGTTGTTGAAGAAACAATGCCAGAAGTAGAAGCACCGATGAATGGATTATCAGAAGCTGAAAAAGCAGATGGTTGGGCATTATTATTTGATGGCACTACTCCAACAGGATGGAGAGGTTATAAAAAAGATCATTTTCCAGCCGGTTGGCAAATCGTTGATGGAGCTATTCAATGTGTTGGATCAGGTCGTGGTGAGGCAGGAAGTATGGATGGTGGCGATATCATTTATGATAAAAAATTTCAAAATTTCACTTTAAGTTTAGAATGGAAAATTTCTGAAGGAGGAAATTCAGGTATTTTTTATTTAGGAACAGAAGAGTTTGATGTCGTTTATAAATCAGCTCCTGAAATGCAAGTTTTAGATAATGAAAATCATCCTGATGCAAAATTAGGAATAGATGGTAACCGTCAAGCTGGATCTTTGTATGATCTAATTCCAGCTAAACCGCAAAATGCTAAACCTGTTGGTGAATGGAATAAAGTAGAAATTACTGTATATAAAGGGACTGTTATTCATAATCAAAATGGAGTAAACGTAGTAGAATACCATTTATGGACTTCAGAATGGAACGAAATGGTTGCTAATAGTAAATTTCCATCATTGAATCCAAATTGGGCAGAAGTGGCTTCCAAGGGTTACATAGCGTTGCAAGATCATGGTGATGACGTTTGGTACAGAAATATTAAAATTAAAGAACTAAAATAATAAAAGTATTATTTAAAAAACATGAAAAAGGATTGGTAGGATTTATGAAAAATCACCAATTCTTTTTTATTTTAAAATGAATTAAAATTTAGGATTCATGAGAAAATTAAGAATGGGAATGATTGGTGGCGGTACCGGATCATTCATTGGAGATGTACATAGAAAAGCGTCGTCTATTGACGGCATGATAGAATTGGTATGTGGTGCATTTAGTAGTAGTGCAGAGAAATCAATTGCTTCAGGAAAAGCATTATTTCTTCCAGAAGATAGATGCTACGGAAGTTTTGAAGAGATGGTTTTAAAAGAAAAAGAACGTCCTGAAGATGTTAGAATGGATTTTGTAGCTATTGTTACGCCCAACCACATGCATTTTCCACCAGCGAAATTGGCTCTGGAAAACGGGTTTCATGTAGTTTGTGATAAACCCATGACATTGACTTTAGAAGAAGCCATCGAATTAGAAAAAATAGTTGAACAAAGCGGAAAACTTTTTGCGTTAACACATAATTATACAGGGCACCCTTTAGTAAAACAAGCGAAAGCTATGGTTGCTAAGGGCGACTTGGGCAAGATTAGAAAAATACAAGTCCAGTATTTACAAGGGTGGTTATCAACTGCCGTTGAAAAAACAGGACAAAAACAAGCGTCTTGGAGAGTAGATCCTAAAAAGTCTGGAATTGGAGGTGCTTTGGGAGATATTGGAACACATGCTGAAAATTTAGTAGAATATATTACAGGTTTAAGAATTGATGAATTAGCTGCCGATTTAGGTCGATTTGGCGACGGCAGGATTCTTGATGATGATGGTAATTTATTACTGAGAATGGAAAATGGTGCAAAAGGCACGATGTCTATTTCGCAGATCGCTTTAGGCGAAGAGAATAATTTAGCTATAAAGGTTTATGGAGAAAAAGGCAGTTTGGAATGGCGTCAGGAAAATCCAAACAAATTGATAACACGTTGGTTGGAAAAGCCTGTAAAAGTATTTACACCAAACGGGAATGAGTTATATGATGAGGCTCTGAATGTATCACGTATTCCAGCAGGTCATCCTGAGGGCTATTTGGAAGCTTTTGCAACCATTTATAAAAATTTCGCAACACATTTAATGGCTGTTTTAGATGGAAAAACCATCGAAAACCCAGATTATCCAACCGCAAAAGATGGTGTTCGTGGGATGCAATTTATTTATGCCGCTGTTGAAAGTGACAAAAATAATTCAACTTGGACAAAAATATAAAATAGAAATAATTGAGTGCTCAGTTCCTCCGCTTCGGGGAGGTTAGGTGGGGCAAATAATATTAACTAATAAAATCCCTCCCCTTTGGGGAGGTTATGAGGGGAATATGAAAACAATTAAAGGACCAGCAGTATTTTTAGCGCAATTTGCAGGAAACGAAGCCCCATTTAATAGTTTAGATGGCATGTGTAAATGGGCTGCCGATTTAGGTTACAAAGGCATACAAATACCAACATGGGAATCAAGTTTAATCGATATTGAAAAGGCTGCTGAAAGCCAAACCTATTGCGATGAGCTAAAAGGAAAAGTGAATTCTTACGGCTTAGAAATTACAGAATTATCAACGCATTTACAAGGACAATTGGTAGCCGTAAACCCAGCATACGATTCGATGTTTGATGGTTTTGCGCCAGAGCAGGTTAGAGGTAATCCTAAAGCAAGAACCGAATGGGCTATCGATTTTGTTAAAAAATCGGGGACCGCAAGTGGCAGGTTAGGTTTAAAATCCCACGCATCATTTTCGGGAGCCTTGTTATGGCATACCGTTTATCCTTGGCCACAACGCCCAAATGGTTTAGTGGAAATGGGTTTTGAAGAATTGGCGAACCGTTGGTTGCCTATTTTGAATCATTTTGATGAACACGGTGTAGATATATGTTACGAATTACATCCTGGAGAAGATTTACATGATGGCGTGACGTTCGAACGTTTTTTGGAAGCTACAAATAATCACACGCGCGCAAATATTCTTTACGACCCCAGTCATTTTGTACTTCAACAATTAGACTATTTAACGTTTATCGATTATTATCATGAGCGTATTAAAGCGTTTCATGTCAAGGATGCGGAGTTTAATCCAACAGGAAAACAAGGCGTTTATGGCGGTTATTCCGATTGGAAAAATCGTGCAGGCCGTTTCCGATCTTTGGGTGACGGACAAGTAGATTTTTCTGGAATTTTTTCAAAATTAACACAATATGATTGTGACGTTTGGGCGGTAATGGAATGGGAGTGTTGCATAAAATCTTCAGAACAAGGGGCAAGAGAAGGTGCACCATTTATTCAAAAACATATTATTGAAGCTGCAACTCGAAGTTTTGATGATTTTGCTGGTGGCGAAGTTGATAAAGAACATTTAAAGAAAATGTTGGGTATATGAATTTTAAAATTGGTGTAGTGTTAATAATGATGGCTTTACTTTTTTCATGTAAAAAGGAAGTTGGGATTGATAAAGAAAAAACAACAGAAGTTGAGGCACAAGTTGAAGAAGAAATTACCGACCCTAAAGTTACCGAAGTTTGGGAGCCCAAACCACCAGTTGTAAACCCTAAAGGGCAAAATGGTGTGCCGAGTGATGCAATCATTCTTTTTGATGGTGATAATTTGGATAATTGGACACATGAAGATGGATCTTCAGCACAATGGACTTTAAATGATGATGGTTCAATGACGGTTAAAGATAAAACCGGGAATATTCAAACTAAGCAAAGTTTTGGTAGTATGCAGTTGCATATTGAATGGAAATCGCCGGAAGAAGTTCAGCAAGAAGGTCAGCATAGAGCAAATAGTGGTATATTTTTACAAAGTTTATACGAAGTACAAGTTTTAGATAATAACGATAATGATACCTATGTGAATGGTCAAGTAGGTTCAATTTATAAACAATCCATTCCTTTAGCAAAAGCGTCTGTTGAAACTGGTAAATGGAATATTTATGACATCATTTTTCATGCTCCAGAATTTGATGCTCAAGGTCATGTCATAAAAAAGGCCACCATCACAGTTTTGCATAATGGCGTTTTGGTGCAAGATCATTATGAATTGAAAGGGCCAACGGTTTATATTGGCTATCCAAAATACGAGGCCCATGGTAATGCACCTTTAATGTTACAAGATCATAAGGATAATAGTCGTGTAAGTTACCGTAATATTTGGGTCAGGGAATTGTAGTTATACTCTAAAATCATTAAAATGAATGAAAAACAAGCGATTTTTATCGTGCATTTTTTTATGTGAACAATTCTAATGATTGAAGAATTAAAAATAAAAACATAAAAAAAACAGGATTTCAATAATTTTTATCAAAAAGTGATGGCTTATTGCGTAATTATTAAAATAAAATTTTAGATTTACATCATGAAAAATCCAAAAAATAAAATACGTTGTTCAGTTCCCGGTTTGCCCGTGCGCATTCGCCGCCGCTTCTAATCTTATTATATAGCAAAACCAAAACGTAATTTTAATTTTTTTCATAGTGTTCAATTTTCTTTTCATAGCATTTCAAAATTTAGTTAATTCTTTAATTAACCATACTACTATGGGTCGCAATTTTCCTCGTCGCCCGTAAGGGTATATGTAAATGTTATTGAACTAGGTGAGTCCAGTTCAGCTTCCAAGAAAAAAATAAATTAATTGACATTCAAATAATAAGGGAAATGAAGGTTGTAATAGCCGATAAATCACATATAAAATACGCAGAAATTATTTGCGATACTATAGCTGAATCTGCTCAAGTTAGAGGAACGGGAATAGCTAGACGTACACCAGAATACATTACTACGAAAATAGAAAATGGCAACGCTGTTATTGCTTTGGATGGCGATAAATTTGCAGGGTTTTGCTATATAGAAAAATGGGGTCATGGTAAATTTGTTGCAAATTCCGGTTTAATTGTGCATCCAAATTATAGAGGTAAAGGTTTGGCAAAAAAAATTAAACATAAAGTATTTGCACATTCCAGAGCAAAATTTCCAGATGCTAAGGTGTTTAGTATAACTACAGGCTTAGCGGTGATGAAGTTGAACAGTGATTTGGGCTATAAACCAGTAACGTTTTCCGAATTAACAGACGATCAATCGTTTTGGGATGGTTGCCAAACCTGTAAAAATTACGATGTGTTAACACGTACAGAACGAAAAATGTGTTTATGTACAGGAATGTTGTACGATCCGAAAGCGAAAAAAGAAGACAAAGAAGTAAAAGAGCGTACTTTTAAAAGATTAAAAAGTATTAAAGAAGCACTCTTTCTTAAAAAAGATAAAAAATAATAAGATTTCCACCTTCGTGGAAATGAAAAAAAGGTTTATAAATGAAAAAATTAGTAATAGCTTATAGTGGCGGATTAGATACATCGTATTGCGCGGTAAGTTTATCAAAAAAATATGAAGTTCATGCGGTAAGTGTGAATACAGGTGGTTTTACAAAAGAAGAGATTAGCCATATTGAAAGCAACGCTTATAAAATGGGTGTTTCAACGTATAAAAATATTGATGCTGTAGCTACTTTTTACCAAAAGGTAGTGAAGTATTTAATTTTTGGAAATGTTTTAAAAAATAATACCTACCCATTATCAGTAAGTGCAGAACGTATTATCCAAGCCATTGAAATTGTTGAATATGCTAAAAGTATTGATGCGGAATATATTGCTCATGGTAGTACAGGAGCTGGAAACGACCAAGTACGTTTCGATATGATTTTTCAAACTTTGGCACCAAATATTAAAATTATTACACCAATTAGAGATGAACAGCTAACGAGACAGCAAGAAATCGATTACCTAAAAGAAAATGGTATTGACATGTCTTGGGAAAAAGCTAAATATTCAATTAATAAAGGCCTTTGGGGAACTAGTGTTGGGGGATTGGAAACACTAACATCTGAAAAACCTTTGCCTGATGAAGCATATCCTTCTCAGTTAAAACATGCCGAAGATGAAAAAGTAAAACTAACTTTTGAAAAAGGTGAATTAGTTGCTGTAAACGGTATTGAGAATAATTCAGAAATTAATATTGAAGTTTTAAATAATTTAGCATCACCTTACGCTATTGGTAGGGATATTCACGTTGGTGATACTATAGTAGGTATCAAAGGGCGTGTTGGTTTTGAGGCTGCCGCCGCTTTAATCGCTATAAAAGCGCATCATTTGTTAGAAAAGCACACGCTTACCAAATGGCAATTACAACATAAAGATTATTTGTCTAGTTTTTACGGCATGCATTTGCACGAAGGCCAATATTTAGATCCTGTAATGCGGGATATGGAAGCTTTTTTACAAAGTAGTCAAGACAAAGTTTCTGGTGATGTAACGGTGACTTTGAAACCGTATCATTTTTCTTTGGATGGAATTTCTTCAAAGCATGATTTAATGAATGCTAAGTTTGGAAGCTACGGTGAGGAAAACAAAGGTTGGACTGCCGATGAAGCTAAAGGGTTTATTAAAATTCTAGGAAATCAAAATAAAATATATCAACAGGTAAATTCCTAGTTGGTAATTGACCTGCAAGGTTTTAGAAACCTTGTAGGTCTGAAAAAGGAAGTATCGAAATGAAAAAAATAACAGTTGGAATAATAGGTGGCGCGGGATATACAGCAGGAGAATTAATTAGATTACTAGTTAACCATCCTGAAACGGAGATTGATTTTGTTTTTAGCACAAGTAACGCTGGCAATAAAATAAGTAAGGTTCATCAAGATTTAGTAGGGTCTTTAGATTTAAAATTTACGGATACTGTAAACCCAGATGTTGATGTATTGTTCTTGTGTTTAGGTCATGGTAATTCGGTTAAGTTTTTATCTGCGAATACCTTTTCCGATAACACAAAGATTATTGATTTAGGAAACGATTTTAGATTGGAAGCAGATAAAGTTTTTAATGGAAAAACCTTTGTTTATGGTTTACCGGAATTACAAAGAGAAGCCATTAAGCAAGCAAAATATATTGCTAACCCAGGGTGTTTTGCAACAGCTATTCAGCTAGGGTTATTACCATTGGCAGATAAAGGTTTGCTAAATAACGATGTCCATATTAATGCAGTTACAGGAGCCACTGGTGCAGGAACATCACTTTCGGCAACTACGCATTATACTTGGAGAGATAATAATTTTTCGTATTATAAACCATTTACGCATCAGCATTTAGGAGAGATTAATCAGTCAGTAAATCAATTGCAAAATGATTTCGCTTCAGATATTTTGTTTATGCCAAATAGGGGAAATTTTTCAAGAGGTATTTTTGCGACTATTTATACCGATTATGAGGGTTCATTGGAAGATGCTAAAACACTTTACAAATCGTTTTACAAAGACGCTAAATTTACATTTGTTTCAGATGAAGATTTGCATTTAAAACAGGTTGTAAATACCAATAAATGTTTGATTCATTTACACAAACATAATGGTAAGTTATTAGTAACAAGTATTATAGATAATTTATTGAAGGGTGCTTCTGGACAAGCTATTCAGAATATGAATTTAATGTATGGTTTGGATGAAACAACTGGGTTAAGATTGAAAGGGACGTATTTTTAATCCCCACCTAGCCTCTCCAAAGGGGAGGAATGGATTGTAAAAAAAAAGTAGGAGTAAGCATTCCCCTCCTTCGGAGGAGTTAGGGGAGGATTTAACATAACAGTGGCGCGTTAGGGATAGTAGTGGAAAGCCCACAGCGATAGCGAGGACTTGCAACGGATAGCCCGACCCGATAGGGTAACGCCAAAATAAAATAAAAATGGGATTCCCCTTTCGAGGGAATGAAAAAATAGTATAAAATGAAAATAGCCATTATAGGAACAGGGAATTTAGGGAGTTCGATTGCGAAAGGACTGATTAATAACAAGTCGTTTACGTCATTGTATTTGAGTGATAAGAATACTTCGGCGGTTAAAGCTTTTGAAGATGAAGATTATGTAACGCTGACCAACGATAATGGTTTGGCAGTTGAACAGTCTGATATGGTGATTTTTGCACTTCAGCCCAAACATATTGATAAAGTTTTGGAACGTGTTGCATCAAAAATAACAGAAAACCATGTGGTTATTTCGGTGGCTGCTGGGGTTGACATTGCTAGAATTGAGGCGATTGTTGGAAGTGATAAAAATATTATTCGCGTGATGCCAAATACTGCTATTTCCATTGGTAAATCTATGACATGTATTGCGGCTAATGATAAAGGGCAGGATAAGATTGGATTAGCTCAGGATATATTTAATCAATTGGGTACTACAATGGTGATTCCAGAAGATTTAGTGCAAGCAGCGACGGTAATTTGTGCCAGTGGTATTGCCTTTTGGATGCGTTTGGTACGTGCTACTACCCAAGGAGCCATTCAATTAGGCTTTGAAGCGGAACAAGCCCATGAGTTAGCAACCCAAACCTGTTTTGGTGCTGCGAGTTTATTGTTAGAATCCGGAAGGCATCCTGAGCAAGAAATTGATAGGGTGACCACGCCAAGTGGCTGTACCATTGAAGGGTTAAATGCCATGGAACACCAAGGATTAAGTTCTGCTTTAATACAAGGTATTGTGGCGTCTTTCGATAAAATTAATCAACTAAAAAAGAATTAAAATGCCATTATTTGACGTTTATCCACTATATAATGTAACACCTGTTTCGGGGAAAGATGTACATGTTTACGATGAAAACGGAACGGAATATTTAGACCTTTACGGTGGGCATGCTGTAATATCCATTGGGCATGCACATCCTAATTATATTGATGCCATTACGAGTCAGGTTTCGAAGCTTGGGTTTTACTCGAATGCGGTTCAAAATCCGTTGCAAGTTGAATTGGCAGACAAAATTGAAGCACTTTCGGGTTGTGCAGCTTACGAATTATTTTTATGTAATTCTGGCGCTGAAGCCAATGAAAATGCTTTAAAATTGGCATCCTTTAAAACAGGAAAATCTCGTGTTGTTGCTTTTAAAAATGGGTTTCACGGACGTACATCGGCGGCTGTTGCGGTAACCGATAATGCGAATATTATTGCCCCAATTAATGCGCAACAAAAGGTTACTATTTTAGAATTGAACGATATTTTAGGTGTAAAAGCAGCACTTGAAAAAGGGGATGTCTGCGCTGTTATTGTGGAGTTTATCCAAGGTGTTGGCGGTTTAGATCAAGGAAGTTCTGATTTTTTTGAACAAGTTTATGCATTGTGTAAAACGAACAATACCATGTTTATTGCCGATGAGGTACAATCGGGTTACGGACGTTCGGGTAAATTCTTTGCGTTTCAACATTATAATGTAACACCGGATATCATTTCTATAGCAAAAGGCATGGGTAATGGGCTTCCTGTTGGAGGCATTTTAATTCATCCAGATATCGAATCCAAACATGGGATGTTGGGTACTACATTTGGCGGTAATCATTTGGCTTGTGCTGCAAGTTTAGCGGTTTTAAATACCATTGAGGAAGAACATTTAATAGATAATGTTAATGAGATATCAGAGTATTTTATGTCGATAGCGAAGACTATTCCAGAAGTGAAGAAGATAAAAGGAAGAGGTTTAATGTTGGGATTGGAATTTGATTTTGAAGTAGGTGCGCTTAGAAAAAAACTTATTTACGACGAACATATTTTTACCGGTGGTGCATCAAATAAAAAACTGTTGAGAATTTTACCACCGCTTACGATTAAAAAAGAACATATTGATCAATTTTTTGAAGCACTGAAAAAGGCTTTGAGTTAATAAAACTAAAGTAGTTAAAGTCATTTCGACGAAAGGAGAAATCGCATAATTAGCTAAGGAAAGTAGCTAGACTGAGAACTGCTAACTGAATACTAAAAAGATGAATACCTTATTATCCATAGAAAAGAGAAATGCGGTTTTACTAAGAATGGCAGTGCTTTTGGAAGAAGAAAGAAAATCCATTATAGAAATAAACAAAGCCGATTTAGAAGCTTATGACGGCGATGATATTTCTATGTACGACCGTTTGAAAGTTGATGATGCTAAAGTAGATGAAATGATTAAATCGGTGACGCATTTAGCATCACAAGATGATCCTGTTGGTGTTGAACGTTTCAGTTTTAAACATGATAATGGGATGCAGGTTTACAATAAAACAGCATCATTTGGTACGGTTTTAATTATTTATGAGTCTAGACCAGACGTAACAGTTGAGGCTGCTGGAATTGCTTTTAAATCGGGAAATAAAATATTATTAAAAGGAGGCAAAGAATCTTTAAAATCGAATTTAAAAATAGTTGAATTGTGGCACCAAGCCTTAAAGGAAGATGGTGCATCAACGGATTGGGTTGAGTATTTACAGTTCAACAGAACTGAAACTCAGGCTTTTTTAGAAAAGCCAACTCAGAAAGTCGATTTAATCGTGCCACGTGGTGGCGAGCGTTTAATTGCTTTTGTTAAAGAACATGCTAGATGTCCGGTGATTGTTAGCGGACGCGGAAATAATTTTGTTTATGTTCACAAAGCAGCCGATTTGGATATGGCACTGGATGTGATTATCAACGGTAAATCAAAAATTTCAGCCTGTAATGCCGTTGATAAAGTTTTAATTGATGAAAATCTTCCGAATAAAGATGAATTTATAAAAACACTTATTTCAAAATTGAAAGCGTCTAATATCGAAATTTTAGGCGATTCAAAAACCTCAAAACTTGATGGAATTGAGGCTTTTAAATCAGATGATATTTGGTATGATGAGTTTTTAGATTATAAAATTGTAATTGGGGAAATAGCATCAAATGAAGATACCATTGCGAGGATAAATAAATATTCTGGCGGACATTCATCATCTATAATTACCAAAAATGAAGCTGAAGCAAAACTGTTTATGGAAAATGTGGATAATGCGGCGGTGTATCATAATGCTTCAACACGTTTTACGGATGGTGGACAATTAGGATTGGGAGGCGAATTAGCCATAAGCACAGATAAATTACACCAACGCGGCCCCATTGGTTTACAGCATTTGGTAACCAATAAATGGTATGTTCACGGAAACGGACAAATAAGATAACACGCAAACCCATAATGGGCATTTAAGAAATAAAGTAAGTAATTGTGATACTAATAAAAGGCTATTAATGGTTAGTGAAGTTTTAAATAGATGAAGAAAAAACGCATATTGTTAAAAATGGGGTCTAATACACTTACCAAAGAAACCGATAATATTTCTAGAGGAAAGATTGAGGATATAGCAAGTCAGATTGCGAAACTTCAAGATACTTGTGAATTTGTTATTGTAAGTTCGGGTGCAATTGCTGTAGCAAAACAGTTTGTAAAGCTTGAAAGTAAGCAAAAAGATGTTTTTGTAAAACAAGCTCTGGCATCTATTGGTCAGCCGCATTTAATACGTATTTATCAAGAAATTTTTAGGGAATATGGGTTGCTTACCTCTCAGTGTTTGTTATCCTACTCCGATTTTGAAAAACAGGAAAGTAAAACCAATATTGTAAACACCATTAATGTGCTGGTTAACAATAATTATATTCCGATAATTAATGAAAATGATACGGTAGCAACCGATGAAATTAAGTTTGGCGATAATGATAAATTAGGCGCATTAACCGCATCCCTTTTAAAGGTAGATTTGTTTATTATAGCTACAAATACTAACGGTATTTATACTAAAGAATCTATAGAAAGTGAAACGCCAGAAACTATTATTGAGGTTTCAGATTTTGAGGAATTAGCAAAACAAGTGGTCAATTCAAAATCATCGCACGGTAGTGGTGGTATGCAATCAAAAATCGAAGCTGCTTCAGTCACTAAAAAGGCGAATATAGAAACATGGATAGTAAATGGTTTGGAAGATAATTTTATCATAAATGCTTTTGAAAATAAGGTGCCGTTTACCAAAATAAAATAACCTGCAAGGTTTCAAAAACCTTGTAGGTTTGACAAAAGTCAGGTTTTTAAAACCTGACAGGTCTGGAAAAGAAGAAAATAAAATGAAACATTACACATCCATTAACGATATAGATAACATCAATTCTTGGATTGAGGAAGCAAAAGCGTTAAAAGCAAATCCGTTAAAACACATAGAATTAGGAAAAAACAAAACATTGGGTTTGTTGTTCTTTAATTCTAGTTTACGGACACGTTTAAGCACACAAAAAGCAGCTTTAAATTTAGGAATGAATCCCATTGTCATGAATGTTTCAGGTGATGCTTGGGGGATTGAGTTTGGCGATGGTACGGTTATGAATGGTAACACTGCTGAACATATTAAAGAAGCCGCAGCAGTAGTATCTCAATATTGCGATATTATTGCGGTAAGAGCGTTTCCAACATTAACAGACAAAGCTAAAGACGAAAGTGAACAGGTTTTAAGTTCATTTAAAAAGTTTGCTTCTGTGCCCATTGTAAACATGGAGAGCGCAACAGGGCATCCATTACAAGGTTTAACGGATGCACTTACCATTTCAGAACACGCAAAAGTTACAAAGCCAAAAGTGGTTTTAAGTTGGGCGCCACACATTAAGGCGTTACCTCATGCGGTGGCCAATAGCTTTGTGCAGGCGATGCAAAAAATGGATGTGGAATTTGTTATTGCAAATCCTGAAGGTTATAATCTGAATCCTGAAATTACTGGTAATACACCAATTTGCCATAATCAAGAAGAAGCATTTAAAGATGCCGATTTTATATACACTAAAAGCTGGAGTTCGTATGAGGATTACGGAAGAGTATTAATTACAAACTCTAATTGGATGATAACAAAAGATAAAATTGCTGACGCAAAATTTATGCACTGTTTACCGGTAAGACGAAACGTTGTTGTGGAAGATGCGGTTCTGGATAGTGATAGTTCATTGGTTATCCAACAAGCTAATAATAGAACATACGCAGCACAATTAGTACTTAAAAAAATATTAGAAAACCTAAATTAATTTAAAAAAACTGCCCTCTCGTTTGGAGAGGGCGTAGGGAGAGGCTATGGAAAACTTAAAAATCATAAAAATAGGCGGAAACATTATTGATAATGAAGCGGCATTAGAGAAGTTTTTATCACAATTTTCAACACTAACAGGACCTAAAATTTTAGTTCATGGTGGCGGAAAGTTAGCCACTAAATTGGCACATGATATGGATGTACCTGTTAATATGGTTGATGGCAGACGTGTCACAGATGCAACTACTTTAGATATTATCACCATGGTATATGCAGGTAAAATCAATAAAAATGTAGTAGCTAAATTACAAGCCTACAACTGTAATGCTATTGGTTTTACGGGTGCTGATGGAAATACTATACTAGCTGTGAAACGTCCTGTAAAAAAGGTTGATTATGGTTTTGTTGGCGATGTTAAAAAAGTCAACACAAAGCTTATTAATGTGTTGTTGGAAAATGATGTAATCCCAGTTTTTTGTGCTATAACACATGATAAAAACGGACAACTATTAAACACAAATGCAGATACGATTGCATCCGAATTAGCAATAGGA
>TARA_R110002033_G_scaffold171188_1_pt1 | contig 61758 bp, 60 predicted proteins | sample TARA_R110002033 | Tara Oceans TARA_R110002033 (sample SAMEA4397051) | marine metagenome | biome: Polar Biome; feature: [SRF] surface water layer (ENVO:00010504); material: water (ENVO:00002006), including particulate matter (ENVO:01000060) such as... | depth 5 m
GGTTTTGAAAAAGATTAAAATGTGTGGTTTATCGGACGCTTACCAATAAAGGAGGAAAAACCCATAGAGGAGAATCTTCCAAAGGTATGAGATCTGGCTCTGACAGACCTAAAGGATCAAATTTAACTTCATAAACTTGAACTTCAAATGCCACATCTCTAGAAAGATCATTGTATATCATGCTAGAAGGAATTTTTGATTTTTCAAATGGTGAAAATGTGATCACCATTGGAGAAACTTCTATAGCGTAAATAGGCGATATTATAAATAGAAGCATAAAAAGAAAGATCTTTATAAAATAATACATTATAAGACTACTTCTAGATCACTTTTTTTCGCATTAAATTTTGAAGGGATTCTTATAAATACTTTACGACTTGAATTTGGAAGCAAAAACTTTCCATCCAATGCTCGGCTTAAATCTTGACCTTCCAATTTGTAAACTTGACCTTTATTTTTCACTACCCATTTAGCCTGAGAAAGACGAATAAACTTATTGCCTTTATTTTCTAATAACACGCTCCACGTTTCTTTATCTACTTGCTCTTTATTCTTTATTACTAAATTAGCTTTAGCATCATTCGGTACAACATTAAGTAATGTTTTAAAGCTAAGCGCCATACCAATACCTGATCCATCTAGTTCACCAAGATCAACGGTCACTTGGTTAATCGCTATTCGATAAGACTTAGATTCAGATAAAACAGGTTCTCCGATATACCTTATAATTACGGATTGAGTCTTTCCAGGTGGAATAATAGTTGTCAAAGGTATAATTAAGAAATCATCATCATTTGGACGAAGTTCCTCTTTTCCATTTTTAGTCACTAATAAATCTAACGCGAATATTTCTACCGTTAAAGATTTATCTGAATTATTCAAAACACGTATAGTTTGCTGAGATTGACTTCCTGTAGGCTGTATTTCAGATACCATTGGCTGTACCTGAAAAGCAAATATAGGAAAAGAGCTAAAGACAAAAATAAAAAATATAATATATCGCATAATTTTTTTCCTAATTCAAAAAAAGGCAGTATTAAACTGCCTTTTTTTGTTTTTTCTTAGTTAGCTGTAATTGATAACATTAGTTGATCTGTATAGTTACCAGCGAAGGTTGGAGTCTGGGTAACAGTCATAAAAATGTTACCTGAGTTGTAACCTGCTGCTAACGCAGGAGAGCCATTTTTACTTTGTGATTCTTTCAAATCATCCACACCAGTAGTCGCATTCAAAGTGAAGTCATATGGACCTGCTTTAAACTGTGCAGTGTAGCCAACGCCAGTACCGTCTTGACCATCGACAGTTTGCATGTGACCTTCAGACGATGTCAAAGTAACTGTCGCTCCATCGTAGTCATTACATTTCAAGCTAGTGATTGGAAGCTGGAACGTCGCACCTTGGGCTAGTTGAGAAAAATGCACTGACGTAGCAGAGGTAGCTACTTCACAAACTGAAGGGACTGAACCGCCCACATCAAGATTGCCTGCTAACACTGCGCCAGATGACAAAGTTGCAATTGCTGATAATACGATTAACTTTTTCATTGTAATATTCCTTCAATAATGTGGATTAGATTTAAAAATTAATGTCTACCAAACTCCACCAGAAATAGCTGATGGAGTCATTTCTATGCGAATTACATCCTGATAATCTCCCGCATAAACTAATGGCTCAACCAGTTCAAGTTGTAACTTTGCCATGCTTTTAAATAAAATATCGCCAACGTTTATATACTGTGTCGTTTTAAGAAGATGAGAGGAATAAGTTTCACTTCCCCCTAAATTCTCAATAGACCAAGTGACGTTATAGCTATTTATTTGAGTACCATGCTGATGACTTAAGCCACCATTTTCCGACTGCATTGATACTCGCATAGGTGAATTACAATCAATCACCAATTCGGTACTAGCGTAACCTTTAGATGACATTGTTAGATTATTATTTAATGCGGTAAATTCACACTTTGAAGGAATATAACCGACCAAAGTCAAGTTAACATCACTGCTGCAAAAAGCATCAAACGTACAAGCAAATAATAAGTACCCAACTCGTTTTATCATCTTTTCATTTCCCTTGGGTTATCTCGCTAACACAACCAAGATCCTAGATAAAAAAAAACGTTTAGTTAGTTTCTATTTGCTTATCAAGACACCATTCATTCGTTTATCAGCTTTGAAGACGTATAGATTTTCAGTAAACATTTAACCTAATTTGTGACTTTAAAAATAAACTTAATCAGCTAAAAAAAATAAAATCCCTATTTAATTTAACGACTTACAAAATATTTATCTTTTATTACAGAAGTAAACACCTAATAAACAAAATCTCACAATAAAAATGAATAGCCTCTAAAAAATAATTAAACATTACTAAAAAACAACTTAAGGTAAATATTTCTTAAGATCTTGTGACATAATACTGACGATGAGCTTCTACCTACCTGTACGCCCTATATGAATACAAATGGAAAGCCACTCTTGTAGGAAAGAACAACACTGGCTACCACTTTATAATTAATACAGCTCAATTCTTGTATCTTATTCAGACTTGTATCCGCATTGTGTCGACGAGGCCAAAATACAGATATAAAAAAAGGCTAATTGAGTTTCCCCAATTAACCTTATTTATATCTAAGTAGAAAAAGTGTTTTCTACACGGTTTTTACTTCCGCTGGCTCGATGTTTAACTTGTCTTCTTCAATCTGATCTAACTCGGGGTCACCTTTCCCTTTCGAGATTTTGATCACATAACCAGTCACAAATAACATCACAACGATACCAATGATAGTTGATAGTTGCATTGGCAAACCAAAACCTAAAGTACTGTTATTTAAGATAAACGTTGTACATACCGCCGTCATAAACATCGCAGGAATAGTCGAAATCCAATGCAGTTTATTGAAACGTAATAAGTACGCAGAAGCCGTCCACAACATCATCACAGCAGTCATTTGATTAGCAAAACCGAAATAACGCCAAATCACAGCAAAATCGACCTGAGTCAACACGCCACCGACTATGAATAAAGGCATCGCCATCAGCAAACGACTTTTCAGTGTTTTTTGCTCCATATTGAAGTATTCAGCCAAAATCAAACGGCTAGAACGAAATGCAGTATCGCCGGAAGTAATTGGCAAAATAACCACGCCTAAGAAAGCAATGATCCCGCCAAAAGTCCCAAGTAAACCAAAGGACGATGTGTACACCACATTGCCAGGACCGCCGTCAGCAACAGCATCACCCAAAGATCCCATAGAACCAAAAAATGACAAGGCAATCGCACACCAAATTAAGGCAATCACACCCTCTCCTATCATGGCACCAAAGAAGACGAAGCGTCCGTTTCTTTCATTCTCTAAACAGCGTGCCATTAATGGTGATTGAGTGGCATGAAAACCAGATACAGCACCGCAAGCAATAGTAATAAACAACGCAGGCCAAAGAGGTAAATTGTTTGGATTCATATTAGTGAACATATCGCTAAACTGATAATCCGCTAAAATAGAATGCCCTGAAGAGAACCCAATCGCCCCGATCAAACCAACAGACATGAAAATCAATAGCGCGCCAAAGAAAGGATAAAAACGACCAATAATTTTATCGATAGGCACAATCGTGGCTAAAATATAATAAGCGAAAATGATCGCGACCATAGCTCCCATAGAAACCGTAGTGCTTGTTTGTTCATTCACTAAATTAGTAATCATACTGGCTGGAGCGGATACAAATACCACACCAACAAGCAGTAACAGCACAATTGCAAACACATTCATAAAATGTTTCGCACCTTTACCCAAGTAACGACCAGTAATAGATGGAACAGAAGCGCCACCATTACGAATAGAAAGCATTCCTGAGAAATAATCATGAACAGCGCCGGCAAAGATACAACCTAAAACAATCCAGAGCATTGCTGCAGGACCATATAAAGCCCCCATGATAGGGCCAAAAATTGGTCCCACACCAGCAATGTTCAATAACTGCACTAAGTAGATTTTTTTCTTAGACATTGGCACGTAATCCACACCGTCACGCTTAGAAAAAGCAGGCGTAGTACGATTTTCTTTGATACCGAATACTTTCTCGACAAAAGTACCGTAAATGAAGTAACCCGCAATAAGCGCAGCTACACAGAAAAGAAACATCATCATATTATTATTTTCCCATTCAATGATTGTTTTTATAAGTGTGGTCACGAAGATAAATGCACTTCCAAAAACAAGCATCTGAGCTTTCACTCAGTGGCAAAATATCAAGTTAAGAGGTCATAGGGAGAATTGAGCGGTATTCACGATTAGTAAATGGTTATGGTCACGCCTCTAGTAGATACCAAGCATTTGCTTCAATAGCTTCAAATAACGACGGCTAACTGGCGCGATACTTCCACTGAGAGTAACCACTTCAGCAAGCCCATTATCGAGCAATTGAATCTCTTTTATCGCCTTGGCATTGATAAGATATTGGCGGTGACAACGCAGTAATTCGGTCTTTTCTTCTAATGTTTTTAAGGTAAGCTGGCTGCTTGCCGTCTGTTGCGCCGTTTTAACATGAACACCAGAAAGGTCACTGTAAGCCATTTCGATATCGTGTAGAGGAATAATCATGATTCGATTATGTCCAATACAAGGCACTTGCTGAAGCTGCGTTGGCATTAGAGCATCAATTTGTGCCTGAGTATGAGGTGCTTCTTGGTTATGCCTAACTTTTAACAGCCTATTAAGGCTTTTATGAAGACGCTTGGGATCAACCGGTTTAAGCAAGTAGTCAAACGCATTATCTTCAAACGCCTGAACAGCGTATTGGTCAAAGGCCGTAACAAAAACCACATGAGGCATGGTTTCTGGGTCAAGCATACCGATAAGCTCAATACCACTAAGCTGCGGCATTTGAATGTCCAAAAAGATGACTTCCGGCTTTAGAGTATTAATAAGCTTAAGCCCTTCAATAGCATTACTAGCTTGAGCAATAACCTCTACTTCTCCCGATTCCTGAAGTAATTCGGTCAGCTCTTCTCGTGCAAAAAGCTCATCATCTATTACGATTGCCGTTAACATAACTATATTTTCTCGACTGTTATTGGTTATATCCGATATCTACTCGATGACTGGAATTAGAAAACGCATTCTTGTCCATTGCCCTTCGTCACACTCTGTTTTCAATTCCGCCGCATCACCAAAATAATGCGTAAGACGCTTAGCCACAATATCCATACCTAAGCCGGTATCATCAGCAGGTATTGGTACAAATCGCCCGGCATTGTCCTCAACAAATATGTCATAACCTAATGCATTTCGTTGACTATATATTCGAATTCGTCCGCCTTCTAACAGGGTGCTAATGCCATGTTTGATTGCATTTTCAACAAGAGGTTGCAGTGTAAAACTAGGCAACATTCTATTCAGTAATTCATCATGGATATCAATTTCTACCTCAAGTCGATCGGTGAAACGCGCTTTCTCAATTGTCAGATATGCATTCACATGGGCAAGCTCATCTTTAAACATTACCGTCTCGATATTTTGTTTAAGATTGCTCCTAAAGAAATGCGAAAGATGCTGAATGAGTTCCCGCGCCTTATTAGGGTCTCGACGAATAACCGCACTAATGGTATTCAGCGCATTAAATAAAAAGTGAGGATTGACTTGCGCTTGCAACAACTTGATTTCTGCTTGAGTTAACAGTGTTTGCTGCTGCTGAAAGTCACCATATAAAATTTGGCTCGATAATAATTGCCCGATGCCCTCTCCCATAGAGCGATTAATATTGGACAACAGCTTGCGCTTTGGTTCATAGAGCTTAATGGTACCGACAACTTTTTTACCTGCCCGCAAGGGAATAACAAGAACCGAGCCAAGTTTGCAGCTATCTGAAATAGAACATCGATAAGGCGACTCACTGCCACCTAAATACACCACTCGATTCTCTTCCATAGCTTGTAATGTATATTTGGAAGAAATTGGAGTATTGGGTTTATGGTGGTCTTCTCCAATACCGATAAACGCCAAAGTTTTTTCGTTATCTGTTACAGCTACCGCACCAACACTAGTTTCTTCATAAATAATACGTGCAATTTTTTCAGCACTGCTCGCATCAAAGCCAGAACTCCATAACCCAACGCTACGTTCCGCAATCGTTAAAGCCCGTTGTGAAAAAACCGCAGAATAGCGCTCAAAAATAGTTTTCTTATCTTGAAGAATACTAACAAACAACGCGGCACCAATGCAGTTGGCAATTATCATTGGCATAGCGATCTCAGACACTAACGCATAAGCTTGATCAAACGGTTTAGCAACGGCAACAATAATAAGCATCTGACTAACTTCCGCCACAAAAGTCACCGCGAGAACAACCAAAGGGTTAAATAACTGATCAGATTTATCTTTTCTCACAAAATACAAATGCATTAAGCCACCAATAACCCCCTCTGCGGTGGTAGAAATTGCACAAGCGACATCTGTAAAACCGCCCAAACTATAACGATGCATACCACCCGTTAAACCAACAGAAAAACCAACAACAGGGCCACCAAGCAAGCCACCAATCACTGCACCAATCGCACGTGTATTGGCAATAGCATCATTAATAGTAAGACCAAAGTATGTCCCCATAATGCAGAACAATGAAAATAAGACGTAACAACTAAATTTATGAGATCGCTGCGAGGAAACATTCAGCAAAGGCAGAAAAATAGGAGTCTTGCTCAACATGTAAGCCAAGACAAGATACACACTCATCTGCTGCAACAACGAAAGAATTAAATGCATAAAACGATACTTTTAAAAACGAAGACATCAAGAAAATAGAGACTCAATTTACCCGTCTAACCCTATCGGAACAAGAAAAGAGTCTGCGACAAAGCCGACAATACATAACAAATTCTCTATCTCTTGAGATTTAGTCATTTAAAAAGCCGATTTGATTTTACTCTGCCCCCCTCTATCACCGATAATTCCCGCTAATGACTCACCCCAGCCGATGAAAGGTTTTGGTAGAGCAACTCGCATCTAAAGTGGAAACCCTATTCAATGGAAATCAAAGTTAATTTTCTCGACAATCTGAGACTTGAAGCCAAGTTTGACGATTTTACCCTTATAACCGATCAGCCGATCCGCTATAAAGGCGATGGTTCTGCACCAAGTCCATTTGATTACTTTCTAGCGTCTTCTGCTTTGTGTGCAGCGTATTTTGTGAAGGTCTACTGCAAGGCTCGTGATATCTCAACGGATAACATACGTTTGTCGCAGAACAACATTGTCGATCCAGAAGATCGCTACAACCAGATTTTCCAAATTCAAGTCGAATTACCAGACGACATTTCGGACAAAGATCGCGAAGGCATCTTGCGTTCTATTGATCGCTGTACCGTTAAGAAAGTGGTGCAAACAGGGCCTGAATTCAAAATTGAAACTGTTGAAAACCTAGACGCAGACGCCAACGCTATGTTGATGGGTCAGCCTGATGGCGCGACGAGCACTGTGATTCTTGGTAAAGACTTACCGCTAGAGCAAACTATTGCCAATATGACGGCCATGCTAGCCGACCTTGGAATGAAGATTGAGATTTCCTCATGGCGTAACATCGTGCCTAACGTTTGGTCTCTGCATATTCGTGACGCGGCGTCGCCTATGTGTTTCACCAACGGTAAAGGCGCATCCAAAGAAAGCGCGCTGTGTTCTGCTCTTGGTGAGTTTATCGAGCGCTTGAATAATAACTTTTTCTACAATGATCAATTCTTTGGTACCGACATCGCTAACAGCGAATTCGTGCATTACCCCAATGAAAAATGGTTTGCGCTAACTGAAGACGATTCCCTACCAAAAGGCATCCTAGATGATTACTGCCTAGAGATTTATAACCCAGACGACGAACTGTTTGGCTCGCATTTGATCGACACCAACTCAGGTAATAAAGCCCGCGGCATTTGTACGATTCCTTATACACGCAAATCCGATGGCGAAACGGTTTACTTCCCGTCAAACCTCATCGAAAACTTGTTCCTAAGCAACGGCATGAGCGCGGGCAATAACCAGCAAGAAGCGCAAGTGCAATGTTTGTCGGAAATTCTAGAACGCGCCGTTAAACGCCAAATAATCGAAGACGAAATTGTCTTGCCAGATGTGCCAATGGAAGTGTTGGAGAAATACCCAAGCATCCTTGCTGGCATCAAGGTATTAGAACAACAAGGCTTTCCTATCGTGGTGAAAGACGCCTCTCTTGGCGGACAATTCCCCGTGATGAACGTCACTCTAATGAATCCGAAAACGGGCGGTGTGTTTGCTTCTTTTGGCGCCCATCCAAGTCTTGAAGTGGCGTTAGAACGTAGCTTAACCGAGCTAATGCAAGGTCGTAGCTTCGAAGGTTTGAACGATGTACCAAAACCTACGTTTAATAGCATGGCTGTCACAGAGCCAGAAAACTTCGTTGAACATTTTATTGACTCAACCGGTGTCATTTCTTGGCGCTTCTTCAGCGATAAGCACGATTATGATTTCTGCGAGTGGGATTTTTCAGGCACCAATGAAGAAGAAGCCAACGCCATGTTCGGCATTTTGGAAGAATTAGGCAAAGAAGTGTATGTTGCTGAACTTAGTGATTTAGGCGCATCAGCTTGTCGTATTTTGGTACCGGATTATTCCGAAGTGTATCCAGTGGAAGATTTGGTGTGGGACAACACCAACAAGGCGTTGGATTACCGTGAAGATATCTTGAACCTACATTCTTTAAGTGATAAGCAACTTACCAATCTGGTAAATCGTTTAGAAGACAGTCAGCTAGATAACTACACAGACATACCTACTTTGATTGGTATCGTATTTGATGAAAATACCGTCTGGGGTCAGCTGACCATAATGGAGCTGAAAATCCTGATCTATTTGGCGCTTGATGCTCACGAAGAGGCGTTAGAACTTGTCGGTGAGTTCCTGCAGTTTAACGACAACACAGCCAAACGCGGTTTATTCTATCAAGCAATGAACTGTGTATTGGAAGTAACGCTAGACGAAGAATTAGAGCTGGACGACTTTATCCATAACTTCAGCCGTATGTTTGGTAAAGAAGTTATTGAAAACGTTGTCGGTTCTGTCACTGGCGACGTGCGTTTTTATGGCCTCACTAAAACCAGTATGCAGCTTGAAGGCATCGAACCGCATTTACGCTTGATCGAAAGCTACAAAAAACAGCATCAAGCTCGTAAAGCCAACGCAGCCAAATAATCTAGTAATCTAGTAATCTAGTAATCTAATAGATTTAGCGTAGAACGTTAAAAGCGAACCCTCGGGTTCGCTTTTTCATTATAAAAACCATAAACATACAGCTTTTCCTCAAGGGAATCGATTCTGCTATAATTTTGATTCTAACTATTTAGCCTAAAATGCTTTAACGGCAAGACTGCCGTACTTCAATATCGTTTATTTATATGAGTGACAACTGAATGTTTCATAATATCGTGCGCCAATCTGCCTTTGTATCAATTGGCCTTGTATTACTAACATTAAGTGGCTGCGAATCCATGTCACTCTCTTTCGATTCCGTTGATTCAGTAAAACAGTTATCAAAACAGATAAAAGAAGCAGATGACCTTGACGATGTAAAAACCATCGCCAAACAAGCAAAAGTCACTAGGGACTTAGTAAGAGCAGATATTAAAGCGATTCAAGCACTATATGCAGAGCTTGACCAAAAAGTGAATAAAAAATGGGGCAAAGGTAATAGCGAGCTGCCCGAGAAGAAAAAGTACGTAAAATACACCAACGACTACCAAGCAAGAACCATTGTAGACTTTGAAAAAGGCACAGTGCGTGTCGAAACGCTAACCACGAATTCGCCTCTTGATACATTAAAACAAGCCGTAACAACCACACTACTCACAACAGCAGATCCAACCAAAACCGATATTTTCTCTAGCGACGCACCAGATACAGAAGGTGTCCCCTTTTTGTATCCACAAGTTATGGATCATGATGGCAAGCTTGTGCAATATCGTTGGCGTGCACAACGTTACTCAGATTATCTTGTAACTAATAAACTAAAAAAATCCAGCTCAAACGGCAAAACAGTCTATGCCGTTGAATTCAACCTAGTTGCTCAACACGAACACCTACGCCAAGAAAAATACAGCCAATACGTAATCGCCGCTGCTAAACGCTACAACTTATCTCCAGCCCTGATCTACGGCATTATTGAAACCGAAAGCTCTTTTAACCCTTACGCTGTCAGCCCAGCGAACGCTTATGGTTTGATGCAAGTGGTACCAGCCACAGCAGGTCGAGACGTTTATAACCTAGTGAAGAAAAAATCTGGCGAGCCAAGCAAAGAAGTACTTTTCTCTCCAGAAAATAACATCGATATCGGCAGTGCTTACTTACATATTTTACAGACCCGTTATCTCGTAAAAGTCAGCAACAAAGTCAGCCAAGAATACTCAATGATTTCCGCTTACAACGGCGGCACTGGCAACGTATTAAAAACATTTGATAAAGACAGAACACGTGCGATGAACAAAATAAACCAAACATCCACCAGCAATGTGTATAAGAAACTGAGATACGACCACCCGAGAACGGAATCTCAAAATTACCTAGAGAAAGTCACCAAAGCGAAAAAGAAATATGAGTAAGACTAGACGTCGGACTCTTCGGCAAAGCAAAGTGATGTCCCTTCTAGAAACTTAGACATGTTAATCCATATACCTATCTTGGTTAGCTGTTTACAGATAAATAATTGCAAATTCAACTTGAAGTACAACTTCAACAGTCTACATCACTATGCCATTACGTATTGATTTTATGTGACTAAATTGTTTGTGCGTTTGATTCCTTTCTTTTGTTCTGAGGCCTTTCAGTGCATCGTATGAAGTGAAAGGCCATCCTGAAAATACCGCCTTAGCAATAATGAGATCATGTTGTTTTCGACAATCAAAATCAGACTAATAATTGTTCACCCTTTACTCACAATCTGTATATCTCATCCTATATTCACGACATTTTCTAGGTAAAATTTTGCTCGTGTACTCATAGCTAGCGTATCTAGATGTTCTGAACTAAATAGTAGCCCTCTCAGAAATATGAATTCCTTTTTTATAGTAACTAATTGTTATTTATATAGATTCTTTTATGAGACTTAAGCTCCCAACGTCATTTTTCTAATTTATTAAAAAAACCATTTGCCAAAGTAAAAAATATCAATAATGATATGAATCGTATCATTATAAAAATAAAATAAACAAAGGTAACGCATTATGGTTGGATTATTCGGAATTATTCTCTCACTCGGCTTGCTTATGTATTTAGCTTATCGAGGTATTACAGTATTGATTTTGGCACCTCTTCTGGCATGCGTCGCGATCATATTTAGTGGTGAAGGTGCAGTACTTCTTGGAACTTATACCCAGATATTTATGCAAGGCTTAGGTGGCTATGTCATTAAGTACTTCCCATTATTTCTCCTCGGTGCCGTATTTGGAAAACTTATGGATGACTCAGGTGCCGCACGCAGTATTGCACGCTATCTAGTCAAAAAATTAGGCAAACAGCACTCTGTGCTAGCGATTGTTTTAGCATGTGGTATTTTGACTTACGGTGGTGTTTCTTTATTTGTTGTAGGATTTGCTGTCTATCCTATTGCTGCTGCTTTATTCCGCGAGGCAAGCCTACCGAAGCGTTTTATTCCTGGGGCTATTGCTTTGGGTGCTCTGACATTTACAATGACGGCTCTACCAGGCACACCTGCAATTCAAAATGCAATCCCAATGCTTTTTTTTAGTACAGACGCTTTTGCTGCGCCGTTTCTAGGTATTATCGGCGGCTTAATTATGCTGCTGGGTGGAATGTGGTGGCTCAGCTATCGAGTCAAAAGTGCAACTACTGCAGGTGAAGGCTACGGCGATCATCAAGATGAAATCATCAAACTTGACACCTCGAATGACCCAAGCATAGGTGTCGCTTTACTACCAATTATCTTAGTCATCACAACAAACTTTGTCCTATCAAAATATTTATTGCCCTTACTAGACTCAAGCTATTTAGCCGACTCAAAATACGGAGCAACCACTCTAAACTCTGTACTCGGTACATGGGCAATTATTTGTGCATTGGTAACCGCCTGTATAGTCCTCATCATCAGTAACTGGTCACGCTGGAAAAATCTAAAAGCCACCATCAATAAAGGCGCTTTAGGCTCATTACTCCCAATTTTCAATACAGCATCTGAAGTCGGATATGGGTCTGTAATTGCCTCCTTAAGCGCCTTTGTTATCGTTAGAGACTATTTGGTCGGATTATCACCCAGTAACCCACTCATATCTGAAGCTGTGGTAGTTAACATATTAGCAGGCATTACTGGGTCAGCATCAGGCGGGTTAAGTATTGCTCTAAACACTATGGGTGAAACATATTTAAACCTAGGTACACAATTTAATATTTCACCAGAACTTTTACACCGAATTGCATCAATGGCCTCAGGTGGACTTGATGCATTACCCCATAACGGCGCTGTAATTACTTTATTAGCCATTTGTGGCTTAAGTCATCGCGAGTCGTATCCAGACATTGGCATGGTTGCAGTAATTATTCCATTAGTTGCACTTGCTGTAGTGATTACGCTAGGCACACTTTTCGGATCTTTTTAACCAATAATAGAATCTAATTAAACAAGGAAACACTTATGTCCATAGCAGTCGTTTTGCCTCGAATTATGGAAATTGGCGCTGGAGCCATTAATAAACTACCCAGTATTGTGCGGTCATTAGGTGGCAGTAGAGCACTGATAATCACTGATAAAATGATGGTTCAACTCGGCTATGTCCAAAAAATACAAGATTTATTATCTGCAGACGGTTTTGAAGTAGATATATTTGATGGAACGGAGCCGGAACCTACTGCTGCATCAATTGAAGCAGGCGTTCGGTGTGTAATAGATAACAGCTATGATGTGATTATTGCATTAGGTGGCGGAAGCCCAATCGACAGCGCCAAAGCTATCGCTATTTTGGGTAAAAATGGAGGTAATATTCGCGATTATAAATTTCCTCGCCAAGTCAATGAAACTGGCATTCCTATTATTGCGATTCCAACAACTGCTGGCACAGGAAGCGAAGTAACACGTTTCACCATTATTACAGATGAAAAAAACGATGAGAAAATGCTTTGTGTAGGAATAGGATTTATGCCACTTGCAGCTATTGTGGATGTGAATTTAACATTAAGTTTACCGCCACGTATAACCGCAGATACGGGTATTGATGCATTAACCCATGCAATTGAAGCCTACGTCAGCCAAAAAGCCAGCCCATTCAGTGACTGTCAGGCTTTATCAGCAATGCGTTTAATCGGTCCCAACTTAAAAGAAGTCTATATAAACGGTAATAATATTAAGGCTCGAGAAGCAATTATGCTGGGATCCACATTAGCAGGAATAGCTTTTTCCAGTGCGTCTGTTGCTTTAGTACATGGCATGAGCCGGCCAATCGGTGCATTCTTTCATGTCCCTCATGGTTTATCCAACGCAATGCTACTTCCAAGTGTAACTGCTTTTTCTATTCCATCTGCACCTGAACGCTATGCCGACTGCGCACGTGCCATTGGCGTCGCTACTTCTACAGATAGCACAGAACAAGCTAATCAGAAATTACTAAGCGCTCTTGAAACTTTCAACCGCGAATTACAGGTTCCTACACTCGCAGAATTTGGTGCTGACAAAACACGCTTTGATAGCCTAGTCGTAACCATGGCCGAACAAGCTTTAGCATCGGGATCGCCAGATAATAACCCACGTATTCCAAGCACTAAAGAAATGATCACTATTTATCAGCAATTGTGGGCCTAAACACCTAATAACTCACTCAGAGGAAAACAACATGAATTTAATTGGACATTTAATTAACGGTCAATATGTTAATGACCATACACGCACCCAGCCTGTATTTAATCCCGCTACAGGCCAGACAACTAAAAAAGTCGCTTTGGCCAGTAAAGAGACTGTAGAACAAGCGATTGCTGCAGCCGAAGCTGCATTTCCTTCGTGGCGCAACACTCCAGTCATTAAACGTGCCCGCGTAATGTTTCGCTTCAAAGAGCTGCTTGAAAAAAACGCTGATGTCATTTGCCGTTTGATAGGTGAAGAGCATGGAAAAATCTCACATGATGCTGCGGGTGAATTACAGCGTGGGATTGAGAATGTCGAATATGCTTGCGGAGCACCTGAATTTTTAAAAGGTGAATTTAGCAAAAATGCTGGTCCAGATATTGATTCTTGGAGCGAGTTTCAACCCCTCGGCGTGGTTGCTGGTATTACTCCCTTCAACTTCCCCGCCATGGTGCCATTGTGGATGTATCCCATGGCAATTGTTTGCGGTAACTGTTTTATTTTGAAGCCGTCCGAACGAGACCCAAGCTCTACTTTATATATAGCCCAGCTACTCAAAGAAGCTGGGCTACCTGATGGAGTAATGAACGTTGTTAATGGCGATAAAGAAGCCGTTGACACTTTATTGCATGACCCTCGAATTCAAGCAGTCAGTTTTGTTGGCTCAACCCCCATAGCTGAATATATATATTCAACAGCTGCAGCTAATGGCAAACGCTGCCAAGCGCTTGGCGGCGCTAAAAATCACGCAATCGTGATGCCTGATGCTGATTTAGATAACGTAGTGAACTCTTTATTAGGTGCCGCTTTTGGTTCGTCTGGTGAACGTTGTATGGCGCTTTCTGTCGCTGTAGCCGTAGGCGATGCTGTTGCCGAGCAGTTAATTGAACGCATGCAAATTGCCATGCGAGACTTAAAAGTTGGCGTGTATTCAGAAACAAGGAATGATTTTGGTCCTGTTATTACTCACCAACACCAACAAAAAGTAATCAGCTATATTAATAGCGCAGAACAACAAGGTGCTAAAATTGTAGTTGATGGCCGAAACTTAAAACCTGTAGGTTACGAGAATGGCTTTTTTGTTGGAGCTACTTTAATTGATCAAGTCACAGCTGACATGACCAGCTACCAAGAAGAAATCTTTGGTCCTGTATTACAAGTGATGCGGGTGCAAACAATGGAGCAAGCAATGCAGCTCATTAATGACCATGAATACGGAAACGGGACCTGTATTTATACGCGCGATGGTGAGGCTGCACGCTACTTTACTGACCATATTATGGTCGGCATGGTTGGTATTAACGTCCCCTTACCAGTGCCTGTTGCTTACCATAGCTTTGGTGGTTGGAAACGTTCATTGTTTGGGGATTTATATGCTTATGGTCCAGATGGTGTACGCTTTTATACTCGCCGAAAAACAATTACTCAACGCTGGCCAAGCGCCAATGTTCGAGAAGGTGCACAATTCTCAATGCCAACTCTAAACTAAATTTTATAAAGAAACTGCCTATTAATATAGGCAGTTTCTTATTAAGAACCTAAAGTGGCTTCTTTTAACAATAAACTCAGTTCTTCAGCTGCTGATTGAAGTTGTGGTACAAATGCTTGCAAATCAGCCAATGTTTTACGAACAGTTGGTGCGTGAGTAAATAAACTGGCAAAATAATGTCCATCAGGACTTAAAATCGGTACAGAGCAGGCAACCATCCCGGCAATAAACTCTTCATCATCTACACCCACTCCTGTTTCTGCAATCCTCTCTAAGCTGGCTTCCAACGCGGCTTTGTCGACTAGGGTATTATTAGTTAAAGCCTGCAAAGGCATATTATTAATTAAGTATTTACGCTGTGATTGAGGTAGAGAACTAAGGTACAGTTTCCCGCCTGAAGTGCACCATAGCGGAACATTGCCACCAATAGGTAAATAAATCTGTAAAGGCCAGTTACTTTGTACTCGATCGGTGTACATCATTTCTAAATTATGAGGAATAGCAATTCCGCACGTTTCACCAACCTCTGCAGCGAGACGTTGCAACACAGATAAACGCAAGTTTTTTAATGAATTACGAGTTAATACACCCACAGCAGTTTTCGCCAACCGAGTGCTCGGAATAATCATACCGCGCCAATCCGTTTGCACGAACCCATCAGCCTCCAACTGTTGCAATAAGCGGTGGATACTAGGTTTGGGGATATCTAAACTAAATGCTAAATCTGCAGGCGAAAGCGGACGCTCACTAATAGATACCAATTCAATAATTTCTAAAACACGATTAATTGAAGAGCCTTTGCTACGTTTAGCAGAATCACTCATAAGCTAAAATCCATATAATTAATATAAATTACTGTGTAATGTATAAAAAGATGAGTATAGAAATAATTAATCTAACTCATTAACACTAAAAGCTTCCATCAGAACCTACCAGAACAATAAGGTATATCTTATAAACTGGTTTACAGGCATCTAGTGTTTGGAATAACAAGATCCATCTTTCCACGAGAAGCAATACTGGTCAAATATAAAGTAATAAGAAAAGTCGTCAAGTTACTAGAAGTGACAGTGTAGACCTTAAAAAATTAACATTCATTTTATTTAAAAAAACAAGCAACATAAAAAAGCAGTTGCCCCTGAATTCAATTAAGAAGAAACCCTCTCGCCACCGCACATGTCGCTTTGGCGTTTTTGATTTTATTCAATATAAGCTCTGGTTCTGTGCCGGTTTCAATTTGAGCAGACAAGAGCGCGGCGGATTCTGCAACGCCGTAAACACCAACGGTTTTAAAAATGTAGTCAGATTTAGTGCTAAGCAACGGCTCCATTGGGGCGAGTTGTTGGGCGCTATAAGTGTTGAAATTCCAGCGGTACTTTTTTGCAAGGGCAATAAGATTGGTCTCATCCGCTTTAATATCAATACTGTTTAGAGAGTGAATATCGTTTGGGATTAAGCCTTTTTGCGCTAGGGCGTCGAGCATGAGACTTTCAAGAAATTCTAATGGGCAGTTGCGTTCACAGCCCATTCCCAAGGTGTAAATAGGATTCAGGTAAGGTTTTGCTGTGGTCATAACAAGCTGTGCGCCAAGGGATTTTGCCACTTGCGCGCCCCACTCGTTGGCACCACCTTCATGACCAGACAAAAGCGGAATGACAAACTTACCTTCTTCGTCCAATACCAAGACTGGCGGGTCTTGATACTTATCTTGAATCACTGGCGCGAGGGTTCGCATAACGATGCCAGTGGCGCAGATGAACACCAGCCAATCACCGTTTTTAAACGCCGTTTGCACGAACTCGGCAAAGGGTTTTGGCTTGTAGTCGACTACCGTATCGGCCCAATGATTCAGCCGTCCTTTAGACAATAACTTTTTAGCCAGACTTTCACCTGCTGGCGTTAACGCGATAAAGCGTATCACCGAGTGCCTCGCTCACTTTTGGTCACCACGAACAAGGAGAAATACGGCCCAGCTTTGTCTTCCAAAGTAGAGACATCACGCACAATACGTTCGTTTTCACGACCAATGTATTCAAGATATTTCGCGTCTTGCATGCGATTGGTTTTGCGTAACGCCATGAGAATACGCGGACGCGCACGTCCTGCTTTCATGATGACCACACTGTCATGTTGCTCTAATGCCATATCTATTTGCTGTGCGGTATGACGACCACTCACCACAGCAAAGGACTCTTTCAACACGGTTAACGGATGATTCAAGGCAGACGATGCGGCATTGATTGACGACACACCGGGTACAACTTGGCATTGAAAATCGCCTTCTAGACGCTCTAATAAATAAGCGAAAGAACCAAAAAACAGCGGGTCGCCTTCACACAAGAAAACCACGTCTTTGCCTTGTGATAATTCGTCAGCAATCGCTTTTGCACCATTGTCGTAGGCTTCATTTGCCAATGAACGATCCGTCGACATAGGCATGACGATGGCAATTTCGTTTTGCGCATGAGTCACGCCAGCAAAGGCTTCACTGGCGATGGTTTTCGCTTGGGAACCGCCTTCATCGTTAGCAAGGTAACTCACCACACTAGCACGCTGAATCAAACGTAACGCTTTTAAGGTGATCAATTCTGGATCACCGGGACCTACGCCCACACCAATGAATCGGCCTGTTTTTTGAGATGTTTCCGAGGCACTCATTGTGCGCTTTCCTTATAAATTGTCTTATTGTCTATCTTGATCATGTGTTCTGCAGAATACTTTTTAAAGTGATGGAGTGTCACAGGTAAACTTGGGCGAAATAATCGCTGCCCAGCTAATCGCTCGCCTTTGGCAATCGACACTTGCAAGCTTTGTTCGTCTGCGTCTTGCGCTTCGTCACGCAGTTGCGCGAATTGCATTACTTGGTATTTTGTCTCTTCGGTAACGGCGCTAGCCATTAAACTGCCGCCAGCAGGCAATAGATCCCAAACCTGCGTCATCAAGGCATTTAATTCGCCATCACTGCCACCAATGAAAACTTTATTAGGCCTGCCGTGTTGTGCGTTGTTGTCAGCTAGCAAATTGCCAGCAAGTAAATCCACCAGCACATCTGGCGCGCGGCCTGCCACAATAGATAAATTCTGCATGACGCCAAAACGGTCTTGGTTGGCTGTTAAACAGGCTAATCTATCTGGATGATGTTCAATGGCAACAATCTGACTACGCGGATGCCAATACGCCATTTCCACACTCACACCACCGCAACCCGCACCAATGTCCCAAACTATGTCGCCCTGCTCAATGTTCATATAAGACAAAATCGCCAACCGCACTTCTCGCTTGGTAATCATGCCTTTGCCGTCGCCCTTATCTGTCACAAAAGACGTATCTGGAATGCCAACCGAGCTTGGATAAAGCGAGGGTTGCTGGCTAGTTTTCAGCACAATCACATTGAGCGGATCAAACTCTAATTCGCTTTCGAACCCATCTCCGTCAGTAAATAACTTAGTTGCGAACGTCCGGACTTTTTCTTGCGCATAACCCAAGGCTTCACAAACCGTAATTTCGCTTTGATCCAATCCTGCTTGCACGCATTCTTCGGCAATGTGTTTCGGTTGGCTGTATTGATCGGTCAGTAACACCAAGGTTTTATTCGATTGCAAATGACGACGCAAAGACGCCAATGGACGACCGTGCAAGCTCACCACATGCACATCTTGCAAGGATAAACCAAGACGATGACACGCTATTTGAATACTGGAAACGTTTGGGTAGAAATACAGGTTTTCAAACGAAAAATTACGCATTAACCAAGCGCCAATCCCGTAATACAAAGGATCACCAGAGGCCAAAACCACCACCTGTTTTGCACCTTGTGATTGCCACTGTGCGAACGATTCTTTCAGCATTTTGAGCTTGGGTAAATCCTCACGTTGCGCTTGATGAGTATATTGCGCAATCGTTTCGTGCTGACGTGGTGCGCCTAAAACAACGTCATTCGGCGACAAGCTCGCCAAGACCGCTTGCGCCGCGACATCAAGATTCGCAGTGTCGTTAACACCTAAGCCGATAACATGAATCAGCATTCGTGTTTCTGTCATTAACCTACTTCCATTCAATGCCATTAAATTAAGCTAGGTGGATTGTCGCTGCCCATTAATAACTCAAGTTTCGGAGTTCAAAAACAGCAACAAAATACACTTAACTTACTGTTTTCCTTGTTCCCACCCAGGACCGAGGGTAAAAAAGAACCTTGGTATTTGATTTACGCTGACGCGTTGAGCTTGCGAAACAGGCGCAAGTATTTTTTATTTTTAAGAACTGAACACCAAGGCTCATGGAATGCATTAATAATACTCGCCTAGATTACAGCGCAACAATGCATTACAACTGGCCGATGTCACTGCGCTGCCGCCCATTCTTCCGAGCAAGGTAATGCATTCAATACCGAGCTTTTCATGGGCTTGCCAAAGAGCATCTTTCGATTCCGCAGCGCCAACAAAACCCACCGGCATACCGATTATCAAGGCTGGTTTTGCTGCGCCTTGTTCTATCATTTCCAATAAACGAAACAAAGCCGTTGGCGCATTACCGATTAATACCACGCTGCCAGCAAGGTCTTCTTGCCATAAACTCAGCGCCGCCATAGAGCGGGTTTCACCTTTGCTTTTGGCCAATTCCGCCGTACGAGGATCGTTCAAAAAGCACAAGGGCTCTCGCGTTATCATGCGTTTGGTCACGCCTTGCTTGACCATTTCCACGTCGCACAAAATCGCGCAGTTATTCGCCAATGCCTCGCGCCCAGCTTGGGTCGCATTCGTACTAAATCGTACTTGCTCGGCCACATCAGGCAAGCCGAGGCTGTGTACTACGCGCATCACGACTTGCTGCTGATCTTGGCTCAAGCCAGACAAATCAGTTAATTCACGGATTTGGCGAAAGCTGTCGTTCTCAATGGCTTGAGGGTTGTTTTCGTATTTATAGTCGTCTGAAGAAGTCACTGTTGGCTGTCTTTTTGTTGATGCTTAATATGGATAGAAGCGTTGGCCCAAGCTGCTAAACAGGCTTGCAAGCATTCTTCTGTGTCACTAAATTCACGCTCGGCATCGGGTAAGATTGGCCGAGCATGCAATAAAACGGAAATCGATAATTCGCGCGCGGCTTCGAGTTTTGAATACGTCGCTGAGCCGCCGCTGTTTTTACTGACAATCACATCAATGCAATGATCAACCAACAACTGGCGCTCGTCTTCTAAGGCAAAAGGCCCAATGGCTTTTATCCAATCGATTTTGTCCGGCAGAGAAAACTTGGGTTCAACCGCCGTTCGCCATACGATGCGTTCAATACTCGGCAATTGCATAATACGTTTGAGCAAAGCTTCGCTCATTTGCCCTGCGCTTAATAACGGCACTCGAAAACCATCGAGCTGAGCAAGTAAATCGGCTTCATCTTGGTAATCCTGCCAGTTATCGCCTTCTTCTTGTTGCCAAGCGGGACGATGAAAACGCCAGCACGGAATGCCAACGTCTTTGGCTGCAATAACAGCTTTGCTGCTCATGTTTTGCGCATAAGGATGAGTCACATCCAAAATCGCGCCTATGTTATTGTCTTTTAAATACTGAGCCAAACCACCAAATTGGGTAAATCCACCTACCACCAGCTGGCAATCTACTTTTGGTATGCGGACCAAACCCGCCAAACTGTAAATGACGTTTAATTTCGAATGTTTTAGCCCTGACTGGTTCTGCCCTTTTTTATGAAGAGCATCGGCCAAATATCGAGCATCAGCGGTGCCGCCCAATAATAAAATTTTCATGGCTCTTCTCGCTTTTTCATATCAGCATCCAACGCTTTGCCGACAAATTGACCCTTGCGATCAATCGCCCACACCTCTAGTTCTATGTGAGCTGGAATGTATTTTCGCGCAAAGTCTAATGCTTGCTGGCAGATGGCATCAGCAAGTGGCAAACCTGCCGACATGGCGAACGACAAGGCTTCCACGCTGGTGTTGGCGTTTGTCATGCGTTCTTGTAACTCAGCATCTGCGCCTAAACTTGCAGCCAGTTGCGCCAACGCCCCCAAGTCGATACCAGACACGCGGCTGTTTAAATCCATGTGATGCTGAGCTAACTTGCTGATCTTACCAAAGCCACCGCAAATACTTAATTTAGTCAGTTGAGCTGGTGTGGTGGATTCCACTTTTTTTATGTGCTTTAACACAGCGCCGACAAAGTCGCCCATTTCGATCAAGGCCATATCATCAAGCTGATAATGGCTTTTTATCGCGTCTTCACTGGCGTTGCCGGTCGTGGCCGCAATGTGTGTAATTGCGTTAGCACGCGCCACATCAATGCCTTGATGAATGGATGCGATGTAAGCGGCACAAGAAAAGGGTCGCACTATGCCGGTAGTACCTAAAATTGATAATCCGCCTAAAATCCCCAAACGCGGATTCATAGTTTTTTGTGCGATTTGCTCGCCATTGATCACGCCGACAGAGACATCAAAACCACCAAGATATTGATAGGTTTGCGCAAAGCCTTCTAAATGCTCAGTCATCATTTTACGCGGCACTGGGTTGATTGCTGGTTCGCCAACGTCAAGCAACAAACCGGTTCGCGTCACAGTGCCAACTCCTTGTGCTGCATGGAAACGCACGCCTTGCTCTGATGACAATCTCAGTTCAACAAATAACGTCGCACCATGAGTGGCGTCTGGGTCGTCCCCAGCGTCTTTGATGGTAGCGGTTTTGATACCGTTGTCTATTTCTTGGTATTCGATAATCGGTAGGTCGACCACTTTGCCTTTGGGTAAGGTGACACTCACGTTTGAATCTTGTTTTTGGGCAAAAAGTGCTTGTGCCGCGGCTACGCAACAGGCCGTGGCACAGGTCCCGGTGGTTAAACCAGTACGCAGTGGCGCGGGCGATTCAGCACTTTCGGGCCACATTCTTTTAGTTTCCTTTTCCTAAAAAAATCTTGGCGGTGACATCAAGATTCGAAGGGAAAAACAGATGCAAATAACTGGCGGTCAAACCTTTCTGCTGATAAATCGCTTCGCCCGGTGCAGGATGTCGCTGACGACGACCATAGCCGACAGGTTCTGGCGTATTGGCGCTGCGTGACCTATGGTGAGCATGGCCACGAATTTCACCTTGCGGAATCACCGCCGTTTGCATACCTTGGCAGCCACGTTTACCGCGCATTGCACCTTGGCCTTCCAAAATCCCCAACATCGGATAGCACTGATTATCCAAATCGGTTAAATCATCCAAGCTATAAAGCATGCCGCCGCATTCTGCCAAAATGCCTTTACCTGTTTGGAAAAAGTCTTTGATCGCTTGGCGCATTGTTGTGTTTTCTGACAAGGCTTTAGTGTGTAATTCAGGATAACCGCCCGGTAACCAAAGCGCATCGGCATCAGGTAAAGCTTGATCATGCAATGGTGAGAAAAACACCACGTTAGCGCCTAAGCTTTTTAGCGCAATCAGGTTAGCATCGTAGATAAAACTAAACGCCGAGTCTTTGGCAACCGCAATGGTTTTGCCTAATAAGCTTTGCTCGATGGTTTGTTTAGCGTCTACTTGATTTGCAGGGTAAAAAGGCACGGCTGTAGGTAATTCCAGTAAGCCTGTATCTTTGGTTTCTTTGAGCCATTCAACAGCGGCTTCGAAACGAATTTCTAGTTCATCTTTCACTTCGTCCGCCTGCACCAAGCCCAAGTGACGTTCTGGCAAGGTAATCTCTTCATCACGCTTTAAGGTTGCAAGCAAAGGCAAACTTGCTGGTAGCGCATCGCGGATCAATTCCGCATGGCGTTCGCTGCCACATCGGTTGGCAATTAAACCTGTCACTTGTACATCATCACGGAAGTTCGCCAAGCCAGTCGCTACTGCGGCGGCGGTTTGCGCCATGCCTTTGACGTCCATAACAATAGCCATGGGAATACCAAAACGAACCGCAAGATCAGCACTGGATGGTTCACCATCAAACATGCCCATAGCGCCTTCTACCAAGATCAAATCCGCCACTTGAGCAGCTTGGTAGAGTTTGTCTTGGCAATAATCGTCACCTGCCATCCAGATATCCAGCTGTTCAACTGGCTGCTTTGAAGCTTGCGCTAAAATTTGTGGATCAAGGTAATCTGGACCCGTTTTAAAGACACGAACTACTTTGCCCTGATTGGTAAAATAACGCGCCAAGGCGGCAGTAATGGTGGTTTTGCCTTGATTCGACGCAGGCGCCGTCAAAAATAACGCAGGACAATGAACAACGGAAGTGGTCATAAAGCAGTCTCTAAAAGTGTCTAAAAGTTCTCTAAAAGAGAGCTCAATAAAACGTATTGTGCGCCCAAATGCTGGGCAATATCCTGACCTCGGCCACGCTTAACCGGCGCGTTTTCAGTATCGATCAGTACAGTGTTGCCCTGTAAAACAAGATCGGACACATCAGCTTGGGTGCGACCATCGGTCAATATGTAAGTTTGGCTGTGCAAGCCAGTGGTTGTCTTATGTTGTTGTACCAAATACTGACTGGCGTTTTCTATGGCAACGCGAAACGGCGTACCGCCACCAGCACCTAAATCATCAAGTAAGTCTGAGATTTCTTTTGGCGCACGGACTTTTGGCAAAATCGACGATACACCGTCCTGCCCAAAACCTAAAATCGTAATCTGTTCTCGTGCTAAATACGCACGGTTGGCAATGTCTAAAATCACGCCTTTAGCTTGAGCAAAAACGCCTTGGCTTAAAGTTGATGCCGACGTATCTAATAACACCAAATGCAAAACAGATTGACCCGTTTGGGCTGGCTTATGCGTCAGGTTTTTCGGCGGCCATTCTTGTGGGTGACTAACGATGCTGCGAAACCAATCAATGCCGTCCGCTGATTGAAGATCAACAGATGACGCAACATCAGGACGATAACCGCCCAATTGCTTGCCTTTGCGCTTTCCCGGCGTCACCTCATCAATACGAGTACGAGTTGAATTTCTTTCGTTCAACTCGTCATGAATGGCGACACGAATCGGCGCGCTACAAGCAAGTGCTTGTGACTCCATACTTCCCCACTCACCTGAACCATTTTGCTCATTTGTCTGATTGTCTTGAGAGCTTTCTTGATCTTGTGACTGATTACCTTTATTTAGTGAAGGCGAACGTGAATGATCAGGACGACGAGACGGTGGTGGGCTTGGAGGCTGTGACTGGTTCTGAGCTTTAGCTTGGCGTCTATGTGCCAATACCAAATCTTCCACCGCTTGAATATCGTCCAAAGCAACGGTTTTTGCGCCGCGCCAAGCAGCATGAGTCATCGCAGCTCGAATCCAAACAATATCGCCACGCACACCATCAATATTTGCTAACTGACAGCGAGTCGCGACTTCTAAACGTAATTCATCAGAACAGCGCACTTGTGCCAAGGCTTGTCTTGCTAAACGAATGCTGCTTTTTAAATTACGCTGCTTGTATTTAAAGGCATCACAAAAGGCCTGTGAATCTTGATCGTATTCGTCTCGCAGACGGACAATCTGTACTCGCTCTTCAAGGCTATATTGATTCACTAATTCGACCATTAACCCAAAACGGTCTTTTAACTGCGGACGCAATTCACCTTCGTCTGGGTTCATAGTACCAACCAATAAGAAACGCGCCGCGTGTTCATGGCTGATGCCATCACGTTCTACACGATTCACACCACTGGCTGACACATCTAAAAGTTGATCGACTAAATGATCGGCAAGTAAGTTCACTTCATCGACGTACAACACACCGCCGTGAGCCTTGCTCAATAGACCGGGTTTAAACGCAACGTGTTTGTCTTGCAGAACTTGCTCTAAATCGAGAGCGCCAAGCAACCGATCTTCACTGGTGCCAAGTGGTAAAGTGGCAAAAGGAACAGGTTCTTCACCTTGTAAAGCAGGCATCACCCCAGACAAACCACGAGCCAAAGTAGACTTTGCCGATCCACGCGGACCGCTTATCAAAACACCGCCAATTTGGGGGTTAATCGCACACAAAATCAACGCCAATTTCAACGGCTCTTGCCCCGCCACTGCGGTAAAAGGAAAGTCACTAGAGGCTAAACGGGTCATTGAGCTACCTGTTGCGGTTCATTAAGTTCAAAAGGAAATCATAAGTCGTCTATTGTAGGCGTTTTCCCTATGATTTGTCTTGTTTGACCTTAACTAGGCAGCAGATTCCTGTCAAACCTAAAGCCTTCAGCATGGCCTGAACGAAACGCATGCCTGTGAAGAAACGATGTGGGTTATTCGTTCTCTGTCTGATACTTATCAATCAATGTTTCTACCAATCCCAAATCAAATTGATTGATCGCCGCTTGAAGGGCTTTTTGCTGATTCTTAGGCAATGATTGACGTAATACCTGAAATACCTCTTCGGTGGTTTGCACATCGCCACTTTGTGCAGCCAATAACAATGGCAGCCAATCTTCTGGTGTTAAATCAGGTAATAGCTCTGGTAACTCGACTGTGTGAGCGCTTTCTTCAGATTGCTCATCAGTAGCCTTTTGTGTCGCAGTGGTTTCAGTGATAGGAACAAATTTCACATCAAGATGTGCCACTAAAGCTTTGTAAATATCTTCTATTTGATAAGGCTTAGCGATGACCTGCCAAAAACCATCATCCAATAGAGCTTGCTGTTCATGCACCAATGTCGATGCTGTTACCGCTATTACAGGAATCAATTGTTCCTGATCTTCTTGTTGAATGAATTTTAATAAGTCTATACCGGTTTTGTTGGGCATTCGAATATCGGTCATCACCAAGTCTGGCGGATTCGCTTTGAAGGCTTTTATAGCTTGCTCGCCGTCTTCTGCTTCAATGATCTGACAACCAGCCTTTTCTAACAATGACACTAGAATATCTCGCGACCATTCATCATCTTCCGCCACCAAAACTCTGATGGGGTTATTAAGTCTCATATTAAGCAGTGTGTCTTGCTCATCACAGTCAGTCGCTTCGCTGTCTTCGACTTTAGACAAGGGTAAATCAACAATAATTTGTGTTCCGACACCCTCACTACTTTTAACCGATAAAGTGCCGTTCATCAGTTTGACTAACGTCGTCGATAAAGACAAACCTAACCCTGTGCCACCAGAAGCCTCCCCCGCTTTCCCCTGTATAAAGGGCGTGAACAGGTGATCCATTAATTCAGCTTCTATTCCTGGCCCCGTATCTTCGATGCTGATATGAATACGATCCTCTACAATCTGAACGACAGCTTTCACATAACCTTGGTCTGTGAATTTCACCGCATTGCCTAGTAAGTTGGTAATTATTTGCTGGAATTTAACGGGATCTATCCAGACAAACTGCCGCTCGTCTATATCACACTCGACAATAAGCTCTAGGCCTTTTTCCTGAGCTTGACCTTGAAAGAGCTTACTAATCTGACTAACTTCGCGACAGAGATTAACTTTTTGCTCGTGAAGCACTAGTCGTCCGGACTCTATTCGAGCAATGTCTAAAATATCGTTAATCAAGCCCAATAAACGATGCCCAGCACTGGCAATAGATAAAAAACGCGTTTTAGAAACGCCGGTTAATTGATTGTCTTCACTAATCAATTGTGCGTAGCCTATAATCGCATTTAATGGCGTACGAATTTCATGACTCATATTAGCTAAAAAATGGCTTTTCGCCTGGCTGGCTTGCTCGGCAGCTTCTTTCGCTTGCTCCAGCTCCATAGACACATATTTTTGCTCGGTAATATCATTCATGATGTCACCAACAGAGGTTGCCTTACCATTTTCATCACGCAATAAAAAATAGGTTTCGTAGGTTGCGAAGATATGACCGTCTAAGCTCTTGGCCTGCAACTCTCCCTCCCAAACCCCATGTTCTCTTACATAAGGAATCACGGTTTCTTTCAAAAACTTTTGGCTAGCCTCAGGATAAAATTCAAGATAGTTATATTCGGCCAAAGACACATCACTAGCCTCTTCACCCACACCAAGAAGTGAACGTATTTTTTTATTAAAATACGTAATATCGCCGTCCAAAGTAGCCATGGCAAAACCTTGCGCGGAATTATCAGCAAAGCTTTTAAATAGCTTGAGTTGATTAAAAAGTTGATGGCGTTCGGTAATGTCACGAGCAATACCCAATGTGCCACGAAAGTTTATAGAAGGTTCAATGACTGGAACTCGATAAACTTCGAATAAACACGGCTCGCCACCATCTTTTGGATAGCCCCAACCTTGTTCATGTGATGTTATGCCTGTTTGTAAAGGAACCTCACCGACACTTTGATAATAAGCACCTTTACCATCCAGATTTAAATCTAAATCACTTTTGCCTTTTATTTCTAGCGCAGTGAGTTGATTAAAATCTAAAAAAGCTTGATTACAGTCGAGGTAATTTCCCTGCTCATCTTTTGACCAAACAATATCTGGAATGTTATTTAACAGAGAGGATAAGGTAAGTTCTCGACGACGCGCTTCTTCACGCGCAACGATCAAAGCGGTCTCAGTTTCAACTAGATGACCTATTTCTTCAAAAATCCCAGCTACACTCAAGACACGATAATGGCTATTTCTACGAGTTACGCTGCCGCGCATCTCTATCCAAAAACATTCATTAAGATGGTTTTGAATCTGTAAGCGGATCGATTTAGGTGCAAGATGTGCTTCTTGTTCGAGTAACGCGGTTTTCCATGTATTGAAAGTTATTTGATCTTCTGATGATAAAAACGCCAACCAATCTTCTAGCCACTTTGGTGTTTTTTGCTCTTCAAAACCAAGTTGCATAAAGAATTCAGAAGAAGCATATAAACGACCCGTTTCAGGAAACCATTCCCAAACACCTGCATTAGTAGCGAGAATCGCTCTTGAATAGCGGCGCTGTAATAGCTTAAAACGAAAAAGAAAGGCGAGCTGCAAAGCAACCAGTACAAAAGCAGTTAGGCAAAATAAGCCAGCAAACACTTTGAGTAGTATGGGAAACTCTATATCCATGATAAATCCCTAAAAACACCAGAAGTAACTTTATTGACTTTAAAAGCCCAGCACGAAGTCGCGCGAGTACAACGTGTGCTAAAGCTTTTCCGGCTTATGGAAAAAATATCCCTGCCCCCACTCAACACCTAAAAGCTTAAGCTTATCTACGATACTCTGGTTTTCGACAAACTCGGCCACGACAGGTTTATTAAGCATCTTAGCCAACTTTACAATCGAGTCGACCATACCGTAGTGAATTTCGTTTACGTGCATGTCTTTAATAAACATGCCATCAATCTTAATTAAATCAAATGGCAAATCCATCAAATACGCAAAGGACGAGAAGCCCGTACCAAAATCATCTAAAGCAATGGTACAGCCATGTTCGTGAAGCAAAGACATAAACCTACGTGTATCAGCAAAGTTATTAAGCGCTTCAGTTTCTGTGATTTCAAAACAGAATTTGCTGCCATCTAATTGATAGAATGCTAGCTGTTCAATAATAAATTCTGCGAAGTTTGCTTGCCGAACTGACAGAGCTGACACATTTAAGGCCACTTGATCAATTTCGTCCCACAAACCGGCACGCTCTGCCAATTGCTGCATAGTATTGCTAATCACCCAGCGATCTATTTTGGAGACAATACCAAAACGCTCTGCTGCTCGGATAAAATCATTGGGGTAAATTAAACCGCCCGTTTCTTCGTCTTTCAGTCGAACTAATATTTCTATTTTCTTTTTCGGTTCATCGTTAATCAATGAACACACTTGTTGAAAATGCACTTCGAATAAATCTTTATCGAGGCCGTCAATAATACGCAGCCCCCAGTTTAAATTCCCCCTATGCTCATCGTAAGCAAGGTCTTTGGCATTCTTGATAATTCGAGAATGAACACCCGACTTTTTGCTGGAATAACAAATTTCGTCAGCCAACATAACAACTTGTTCAAAAGACACCATATCAAGCGTAATTGGAATAGCAACTTGCGTCACAGTCATTCGAAACTGACGCTCATCCCATACAAATGCAAAGTTCTTGAAACCTTGTTGTAGTAAGCGGAAAAAAGATTCGACCGCCTCATCACCGCCTTGACTGATAACAATGGCAAATTTATCACCGCTTAAGCGAGCACAAAAATCGCGTTGGGGATCAGCGAAATCACTCATCATGATCGCCAGTTGATACAACAATTCATCACCGGCAATACAACCGCATGAATCATTTATCAGACGAAACTCGTTCACGTCGATTAAAATAAAATAAGGTATATGCTCAGCGGTTTTAGCTTGGACGCCAGAAATGAGATGAGATATGTGTTCATCTAGTGCGTCGCGGTTATAGAGTTGAGTGACAAAATCATGCTGTGCAAGATAGTTCAGTCGATCTTGCATATAGCGTCTTTCGTTCACTTCTTTTCGAAGGTTTCGATTTACCAAATTAAGATCTGCAGTCCGCTCACGAACCTTTTCTTCCAGTGACGAGGTAAGCTCTCTTAACTCATTCACCAATTGGAATTTTTCCAGCTGGTGTTGAACTCTGGAACGGACTTCTTCTATTCGAATAGGCTTACTGATGTAATCATTGCCGCCAGCCTCAAAACCTCGACTTATATCATCAGCCAACGCGGTAACAAAAATAATCGGTACATCTTTATGATGCGGATGGCATCGAATTCGACGACAGGTCTCGAACCCGTCAATTCCCCCCATCATAACATCTAACAAAATTAAACACGGCTGGGTTCTATCTAGCAGTTCCAGAGCTCGTTCGCCGGAGTTTGCTACAGAAATTTGGCAATCCAATGCATCCATTACTTCCTTTAAAACGCGTAAATTCTCTGGAACATCATCGACAATTAACACCGTTGGGGACTGCTTCATACCTAGCTATGCCTTTTCTATGATTTAACAATCACTTAAATAAAGTAATTAAAACGCCACGATTGAACAATTATTAAGTAATACCCCTAAATACTACCTCTGTTTCTTATAAAATATCCATCTAAGTTATCTATAAAAAGCCTAGAATAAAAATTAGGCGATGATCCTAAGCACAAAATAAAACTAGATTGTAAAAGGGACTCAAATGAAGACTCATTAAAGCGCTGAATGATAGGAAATATACAAATTAGATACGAGGCATGCACTAATGTGGATCAAGGAAAGTCCACATTAACACACGCTGATAAAACGACTTGTTAAAAAAGAGTCAAATAAAAGTAAAGATCGACTTTATACCTTAAACTTTGGCATCTACCATCACTATTTGCGCCCACTTTGGTGGACGATGATAACGGCCAACTACTGAACTTAATAATAAGAACGCAAGTAACGAGTAGGCTAAATGGCTCCAATCAAGAAACACCATAGCCGCCATCAATACCGTAATATCCGCAACTAACGTTGTTTTACTCGCATGAACACCAAATCGCCGCTCTAAATACACAGATAAGATATTTAGCCCGCCTAAAGAAGCATTATGGCGGAACAAGATAATTAGCCCAAAACCAACTAATAAGCCACCTAGAGCACCCGATAAAAGAGGATGAATCGATAGAACAACATATTGTTTCATCAGTTCAGAAAGCAAAGACAACAGACTAACACTGGCAAAGGTACGTAAGGTAAAGTCTCGCCCTAGTGTGTACCAAGCTAATATGTAAAAAGGAATATTAAGCAAGAAAAACAACTGCCCAAAAGATAAATCAGTAACCCGCAACAGAATCATTCCAGCGCCTGCAGTGCCGCTAATAAGCAACCCAGCAGAATTTAGAATATGCAAGCCTAAGGCGACAAGCAGGCAGCCCTCAATAATAGAGAGCCAACGATGAGTGGTTTTCATAAAACGTCCTTAACAAGAGTCGTATTAACTTTTGGTTAATAACAAAGGTTTGTAAAAATCGCTTCTTGTGAAAGCGGATAACACAAACCACATTCAATTCAGTAAATTCAGCACTGAGTTTCTCAGTTAAAACTGAAGCACATTTCATACCATAATATAGGGAAGGTGTGAATAATTCTACTAAGCCTCAGTCTTTCAGAGAAACCGTCAGATAAGGCGCGGCTCTGAAGGAATGTAGGAACCTTTCAAAGAGTCGCAACGATATGTGGCGCTTTCTCTGAAAGACCCGAAGGGCATGGTCTAAAAGACCTATATTCTTTGTTGAGCACCTCGAAAATAGGTCAACTATTCACATTCGGTACTCGCCTAGAATAACAGGCTTTTATCCACATGCTGAGGCAAGAGGACTTGTTCACACCTTCCCTTGAATACACAATTGCTTATGGACTTTTATTTGTCTCTTGGATCATTTATCACCAGGGAAGCGAATAGCACTACTCATCAAAACAGAAACAAGGCTACAATAGCCAAATGAGAATCACACTTAGACAATTACAAATATTTGAAGCGGTTGTTCACACAGGATCCGTTACTGCTGCTGCAGAAATGGTTTCCATCAGCCAACCTGCTGCAAGCCAAGCACTAAGAGAGCTAGAAGCTCTTTTAGGTCGGCCTCTTTTCCGCCGCCACGGCAAACGTTTGCAAATAACACCACAAGCAAGGCACCTCCTCCCACAAGCTCGTGCAGTTCTCAGTCAAATAGAACAAATCGAGAGCATGGGCAACGAAGATGAGCTAAGCGGCTCGTTGCATTTGGCTGCCAGTGTGAGTGTTGGTAATTATCTACTGCCTAAACAGATGTCTTTGTTTAAACGTCAACACCCTAACATTCGTTTTAACTTAGACATTGGCAATACACAAAGCGTGATTCAACAATTACTGACAGGTAAAGCTGAAGTCGGTTTTATCGAAGGCTACTGCCAACACGCAGAATTGATGACCCAAGTATGGTTAAAAGACGAACTTGTGGTATTTGGTTCCGCTGAAGAAGAACGCCCTGAGAATTTATCTTGGGATGACTTAAAAGAGGCCAGCTGGGTAATGCGCGAATCCGGCTCTGGTACTCGCAATATATTAGAACAAGCCACTGCGGCTCAAATTCCACAGCTTAATGTCGTCCTTTCCCTTGCTCACATGGAAGCGGTAAAACAAGCCGTCATTCATCAAATGGGACTTGGCTGTTTGTCTCGTATGGCTATATCCCAAGAACTCAACGCTGGGCTAATACGTCTTTATCAAACACCATTAGAACTAAACCGAAACCTATTAATTGTCACACCAAAGAACACCGCGCTAACCCAAAACGCTCAGCGCTTTATCGATCTCTGCTGCACAGCGCCAATCCTATCAAATACATAAAATATACATTTTTAGACCTTTGCTAGATTATTTAGCATTTGCGGTTGAAGTTTACGCAAAGGTCAATACAATAAATTCATACAATATATAAATTATGCGAATCACATAAAAAGTATGAATATTAATAAAATTGATCTTAATCTTCTTATTTATCTCGATGTCTTACTGAGAGAATGCAACGTCACGCGCTCTGCAAATCAGCTAAACATCACACAGCCAGCGATGAGCAATGGCTTAAAGCGTCTAAGAGACTTGTTAAGCGACCCATTGCTAGTCCGCACTAGTGAAGGCATGAAGCCAACTGAGAAAGCCTTACGCCTACAACCTATCGTACGCAAAGTTCTATTAGAACTAGAAGAAGCTCTGCAGCCAGAAGCAGACTTTAACGAAAGTATTAGTACGCGTGTATTTCGTATCATGGCGAGTGACTATGCCGCTTCAACCGTTATTCCGCGACTACTTAACCGTCTACGGGAATTTGCACCCGGCATTACGCTCGACATAATGACGCCAAGTGATGTCACCTTTCATGATGTTGAGGCCGGCAAAATCGATATGGCCATTAACCGTTTTGAAGAATTACCTCAGTCCTTCCATCAAAAAAGTGTCTGGTTTGATACCTTTGTCTGCATGATGAGCTCAAAAAATCCTGTCAAAGACCATTTTGATATTGAAGCATACTTACAAGCCCAGCACATTTGGGTGAGTAAAACAGGCTTTGGTGTGGGTGTCGGCATGGACCCAAACGACGTACAGAAATTAGGCTGGGTTGATGAGGCACTACAAGCTCTTGATCATAAACGCAGCATTCGGGTGTTTACCAGAAGTTACCATACCGCGATGCACTTGGCTCTTGAGCAAGATCTTATTGCCACTCTTCCCAAAAAAGTCGCCATGGTTAATAAAAAGAACCCTGATTTAGTAATTCTAGATCCACCATTCGATATTCCAGAAATTGAACTAAAAATGATTTGGAGCCCGCTACTACATCACGATGCCAGTCATATTTGGTTCAGAAGACAAGTCATTGATGTGGCAAATGAGCTAAAAGCACAAGCTAAATAATAAGAGCCATCAGAAGACACAAAACTATGTTCAACGTTTCTCATGTTCATCACGTCGCCATCATTTGCTCTGACTATTTGGTCTCAAAACGATTTTATAGTGAGATTCTTGGCTTTCGCATACTAAAAGAGACTTATAGAGAAGAACGTCAGTCTTATAAATTAGACCTTGCCATTAATGACCAACAACAAATTGAGCTTTTCTCATTTCCATCACCACCAGCACGTCCTTCTCGGCCTGAGGCGCAAGGCTTAAGACACTTAGCCTTTGCAGTAGAAAATTTAGAAGACTGTATTAAACATCTAAATCAACAAGGTGTGATCACGGAAGACATTCGATTGGATGAGCTGACTGGCAAGCGTTTTACTTTCTTTGCCGATCCAGACGACTTACCGCTCGAGCTTTACGAGCAATAGCCCCAATAGCAGCATTTAAAGCCAATAACTCAAGTCAAAAAAAACGCCCACTACTTTACAGCAGTGGGCGTTCTGTTCTTCTCTTACTATAAAACAAAGAGTCTTATAGAGATTTTGAGTTCTCAGCAAGGTAAGATGCAACACCTTCAGGTGAAGTATTCATACCTTTATCGCCTTTGTTCCAGCCAGCTGGACAAACTTGACCATTCTCTTCGAAGAATTGAAGCGCATCAACAACACGAACCAATTCATCCATGTTACGGCCAATCGGCTCATCGTTTACAACTTGTGAACGAACAATACCTTTTTGGTCGATAACAAAAGACGCACGCATAGCAACACCAGCTGGGTAGTATGAATCACCACCTTCTGACTCAATGCCGTATGCTTTTGCGATTGCATGATCCATGTCTGCTGCTAATGTATATTCAACAGCACCGATACCACCTTGCTCAACTGGAGTATTACGCCAAGCGTTGTGAGTAAAATGAGAATCGATGGAAACACCGATGACTTCTACGCCCATTTCACGGAATTTATCCATACGGTGAGACATAGCAATGATTTCTGAAGGACATACGAATGTGAAATCTAACGGGTAGAAGAACACGATTGCGTATTTGCCTTTGATTGTTTCAGCAAGGTTGAAAGAATCAACAATTTGGCCATCTGCCAATACGGCTGGAACTGTAAAATCTGGGGCTTTTTTACCAACTAAAATAGACATCTTTAACGTCTCCTTTTATTGCTTAATATTTAAAGGCTAATGTTTAACTCAACAATGTCGCTTACCATCATAACCGACACAAAAACTTATTCTTCAGAAGAAGAACCGACTGCTTCGTTGATCAAAGTCTGTAGTTCACCGTTAGCAGCCATTTCAACGATAATATCGCAACCACCCACTAACTCGCCTTTAACCCAAAGCTGTGGGAATGTTGGCCAGTTAGCAAACTTTGGTAGCTCAGCACGAATATCAGGATTATCTAGGATATTTACAAACGCAAAACGCTCGCCGCAGGACATTAGTGCTTGCACTGCCTGAGATGAAAACCCGCACTGTGGAGCGCGAGGGTTGCCTTTCATGTACAACAAAATATCGTTACTGCTAATCTGCTCTTTAATTGTTTCGATTGTATTACTCATGCTAAAAACCTCGCTCTGCAACTGTCTTTGGTAAGGACAAACGAATTATTAATGCCCTTACTAAATTCAAGTCTATTAAATTCATTAAACTTGCATCAGTTTATTGGGTCTCGTGGTGTATTTACAACCCCAAAAAGATGCTTTCCTTTCTACTTTCTCTTGTTAATTGCCCTTTACTCGCCTACCTGAGTGTATTAAATTGGTCGATTCCCTTTTTCCAAAGACATACAAGGAGTCCTAGCGTGTCGCCTAGACATTTTCTTACTCTGAAGGATCTATCTTCTGACGAGTTAAAACAGTTACTACTACGAGCTTCAGAGCTTAAGAAAATCCATCACGAAGGCACTCTATTTCAACCGCTGAAAAACCGAGTTTTAGCGATGATATTTGAAAAGTCATCGACCCGGACTCGAGTTTCTTTTGAGGCGGGTATGGCTCAATTTGGCGGACACGCATTGTTTCTTTCCTCTCGAGATACGCAATTGGGACGTGGCGAACCAGTTGAAGACAGCGCACGTGTTATTTCAAGCATGGTAGATGCCGTAATGATAAGAACCTTTGATCATAAAACCGTCGAAACTTTTGCCAAATACTCATCTGTTCCTGTTATTAACGCTCTGACTGATGACTATCACCCATGCCAACTGCTTGCTGATATGCAAACATATCAAGAACACCGAGGATCTATCGAAGGCAAAAAAGTCGTCTGGGTTGGTGATGGCAACAACATGTGTAATTCCTACATTAATGCAGCAGCTATGCTCGACTTCCAATTAGTTGTTGCTTGCCCAGTAGGCTATGAACCCAATGCAGATTTGGTTGCAGAACATGCTGATCGCGTGACTGTGCTTCACAATGCGCATGAAGCAGCCAAAGGCGCGGATCTAATCGTCACTGACGTATTTGCCTCAATGGGCCAAGAAGACGAGCAGGAACAGCGCTTAAAAGACTTTGATGGCTTCCAAGTGAATGCCGAACTAATGGCTAAGGCTAATCATGATGCCTTATTCATGCACTGCCTGCCAGCTCACCGAGGCGAAGAAGTGTCTGCTGACGTAATAGATCATCCAGACTGTGTGGTTTGGGATGAAGCAGAAAACCGCTTACACGCACAAAAAGCACTGCTTGAATTTTTGCTCTGCCACTAACACAATATCAAGGCTCGTAAGGATCCCCTTCCCTACGAGCTTTTTTTTGCCCCCAAATATTAAAAAGACGCATCAACCGTGAATTACTATGAGCATTATTGAAGTTAGGCATTTAAAAACACTGACCGCACTCAGAGAAACTGGCAGCTTAGTCGAAGCTGCCGAACGAGTTCACTTGACGCAATCAGCTTTATCTCACCAACTTAAAGATCTTGAAGAAAAGCTAGGATGTCCACTTTTCATTCGAAAAACGAAACCAGTTCGTTTTACCAGCGCTGGACTGCGTTTATTACAATTAGCAGATGATGTGCTACTTTCATTCCGTTCGGCCCAGCGCGATATTCAACGCTTCGCTGAAGGGGAAAGTGGACGCCTGCACATCGCTATTGAATGCCACAGCTGTTACGAATGGCTGATGCCAACCATTGACCATTTCCGCGAACATTGGCCGGATGTCGAGCTCGACCTTTCTACAGCCTTTGGTTTCATGCCATTACCAGCTCTTGCCCGTGGTGATTTGGATTTAGTCGTGACATCCGATCCACAAGACATTCCAAATATTGAATACATCCCATTGTTTCAATATGAGTCTCAGGTCGCCTTATCCAGACATCATGCTCTGGCAAAAAAAGAATTTCTAACACCTGAAGATTTTACGAAAGAAACACTTATTACCTATCCGGTCGAAACGGAACGATTGGATATTTTTAAACACTTCCTAAACCCAGCGGACGTGTCACCAGCTAAAATTCGTCATAGTGAATTGACGTTGATGATGATGCAGTTGGTAGCAAGCGGCCGCGGTGTCTGTTGCTTACCAAATTGGGCATTAACAGAATACACCAACCGACAATATGTCATTACCAAGTCGTTAGGCGAAGAAGGCATTTGGTGTAAGCTCTATTTGGCAATAAGAAAGGATCAGCGTGAAAACGCCTACATGGAAGATTTGATTTCTACCGCATCAAAAACTTGCTTTAAAAATCTAAAAGGTATTCTAGCGCCTGAACTGTAACACTTAGCTAAAGATTCAACAGTTAAACGATGTAACGAGCGCGGTAATTAATCGCTCCAGCATCAGGACAAAGTGTTCTGATGCTGATTACGCGACCAAATCAAACTAAATTTAGCGCCACCAGACTCACTGGCATCAATCAACACAGCACCACCATGCCAAAAAGCAATACGCTGAACAATCGCCAAACCTAGTCCATAACCACCTGAAGCTCGTGTACGACTGTTATCTAATCGCTGAAAAGGGATAAAGACCTTGTCTCTATCTTCAAACGCAATACCTGGCCCATCATCTTCAATATCTAACTGCCAACGTTCTTCATCATGAGAGAAAGTAATAACAATCTTACCTGCAGCGTATTTTGAGGCATTTAAGATAAGGTTCTGTAACGCTCGACTCAAATGGTGCTCATCTGCTAAAACCAAATCTGTTTCATCGATATTTACCTCGACACTGAGATGCTGAAGTAATAAATGATTATGCTGTAAAATATCGCCAACCAGTTGAGAAATAGAAATCTCTTTGAAATTCAGCGCCAAAGAACCAGCTTCTAACTTCCCGTAAGTTAACACCTCATCAACCAGTGTATTCAGTTCTTCAACATCGCCCTCAAGCGCTTCAATCGTTTTAGCAACATTATCATCTACCTCATCCTTCATCACCTCCAACCCAAATCGTAAACGGGCAATAGGCGTTCGCAACTCATGAGAAATAGCATTTATCATTTCACGTTGAACTTTTAGCAATCGTTGGATATGAGAAGACATCGAGTCAAAGGAATACGCTAGCTCTTTTAGCGTCCCACTACTGTCAGGAATACCTTTCGGTAAACCACTTCGACCACGGGCAATTTGACGAGTAATACTTTCGAATGTTTTGCGCTTAAAGTCCAAAGAGATAAGTTCACGCCAAATTAGCATCAGCATAATTGCAATACCGACACCGACTACAATAACCACAATTAAAGTCAAGGACACATTATCATCATGAACAACAGACAAATAGACGGTATTACTTGTATCCTTATCTTTCCAGACAAAGCCATATTCACTATAAGCGCCGCTCACTAGAGCTACAGCAGTTAATGGGCTAGAAACCTTAGAAGAAATTTCCTTCATAGAAAGACAAGACATACTTTTTAATAAGGTAACTTTGTCTGAGTAGGAAATATCATTTGCTAACAAAAACTGTGCTAACAATGACTCTATTTTAAAAAGCGGACGATCTTGATTAGCGTGTCCAATCAGAACCGGCTCATTAGTTTTTCCAAATGCAATCTGATAGCTATTATTAGGTAATTTAAGCCATTTTTTTTCTGCAATAAGAGAAGAGAGAGCCGCGATTGAAAACGGTTTAGAGGATTGGGAGGTCCAACTAAATTGGGAATCGGGAAGATCTTTTTGAATACCTGAAAGAAGTAAGACAGAGCTGATTTCAGCATCAACACAAAGCAATTGCTCAGCTCTTGATGCGCCAAAACGAATTTGGGTGAATTCCATGACGATGTAACAACACGCCACAATAACGACACCTCCAAAAATAAGGTGTCGATATAACCGCCACATTTCAGCTCGCATTCTATTCTATACTTCTTTTACGAACAGGTAGCCTTTACTGCGAATAGTCTTTATACGGCGAGGATGAATTGGATCATCGCCTATTTTTGAACGTATACGGGAGATTCTAACGTCAACCGAGCGATCCTGACCATCGTATTCAATGCCACGCAATTCACCAAAAATTTCTTCTCGGCTTAAAATACGACCTGCATTACTAGACAGCAACCATAACAAATCAAACTCGGCACTAGTTAGTTCAATTTCTTCTTCAAGTAACCAAGCTTCACGGCGGGAGTTATCAATAGTCAGTGGCCCAAAAGTCAAGTTTTGCTCTTCCTTGGAAAGATCAAGCGTCAAATCTACATCTTGTGTACTGCGACGCAACAAAGATTGAACTCGAGCCAACAAAACTCTAGGTTTAGCTGGTTTAGATACATAATCATCAGCACCTATTTCTAAACCTAATATCTGATCAACATCGTCACTACGAGCAGTTAACATCAGAATAGGTCCTTTGTAGTCATTGCGAACACTTCTACACACTGTAAAACCATCTGCGCCCGGCAACATAAGATCTAGAATAACCAAAGATGGCTGTTCCTCAACAATACGGGAAATAGCTTTGCGTCCATCAGGCTCGATCCCAACAGTAAAGCCATTTTTTTGCAAATACTCTTGAGTGAGTAACGCCAAACGCTCATCGTCTTCAACAATCAAAATGGTTCTGTTGTCATCTATGCTCATGGGCAATCCTCGTCCAGTTGTTATCATTTTTAGTTTTAGTGACTTAAAATCAATTCGTTTAAAATCAATCTACTAGAAGACTTTGAATTTGTCTAACTCTCTCGCGGTTAATACCAAGATCAGAGTAGCCAACACGAGAAGCTGAACGGACATGAACAACACTGTCCGCTTCTGGTAGGTAAAACTCAACATCATCAATATAGCCAATCAAAGCACTTTTCACTTCAAAGTGAACATAGCCTAGTGTGCTACTAACCAGATGAGCATTCCCTTTGCTTAGTATAAAAGACTCAATAGACAACTGAGTCTTCATACGGTCACCTGTGTAAACTATAGGCTCTGCATAATGCTCCAAATCTTCCGGAGATGCTTGAGTTGACACACAGTTCGGGGACGAAGGACAAGACATCAGCCCGCCATCCGTGACACCAAGTCCTTCAGGCAATTTATTACTTATAGTGACGTATATAAAGAAACCTACGAACAAGACAACAATCAATGCAATTATCCAGCGAACCATGCCTCTACAACTCCTAAGCAATTTTCATCTTAACGAAACGATCTTTTACCTGGCTTTTTAGGTTTAAACTCAGGTTTGTCATTGCTCTGCCAATCAAAACCTTTAGGTGGCGCACGACGCGCTCCGCCTGCTGTTGCTTTGTTTTTGTGGCGTTTTAATTCTAATTTCTCTTGTTGGGTTTTTGGTGTCAATTCTGATAACTTAAGGTCAACCATGGCGCACAAAGAATTAACATCGGTTTCTTCCATTTCTACCCAACGTCCAACTTTTGCTTTTGAAGGCAAGAAGACAGGGCCGAAGCGAACACGTTTCAAACGGTTAACTTTTACACCTTGAGATTCCCAAAGACGACGAACTTCACGGTTACGCCCTTCCATCAAGCAAACATAGAACCAACGGTTAATGCCTTCACCACCGCCATCAACGATGTCCGTAAACTTGGCAACACCATCGTCTAAAATTATGCCTTTTTTCAACGCAGCTAGATTTTCATCAGTGACTTCACCCATCACGCGGACAAGGTATTCACGATCTATCTCAGTAGATGGATGCATCAATCGATTTGCTAATTCACCATCAGTGGTAAAAAGCAGCAAACCTGACGTATTGATATCCAAACGGCCAACAGCAATCCAACGCTCTCCGCGCAATTTTGGCAGTTTATCAAACACAGTAGGTCGACCTTCAGGATCTTTACGAGTACAGACCTCGCCTTCTGGTTTGTTATAAATAATAACACGGCGGTTTTCACCAGCCTCAGTCGCAATAATAGAGTAACCATCTATTGTGATCGTATCTTTTACGCTAACGCGGTCACCTAATGTGGCAACTTCGCCATTAACTAATACACGACCTTCACGGATACGAGTTTCCATTTCACGACGTGAACCTTGACCCGCTCTTGCTAATACTTTTTGTAACTTCTCGTCCATTACGAACCTCTTAGAGGGAATGCTTCTCAGCAACCCAGTTTTAGTAATATTAATTAACCATTTTTCGCATTATAAGCCACACTGCATGGGCCTTGACAGCTGAATATTAAAGATTTTACAGAAAGGGAGCAGGATCACCTGCGCCAACACGTACCACTTCAATACTATCTGCATCCATTTTAACGACCGTTGTCGGTTGTAACCCACAAAAACCGCCATCAATGACTAAATCTAGCGCATGTTCTAGAGTATCGCGAATATCATATGGATCTGTCATTGGATCTGTCTCTCCAGGCAAAATAAGAGAAACACTCATAATAGGTTCGCCCAATTCTTCTAACAAAGCAGACACTATGTTGTTATTCGGAACACGAATACCAATGGTCTTTCTTTTCGGATGCAATAATCGCCTAGGAACTTCCGATGTCGCATTAAAAATAAAAGTATAAGGACCCGGTGTATTATTTTTCAACAAACGATACAAGCGATTATCAAATCGCGCATAGGTTGATATTTCAGACAAATCTCGACACACCAAGGTAAAGTTATGTTTATCATCCAAACGACGAATTGCTCGAATTCGATCCAATGCATCTTTATCACCCAAATGACAACCGAGCGAATACCCACAGTCTGTTGGATACGCAATAACACCGCCGTTACGAATCACTTCTGCCGCTTGTTTTACCAAACGCGCTTGCGGGTTTTCTGGGTGTATCTGAAAAAATTGACTCAACCTATTCTCCACTAAAAAATATATAAATAATAACTCGTAACCAATTCAAGGGAGCTTAAAAATAAGCCGTGCTATTTCCAAGTCTGCCATACTAAATCTACTTCACTTTCGTGTATTTGCGTAAATTTACCCACCTGCATCCACGGACCAAACGGTCCATGATAATCACTTCCTACCGACGCTTTTAAGTCAAACTTTCTGGATAAGCGTTCAAGCAAACGAACACTGTCAGGGCGCTCATTACCCGAAACTACTTCTATTCCTGTACCACCCCATTTTTTGAAATCGCCTAATAGACGCTTTAACTTAGTTACAGTTAGAGGATAGCGCTTAGGGTGAGCTAAAACTAATTCCATATTTTGGCCAGTAAGAGCTGTTAAAACATCCTCAAGTTCTGGCCAAACATCACGTAGCTGACCTAGCTTTTTATTACCTAAATAGCGATCAAACGCCTTATTGGCGTCTTTTACAAAACCTTTCTCTACCAGTAAAGTCGCAAAATGTGGTCGACCAAGTTGACTCTCGCCAGCTAGGGCAACCGCTTCATCAAACAAGTCAGGTAAACCTTGCTTCACCAATAGATCGGCTATACGTCGCGCTCGATCAAGACGTATAGCCTGATTTTTATTCACAATAGACAGCAAAGCTGTGTTGTCTAACGAGAAGTTCAACGCCACCATATGCAAAGGAACACCGCCCCATTGCGTCGACAGTTCAACACCATGAATAAAGCTAAGCCCATGCTCTACAGCTCGCTGACTGGCTTCGACAATACCATCGAGCGTATCATGGTCAGTTAGTGCAAACAGAGAAACGCCCTGCTCTACCGCAAGATCCACAAGCTCGGTTGGCGAAAAACGACCATCCGAACGTGTAGAGTGAGTATGTAAATCGACTTTTCGATAACTTGCTGCTTCAGGCATAGATTGGCTGTTCTTTAATAGGAATGGTGGTTATCATAAGACCAGCATACATACATTTTAGTATACATTCACTGGGTTTTTATATGAAAATACTGTTCGACTTTCTCCCTATTGTTATCTTCTTTGTTGTTTATAAAATGACAGGGAATATTATTCTTGCAACCGCAATTTTAATTCCCGCGACTATTATTCAGGTCGGTTTTACTTGGTTCAAGAACAGAACCATAGAAAAAATGCACTTAGTTTCTCTAGCATTAGTCGTGTTGCTAGGCGGTGCTACCGTTCTACTAGGTGATGGTGATTTTATCAAATGGAAGCCAACGATCGTAAATGGTTTGTTTGCCATTGCATTTTTAGGCAGCCAATTCATCGGTGATAAAAACATCATTCAACGCATGATGGGTGATAAATTAGATTTGCCTTTCAAAGTATGGCGTACTTTAAACCTGGCATGGGTTGGATTTTTTATTATCTCTGGTGTCACCAACTTATACGTTGCGTTCTCGTATAGTGAAGAAATATGGGTAGATTTTAAACTGTTCGGTTTATTAGGAATGACCATTGTATTTATAATATTACAAGGCATTTACTTATCATCGCACTTACAAAATAAGGAATAACAATGCTTTACTCTATTATCGGTGAAGATGTAGCTAACAGCCTTGGCGCTCGCCAACAAGCTCGTCCTGCTCACTTAGCTCGCTTAGAAACACTGCAAAATGAGGGCCGTTTAGTATTAGCTGGCCCAAATCCAGCGATTGATTCTGATAATCCAGGCGACGCGGGGTTTAGCGGCAGTGTTGTAATTGCTGAATTTGCGAGTCTTGAGGCAGCAAAAGCTTGGGCTGATGCAGATCCTTATGTGGATGCTGGCGTTTACGAAAACGTAACGGTTAAACCTTTTAAGCAAGTTTTTCCGAACTAATTGAACGAAAAAGACTTAATAAAATGCCGCTATCAATATGAAGCGGCATTTTTTTGTGGAGTCTATTTTATTACTTTTTAACATCCGAGTGCCCAAGATCTCGCTCAGGATCGATCACATCTCTCATTCGCTGCTTTAATACTTTAGCCTCAGGAAAGCCATCTTCTTCTTTACGACACCAAATTTCCTGACCATTCACACGAACTTTAAAAATACCGCCTTGCGTTGGTATCAAGGTAACGCTTTTTATATCATCATCAAATGTTGTCAACAGCTCTTGAGACAGCCAAGCCGCACGCAACATCCAGCGACATAAGGTACAATATTCAATTTCTACGGCAGCAGTTCGCATTTGCTTTCTCTCCGATAAATTAACAAGACGTCTTGGAACGCCACTACACAACTAATACTATTGCCCATACACTCAATAAGGAAGTAGCACTATGCGTAAATATCTTATCACCAGCTTGGCTCTGTTCGCGCTTTGTTCACAAGCATATGCGACAGAAGTCGATATTTTAACCAATCAAGGCACAATCCGAGTCGATCTAAATGATGACGCTGCGCCTAAATCTGTTGCCAACTTTCTACGTTATGCCGATGAAGGCTTCTATAACGGCACTATTTTCCACCGAGTAATACGCGGCTTCATGGTACAAGGCGGTGGTTTTACCAAAGACCTAGAGCGCAAGACAACCCATAAAGCCGTTGCCTATGAAGGTGATAATGGACTAGCTAATAACCGTGGCACTCTTGCCATGGCGCGGACTCAAGATCCAAACAGTGCTACATCACAATTCTTTATCAACCAAGTCGATAACGCCTTTTTGAATCATGGCGCTCGTGGCGCTGCAGGCTATACCGTTTTTGGTGAAGTTACTTCTGGTATGGATATTGTGGACGCCATTTCTGCAGTACCAACATCAACGGTTGGCCCTTACCAAAACGTTCCGACCGAACCTGTTATTATCGAGAGCATCACGCGTGTTAACTAGTTACCAATTAGAATCTCCTGCGTTAACTTGGGGTGAGGATGGCGCACCTCACTCCAACCAGTTTGACGATGTCTATTTTGACAAAGAGTCAGGGCTGGAAGAAACACGTCACGTTTTTTTAAAAAACAACCAACTAAGCGAACGTTGGGCGTCACTACAAAAAAACGCCTTTGTGATTGCCGAAACAGGCTTTGGCACAGGATTAAACTTTTTATGCGCTTGGCAGGCTTTTTTAACCGAAGCCGCCAGCGATAAACAGCTGCACTTTATCTCGGTCGAAAAATACCCAATGACCAAGAGCATGCTGACTGACGCGCTAAAGATGTGGCCGTCTATAAGCCATTTAAGTCAACAACTAATCGACGCTTACCCTGAAGTTTGCCACGGGTTGCACCGCGTGGAGCTAGAGCAAGGCCGAATCCAATTAACACTGTGGTTTGGTGAAGCAGAAGATGGCTTCGCTGGGTTAGATGCCGACGTTGATGCTTGGTTTTTAGATGGCTTTGCTCCCAGCAAAAACCCAGAAATGTGGTCAGACAATCTGTTTAAGCATATCCGCCGCCTTAGCCATCAAGGCACAACCTTCTCCACCTTCACCGCTGCTGGGATTGTGCGCAGAGGCTTAAAAAACGTTGGCTTTGATGTTCGTAAAGTAAAAGGCTTTGGTCAAAAAAGAGAAATGACAGTTGGTGAACTTAATAGCCCAACAGCGTCACTGCCTGAGCGCATGTCCCAAGGTCAATCTTGGTTCAATCTTCGCCAAGATAATCTGCAAGAAGTCACTAAGGTTTTGGTCGTTGGTGCAGGGTTAGCAGGTGCCAATACCGCTTATGCGCTCGCTAAACAAGGCATTAAAGTAGAAGTATGGGAACAAGGTAATTGCATTGCTGGCGGTGCGTCAGGCAATCCACAAGGAATGCTTTACCCTAAGCTCGCCTCTCAAGATACGCCAGTGAATCGCTTTTATTTATCAGCTTATTTACACGCAACTCGTTTATATTCCAGCTTAGATAAAAACAAACAATTCTGGGACGCCTGCGGATTAATACAAATACCGAAACACGACAAAGAAGCCGGACGCTTTCAAAAACTACTCGATGAAAAGCTCTATCCAGAAGCCATATTACAAGCATCCAAAGACAGAGAAGACAGTTTGCTCTTGCCTCTATCTGGCTGGGTTGTGCTGACAAAACTTTGCGAGACACTTTTGTCCCACGAAAACATTCAAGTTTGCTTAAACACTAAGCTTGAAAACCTCTCAGCTGTTGAAGCAGGTGGCCAAACCGTTGGCTGGCAAGCACGCCCCAAGTATCAAGAAGCTCCATTTAACGACCAACAAACACGCTTTTCGCATGTTGTGCTATGTACGGCAAATGATACAAAAGCTTTAGGAGTAACATCTAACACTCCAGACTATCCGATTCGTGGACAAGTCTCGTTTATTGATATTGAAAAAGCCAAAGTCGCTTGCCAAGCCATCGGTGAGTCTACCGATAAAATAGACTTCGATAAGGTTCTTTGTGAGTTTGGCTATGTTTCCCCTTCGATAAACAACTTGCTGCACTTTGGCTCGACATACGATCTAAAAGACCTAGATGATCAAGTAAGAGAAGAAGGGCATAAACGCAATTTAGCCATTTTAGAAAGCCTGCTTTTATTGCCAAAAGAAACATTTAACAGTAAGGATTGTGGTGGACGAGTATCGTTCAGATGTGCCGTGCCAGATTACACGCCGATTGTTGGACCGGTTCAATCAGAGGACGTTTATCAGCAAGCCTACTCAACTTTAACTAAGAATGCGAAGTGGCAAAGTAATGAGGTTGCAGAGCCTATAAAACAGCTCTACATCAATATCGGGCACGGTTCGAGAGGACTTATTTCTACGCCATTAAGTGGAAGTTATATTGCCAGCTTGATCACTGGCACTCCTTCTCCTTTAGAGCAACAGGTAAGCCATAAACTGCACCCAAGCCGCTTTATCATTCGCGACCTAAAACGCAGCCAAAACCTTTAATGCAAGAACTTAAACCTATTGTTCTTTAACTCACTGCATTGAGTAAATTCTGAAAAAACTCAATGCAGTGATATTTACGCCATCATTCTCTTATGATTCAAACAACTCACAAGCACTTGGAATAAGCTCAACAAATCGACTAGAGGTTTGAGGACGGAATACATAATGATTAAGTTCTGGCAACAAAGCCCTTAGCTTATCGCTCAGTTGCAACAAACTTGGATTAATTGGCTCATAAGGATAAACGTGGTCCTGTAGGCTCAATTTATGCAATTCATCAAGTTCATCTTGCAATATGCCTTTCATCGCAAAAAAGCGATCTTTCTGATTAATATCGTTGGTTTCCCAATAGGCATCGGAAAACGCGGAATTTAATTCATAAAAGATATGCAATGCATCAGCAACATTTTTTTTAGACATGTTATCTCCATCTTTATTGAGCAATCTTCATATTGCCACTTGTATTGTTTAACCCTAACCTTATAACCTACATTCTAAACGTGAATCGATATAGGTGAATACCCCTTGAGTACAACAATGCATCATGCCGTGACTTCTGACAATCTATGGCCATCTTTACAAGCGGAAGCAAAAAAGCTTGCACAAGATGAGCCTATTTTGGCCAGCTATTTCAATACTACTATCTTACGCCATGAATCATTGTGTTCTGCTTTAAGTTTTTTACTCGCCAGCAAGCTAGACAGCATATCAATTCCCGCTATGGTATTACGAGAAGTATTCGAAGAAGCCATGGCAGATACTAACTCTGGCATTGTCAGATGCATCGAGCAAGATATTTTAGCGATAAAAGAAAGGGATGCTGCTTGCGATACATTTACTACGCCACTGCTGTTTTTTAAAGGCTTCCACGCCTTACAAACGTATCGTGTAGCAAACTGGTTATGGAAAAACAATCGCAAGAGCTTAGCCCTGTATCTACAAGGACAAATGTCGATGGTATTTAGTGTCGACATCCATCCAGCAGCAACAATAGGCTGTGGAGTCATGCTAGACCACGCCACAGGCCTTGTGGTGGGTGAAACCTGTGTTATTGAAGACAATGTATCTATTTTGCAATCGGTCACTCTAGGCGGCACAGGTAAAGAGCACGGCGATCGTCATCCTAAGATACGTTCAGGTGTATTAATTGGTGCCGGTGCGAAAATTCTTGGCAATATTGAAATCGGTGAAGGCGCGAAAATTGGTGCGGGTAGCGTAGTATTAGAACCTGTTGAACACCACACAACTGTTGCCGGTGTTCCTGCAAAAATCGTAGGTCGCAACACTGGTGAAGAGCCATCGAGAGTGATGGATCACAATATTAACCATTGTGTTCGAGATTGTGTGGAATAACGAAAAAATTACGACCTCACATGAGGTCGTAATTACTTAAATCACTTTTCGGAACCATCTTAATGGTTTCGCTCTCTGTATCAAACAACAGCACAGCTTCCCCGTTTCGTAACGACCTGAGCGCCTGCTCGCGCTTTTGCGCTGCCGACAAATCATAGTCACCATAATCAGTGCCATCACGCGACACAATATCATCCAAAATGGTTTCTAGCGTATCTGGTGCTAATGAATCATAAGGTATTAAGGTATCCAATTAGATCGCTCCATGTTGATTAAGCAAAGCAATGACACCCGCTTCATCAATAACTGGCACATTAAGAGACTGCGCTTTGGTGAGTTTCGAACCGGCTTTTTCACCAGCAACTAAGCAATCTGTTTTCGCTGAGACTGAACCACTCACCTTAGCACCTAATGCTTGCAACTTGTCTTTTACTTGATCGCGACTAAATTGGCTTAATGAACCCGTTACAACATAGGTTTTACCAGACAAGGGTAACTCATCAGCTGAAACTTGCTGCTTCTTCTCCCAAACAACACCAGCAGCTAACAAGCCTTTAATGGTATCTCGATTTAATTCCTGATCAAAAAACAAACGCACGTGTTGAGCTACAATGGGGCCGACATCCTCCACCTCTACCAAGGTTTCTTGATCTGCCGCCATCAAATCATCTAGCTCAGTAAAATAGCTGGTCAAGGCACGAGCCGTTGCTTCACCCACTTCACGAATACCCAAGGAGTAGATAAAGCGGTTAAATTGCGTATTCTTTGCCGTCTCGATTGAAGCAAGAAGCTTTTCGACTGACTTTTGCCCCATACGCTCCATGGATAACAAGGTGTCCTTTTTCTCGACTAGGGTAAAAATATCCACCGGCGTTTTAACAAGTTCCTGATCCACCAGCTGCTCAATCAGCTTATCGCCAAGGCCGTCAATATCCATCGCTTTACGAGAAACAAAATGCTTTAGAGACTCTTTTAGCTGCGCACCACACACCAAACCGCCAGTACAGCGAATGATGGCTTCACCTTCAACTTGTTCCAAGTCCGAGCCACAAACAGGACAAGCTTCTGGAAAAATAACATCCGTCACATCATCAGGGCGCTTATCTAAAACTACCTGAACGACTTTAGGAATCACGTCACCTGCGCGATGAACAATCACAAAGTCATTCACTTTTACACCTAATCGAGCGATCTCGTCTTTGTTGTGCAAGGTCGCATTAGAAACCGTCACACCGCCAACAAATACTGGTTCTAATCGCGCAACAGGTGTAATAGCGCCAGTACGACCCACCTGGAAATCAACACCTAACACTCGAGTCATTTCTTCCTGAGCAGGAAATTTTCTGGCGATGGCCCAACGTGGCGCACGCGCAATAAAACCAAGTTGATTCTGTAAGGCAATTTGATCAACTTTATAAACAATACCATCGATATCATAAGACAAGTTTGCACGCTTTTCGTTGAGCATTTCGTAATAATCAATACAACCTTGTGCGCCTTCAGCTGTTGCCATTAGATCATTGGTACGAAAACCCCACTCGCTTAATTTCAGCAGGCCTTCGTAGTGACTTTTCGGCTGATCCCAACCTTCTACATAACCAATTGAATACGCACACATCACCAAGGGACGAGTGGCAGTAATCTTAGGATCAAGTTGACGTAAGCTGCCTGCTGCCGCATTACGAGGGTTAACAAAAGTCTTTTCGCCTTGTTCAACCGCTAAGGCATTCAGTTTTTCGAAGCCTTCTTTTGGCATATAGATTTCGCCGCGAACTTCTAATACTGCTGGCGGCGTTTGAGTGCGCAGTTTCAGAGGTACAGAATAGATCGTTTTGATATTCGACGTAATGTCTTCACCAGATAACCCATCACCGCGCGTCACGCCTCGCACCAAACGCCCATCTTCGTAGCGCAAACTGATCGCTAAACCATCAAGTTTAGGTTCACAACAATATGTCACGTGATCCGCATTCAGTAATTTACGGATACGCTGGTCGAAATCAGACAAGGACTCATTGTCAAAGGCATTATCCAAAGACAACATAGGCACAGTGTGAGCAACGTTAGCAAAACCGCTGTCTGGCTTTTCGCCAACACGCTGGGTTGGTGAGTCTGCTTGAATCCACTCTGGGTGCTCGGCCTCTATAGATTGAAGCTGACAATAATCACGGTCGTATACTGCATCAGGAACAATTGGTTCGTCTTTTACATGATATGCATAGCTGTAATCGTTAAGTTGCTGAATCAAGTCCAGCATCTGCTGATGCGTCATGTCTTTCTCTTGGGTCATATATAAATAAACTCGAAATTTTCTGCAGGCTTGTATTAAAAATAAACATCAAAACAATCAAGGCCCCTTAGGGCCTTGATATCATTACTGTTTGTTGCGCATTAATCGGCGGCGCTCAAAATCGCGAATTCGCTGACGACAATGAGCAATCGTTTGATCACTCATCGGAGTTCGGCGCTCATCACGCAGCTCCCCACCTAGGTTACGCACTAAGGTCTGAGCTGTTTCAAGCATGAAGTCGAACGCTTTCATGCTATTTTTTGGACCTGGCAAGCCCATGAAGAAGCTAACACCTGGGCAATCGCTTTCTCCCATAGTTTCTAAATCAAAAGTGCCCGGCTCGATAGCATTTGCCATACTGAACTGCACTCGACCACGATCGAAACCATCTTCATGACGATGGAAAATATCCATTTCACCGTAGCGCATACCGCAATTTAAGATAAGCTGAAGCAGCTCCATACCAGAGAAGTTTTGCTCTTCAGGGGCAAAAATATTAATCACGATGACTTCTTCTATTTCAGCAATACTGTTGTCTTCTTGATCACCTTCGTTAATATCATCAATCACACTATTCGGTGTCACTTGATCGATATCAATTTCTGAATAACTGCGTTCATAGTCCTCATCAACATGACCGTCATAGCTATTATTAGTCTCTATAGCAAAATCCAAATCAAGATCATCTTGCTCATAAAAGCCATCATCAGAATAGTTTTGCTCAGATACTGCAGAATCGCCAAAATCTCGCTCAGGCACCAAAGAAGCCAACTCATCAAGGTGCATTTCTTCACCTCGATCCAGCTCTGGACCAGAATCAACTTTATGAGGGACATCGGCTAACGGCGATTTTGCCGTTTTCCTAGCATTCTCAAAAGCATTAACGATAGGATCTTGTGACGATTTTACTCGTTCACTTGAAGAGACTTTACTATACCCAACGGCAGAGCCTTGACGCACTAGTGCATCATCATCTGATTCATCTATATCAGAGAAGTCATCATCTGCCTGGGCATATTCCTGCCCTTTTTTATACCGACGAAATCCATCTATGAGGATAACGACAATAATGACGACCCCAATCAAGATTAGCCACTCACGCAAGCTAAATTCCATTACTCATTCCGAATTGCATCAATTAATGTTGATCGTATTATCAAACGAAGCGGCTTAGGATTCAATTACAAGGCTACGTTGATTACGAAAATCTCTTTACGATTTGTAAGTAAACCATGCTTTGTACCGATAATTCGACCTTTTGTAAGATCATTGTCATTAATATTCGCCAATTTAACCACTAAATCGACTCTATTAACTTCCGCCAAGGTTACAGTTGGCATTAAGGAGTCAAGATTTGTTAACAAAATAGGCTGCCCCAAATCCTCAGGAAATACTCTTTGTATGGCGATTGGCATTTTTTGCCCCTTAACCACAGCATAAACTAGCAAAATATCGTCTCTTTTCCATGTCAACTTACTGGCATCCCATTCAATTTTCACCACTAACTGATCGGTAATAATGGGCGCAACTTGCTGATAATCAATTCGGCCTAATTCTCGTGCTTTACTAATCGCCGACAATAACGCCAAGCGTTCCGTTGAATGTATGCTATAACGAATCGCCTCTTGCCAAGCTAATACGGCGCCTAAATAGTTTTGTTGTGCAAAATTAGCCACACCTTTCAAATCCAGAGCCGTGGCTTGGGTTGGTGCCACTTGCAGAATAGCATCAACAATTTTTAGCATTTTATCGGAACTTTGGCCCCCATTCGCATAAAAAATAGCTTGAGCGTATTCAACCAATAAGTTCACACGGTTTTCGGCATTGCGCGGTAGTTTTTCTAATGCCATCTCAAACGCAACTACCGCTTCTTGATACTTTTCAGCACCGACATAATCTGTCGCTAAATAATACCAATCCTCAACTCTGTCATAACGCGCACTGCGATATTTTAAAAAATCGCTCACTTTCTGCGGAGTCAGTTGCTGCGTTTGCAAATCTTGTGTAAAAGCCACATCTTTCGAATAACCAATTTGTTGATACAGACTCACACTACCCAAAACGGCAACAACTACTACACAAAGCATGACCCAACGAGCAAAGAGAATATCATTATGAAAAAAGCGTTTTTGTCGGCCATCAATAGAATTCTCCTCATAATCTACATCAGATAACAACTGCAAAGATTCGCTCGGAGTCAATCGACCCGCATCCTCTTCTTCCGCGATTTCTTTTCGGCGTACCATAGAAAACGCTTGTATATTTTGATCGTCTTTATTATTTGAATACTTACCCAAACGATGAGTAATAGAGCCGAAAAGATAGACAATACTCATCACCATCATGGTGGCCATCAGCAAATATGCGATCATCATAAATCTCGTCCTCGTCGTTTACGGTTCGCCATCACCACTACAACAAAAGCCAAAAGCCCTATTCCAAGCAGAATAAACGGACCATACCAAAGTAAAAATGTTGCAGTTGAATGCTGTGGACGATACAAAACAAAAAAGCCATATCGCGCCACCATGTAATCAACAATTTCCTGATCCGTTTTACCTTGCTCTATCATCTGATGGACAAGCTCACGAAGGTCAACAGCAATGCCAGAGCCAGAGTCTGCCAAGTTTTGATTCTGACATTTTGGGCAACGTAATTCGTCAACCAAACTTTGATAACGTGTTTTGTTCAATTCTGAGCTAAAGGTCATTTGCTCCTGTGCAAAAACTGATAAGGAAAGAAGCACAGCAATAGATAAGAAAACATCTCTAATAAGTATCATTTCATATAGCCTTTTATTTCAGGCCAATTTTCGGCATTAATCACACCTTGATGCCGATAAACCACTACACCAGAACGATCAACAACAAAGGTTTCAGGTGCGCCTGTGACACCCATATCCACGCCAAAGTTGCCGATCTCATCCATTAATATGTCTTGATAAGGATTACCCTTTTGCTCTAACCATTGCTCCGCAAGCACTTTCTCATCTTTGTAATCGATGCCAACAATAGGCACACCAGAATTTGCCAGCTCCATTAAAAAAGGGTGTTCAACATGACATGCAGGACACCAAGTTCCCCAGAAATTAATCAAATAAGACGTATTCGGTAAATCTTTGTGCGTATAATCCTGATCGTCTTGCAACGACACCAAGGTGAACTCGGGTACTTTTTTTCCCACCAAGGCTGAAGGCATATACTGAGCATCTTTGCCGAGCTGCAAATAAAACACTACGCTAAGTATCAGAAAAACTGCCAACGGCATAAAAAACAGCAACTTCCGCATAGTTAAACTCCTGCTCGTTTTCGATAGCGTTTATCTAGCGCAGCCAACAAACCACCAGCCATCATCATCAAACCGCCAAGCCAAATCCAACGCACAAAAGATTTCACGTAAATTCGTACGCCCCATGCGGAATCATCCAGTCGTTCCCCCAAGGAAACATACAAGTCGCGAGTAAAACCAGCATCTAATGCTGCTTCCGTCATGATTTGCTGACGAGTTGAAAAAAAACGCTTTTCTGGATGTAGAACAGCAACAGCTTTACCAGCTTTACCAGCTTTATAGACGGTAAATTGCCCTTTGCTTGCCACGTAATTTGGTCCTTTCACTTGTTCCATTTGATCAAACTGAAATTCATAGCCTGCGATAGTTGCTCGATCCCCGGGAGATAATCGCAACATAGATTCATGGCTATTGACGCTAACCAATACAATCCCCACCAAGGTAACGACCATACCAAGGTGCGCCAATAACATACCGTAGTAATTTCTTGGTAATTGACGAGCGCGAGGAATAATCCCTTTTGTACCAGCAGAGACTTTTCCAAACCAATCAGAGAAGGATAAGAACACCACCCAAAATGCCACCGCCAAACTCAGCCAAGCGATAAAACCAAACCCATAACAATAAACAACCAAGCCCGCCGATAAGGTAGCGATACACGCTGAGATAGAACAAACCTTAAAAAACACACTAAATTTCGTATGGTGCCATTTGGACAAAGGGCCAACCGCCATAAACACCATCAGCAAGAGAGCGATTGGTGTGAAAACGCTATTGAAATATGGTGCGCCAACAGAGATTTTACCCAGCCCTAACGCATCAAATATTAAAGGGTACAAGGTACCTAATAATACCGTTAACGTCAGAACCGTTAATAGGATGTTATTGAGCAGCAACCAAGCTTCTCGTCCTGTTACACCAAAAGACACGGTAGAACGCACCTCAACCGCTCGAATGGCATACAACAACAAACTGCCTCCAACGAGCACCAAGAGCAAAGCAAGAATAAAAATACCTCGAGTAGGATCAGCGGCAAAAGAATGCACCGAAGTTAGTACGCCAGAGCGAACCAAAAATGCTCCTAGTAAGGAAAGACTAAATGTAAAAATCGCTAATAAGACAGTCCAGCTTTTAAACACACCACGCTTCTCGGTGACAGCAAGAGAATGCAACAAAGCCGTTCCCGCTAACCAGGGCATAAAAGACGCGTTTTCTACAGGGTCCCAAAACCACCAGCCGCCCCACCCTAGTTCGTAATACGCCCACCAACTTCCCAGTGTGATGCCTAAAGTCAAAAACGCCCACGACGCTGCTGTCCAAGGTCTTGCCCAACGCGCCCAAGAAGCATTTAAGTTGCCTGTAATCAAAGCGGCAACAGCAAAAGCAAACGCTACGGAGAAGCCAACATAGCCCATATACAAAACAGGAGGGTGAACAATCAAACCAAAATCCTGTAAAAGTGGATTCAGGTCACCGCCATCCGCAGGCACATCCGGTAATAAACGAGCAAAAGGAGAAGAGGTAAAAAGCAAGAAGAATAAAAAACCAACACAGACCATACCTAACACAGATAAAACCACGGGCCCGATATCTTCCGGTAAAGTTCTTATCTTTAACGCAACGGCGGAACACCAGCCAGACAAGATAAGTACCCACAATAATAATGACCCTTCATGCCCGCCCCACAAAGCACTAAATTTGTACCAAACAGGCAACTGGCTATTGGAGTTCTGGCTGACATACAACACAGAAAAGTCATCCGTTAGAAACGACAAGCTCAAAGTGACAAAACTTACCAACACCAAGGCCGACATAATAAAAGTCAATGGCAGAGCGCTTTCCAACAACAGTCGATTGCCTTTCCAATAACCAATCAAAGGCACCGAGGCCAGCGACAAGGCAAAAAATAACGACAATATCAGTGAAAATTGACCAATTTCAGGAAACATAAACAGCCTAAATTAATAAGTAGATTGCGCGGACTCTGCGCTCTCGCCCGTCGAACGTTGGGTATTTTTCAATGCTTCAGTGATTTCTGGCGGCATGTATTTTTCATCATGTTTAGCCAAGACTTCGGTCGCTTCAAACACGCCGTCATTATTTAGCTTACCCTGAGCCACAATGCCCTGACCTTCTCGAAATAGATCAGGTAAAATCCCACGATACTTAATGGTGACTTTGTGCTGAAAATCAGTCACATCAAAAGCGACCACCAAAGTGTCAGGGTTACGTTTAACACTGCCTTTCACTACCATTCCACCCGCGCGAATATTGGTATTTCGTGGCGCTTCACCCATAGCAATTTGGGAAGGAGAAAAGAATAAATTAATATTCTGCTGCAAGGCATACATTACCAAGGCAACCGCTACGCTCAATATCAACACAATGGCGGTTATGACTAACAGACGTTTTTTTCTTACTGAATGCATTAGCGGGTTTGATTCCTCAAAAAGCGTTTACGTAACGTGTCTCGGGTTTTGCGGCGTGTTGCTAGCGTATTCCAAACCAACCAAACTAAAGCCAAAGCACTAAAACCATAAGCTGACCAAACATAAACGCCGTGTGTTCCCATCATCAAAAACTCTGACAAACTATTAAAGGCCATGTTCCATTACCTCTTGTTTCACCCAGCTCGATCTATGTTCGCGAATTAATATCTCAGACTGCATACGCCAAAGAACCACACCAGCCACGAAACAGTACAAACCAATCACTGAAAAGAGTAAGGGCAACCACATTTCTGCAGGCATTTCAGGCTTTTTAGTGAGCGTAAACGTCGGCCCTTGGTGTAAGGTTTCCAGCAGCACCACCGAATACTTAATAATGGGTAAGTTAATCAGCCCTACGACACTAATAACAGCAGCGGCTTTATTCGCGAGAACCTGATCCTCTAAAGAGTTTTGCAACGCGATAATGCCCATATAGAGAAAAAACAACACTAGAACAGAAGTAAGTCTTGCATCCCAAACCCACCAAGTTCCCCAGGTGGGTTTGCCCCAAATGGCACCCGAAACCAAAGCGATCAACGCCATAATCGCGCCAATTGGCGCCATTGCCTTAATAAAAATAGGCGCCATTTTCATCTGCCAGACAAGAAACACAAAACCTGATACGCCCAATGCTAAGTAACAAGATTGCGCCAGCATAGCGACGGGCACATGAATATAAATAATGCGAAAACTGTTACCTTGCTGGTAATCTGCGGGAGCAAAAGCAAGCCCCCACACTAGGCCGATAACAAGGCAAAAGCAGCCAAAACAAAACACAGGCAACGGCCAAGATTTAGACCAAGAAAAAAACCACTTAGGTGAACCTAATTTATGAAACCATGCCCAACTCATCAGTTTACACTCGCTTTGACTGCAATCGCCGTCATGAAAGGTGATATAACTAAAGACATTAAAGACATAGCTAACAACATTGCCAATAACCCTGAATAAGGCAAACCTGCTTGTGCCGCTTTAACCGCTAACGTCGAAAAAATAATCACTGGCAAATAAAACGGCAATATCAGTAACATCACCAGCATGGCACCTTGTTTTATCGATACCGTTAAAGCTGCACCAATCACACCAATAAAAAACAAGCTAGGTGTGCCTATGAGTAATGTCATGATCAATACCCTAAAACCTGATCTTGGCAGATATAACATTTCACTTAATAAAGGCATCATAACAAGCAAAGGTAATACAACAGCCAGCCATTGCGCGACGACTTTTAGCAAGATTAATAAAGGCAGTGACAATCCACTAACAACCAGCTGCTCCAAAGAACCATCTCGATAATCTTCTTTGAACATACTTTCTACAGCCATCAAAATAGCCAATACTGCAGCACACCAGACGATACCTGCCGCCGCTGGCGCCAGAAAATCAGGCGAAGAATTAATTCCTATCGGAAACAAAGCAACCACAATAATGAAAAACAACAGCGCATTAAAAACGTCTTGTTTACGACGCCACAACACCAAAAATTCAGACACTAAAAAAGAAGAATACGTCATAATAACAACGCTACGTCACGAGGAGCAATGGACAGCAAGTCCTGGTGGGTGGTTAATATCACCAAGCCGCCTAACAACACATGCTGTTGAATACGCTCCTCTAGCAGGGCAACTCCTCTGACATCTAAAGAAGCAAAGGGTTCGTCCAACAGCCAAAGTGTTTTTTTATTTAACCATAACCGCGCCAAAGCGACTCGTCGAGCTTGGCCTGCGGATAATTTTTTCACCAGCACATCGACCTGATCTATAAGGCCTAACTGAGTTAACACCGAATACAACATGCTTGTAGAAACGTCAGGACAATACCAACGAAGATTTTCAGCAACAGTGAGCAGACTTTTAACACCAATAGAATGACCAAGATAGATTGCATCTTGCTGTAAAGGATTTCTGTCTAAGGTGACATCCTCGCCCGAATACAATATTTGTCCTTCTAGAGGCGAAAGCACGCCAGCGATGACTTTTAACAAAGAACTCTTACCAGCTCCATTTTCTCCTAGAATACGCACGACGTCACCAGACTGAACACTAAAAGAAAGCCCTTTACATAGGTCTCTTTCCCCACGCTCGATCCAAAGGTCTGATATTGTTAAAGAAGCAGAAGATTGCAAAAGATTTATCCAATTCGGCCGATATAAGGGTCAAGGTTAACATTGTTTGGCTACACTATTTTAACTGTACGGCTTAACCATACCGAACAGCCCAAACATTATATGAGAAGCGTTTCTAAAAGCACAAATCAATCGGCTATCTAATCAACAGGCAGGCTACATGATCTCTGACATCCAATCTATGCTTAATGCATCATCAGGCAAGCAGAGCAATGCGACTAACAGCAGTAGCAATAATATATTAAGCAACACAGGAACAATTGCGAAATTAAGCAGTGAAATAAAACTAATCGAAAATCTCAGCCTGATTAAATTTCAGGGCAGCGAGTCTCTTAATTTTCAAGGCAAACCAGCCCAACTGTTGCATGCAACCAGTGCACAACAGCCATTTATTCTTGTTAATACTGGCGCGCCCATCGACATTAGTGATATCCAAAATGCCAAATTAAATAAAACCAATTCTCTGCAAGCCTCCCTGACTCTTCCTGTAGAGAATCAAACCAGCAAAACGGGCGTCAATCAAAATGCACCTCAAGTTAGGCAAACTGATAATCTTATGCTGGCATCTCGTGTCGTAAACTTAACGGTTACTTCAGTAACACCTGCGACAAACAATACTGGTAATGCTCCACTTTCTACAACAGCAAATTCTCAACCAACAACCGTAACGCCCCAGACCTCTAGCGTTCAGACTTCCAGTACTCAAACCTCTAGCGTTCAGACTTCCAGTACTCAAACCTCTAGTGCTCAGACAACGAGTCCTCAAACAGCACCTCCTCAACTCGCGGCGACAAACATTCAGGCCAAGACAACCAATCAACCGTTGACAGTAAATACGCCGCAACTAGCTACGAGCATTCAAACGACCACAGCAACAGTCACCCAATCAAACCCACAACTAGCAAGGGTTTCTGATGGTAAAGCAGAGTTTCCTATTCTTAGTCAAACGCCATTGAAAAAAGGCGATGTCGTACGAGTCATGGTCGACGCCAATAACAATATGCAGGTGTTGCCAGCAAAAACTAGTGCGACAGCGCCTACTGTTCAAACAGAAGCCCTTAAACAAAGCCTACCGAAGCAGTTGTCTCTTGGGGATATGTCTCAGCTCGTCAAACAATTACACAGCCTAAACGAGACGTCGAACGCGAACTTACCACCTCAAACACAGCAAGCGCTTAAACAACTGATGCAAAATATGCCAACGTTGGGAGCCCTAACAACCTCGCCAGAAGCTATGAAACAGGCCATTCAAACAAGCGGGCTATTCTCTGAATCATTACTGGCTAATGACAGTAAAACGCAAATACCCGCCGACCTAAAACTCAATCTGACAAAGTTAAAAGACGCCCAGGAAAGCATTGGTCCTATGCGTCTTGGCAGTATTCCAACAGAACAAATTGCAAATGCAATCGAACGCATTACCACCAGCCAGTTACGGCATTTTTCAGAACCTAATCAGTTCAACACTCCAACCTATCCCTTGCATATAGAACTACCAATTAAACATGGTCAATCACCAAGTTTTGTACAAATAGAGATAGATAAAGACGCAAGTTCAGAAGAGCAAGAGAAACAAGATAGGCGCTGGCTGGTAAAACTAAAGTTTGATTTTGAAGAAACAGGAAGATTCGATGCGAGAGCCAGTATCCAAGCAAATAAAGTTGGAATACTCTTTGCCGCAGAAGACCCAGAAACGGTACAAAAATTACAAAAGAATCTGTCTACATTGAAACAACAATTAAAAGACAAAGACATTGAGATCGAAAGATTAGACGCTTTTCAAGCTAAACTCGATAAAGAAAAAACTAATATTGTTAAGACTCAATCGTTAATAGATGTGAGAACATAATGCAAAAAGCAGTCGCTTTAAAATATGACTTTAGCGCAGCACCAACAGTCGTCGCAAAAGGAAATGGTTTACTTGCTGAAAAAATCTTGGCAGTTGCGAAGGAGAATGGCGTTCTACTTCACCAAAGCCCTGAGCTTGTAGAAATGCTCAGCACTTTGGAATTAGGAGAAGAAATACCGGAATCATTGTATCTAGCAGTTGCAGAGGTGATCGCTTTTGCACATAAAATCAAAGATCATCAGTGGTAATCAGAGTTCCTACGTGACTCTTGCTTTAATAAGCTGATCAATTCTGCTTCAGCTCGTATAAGACCGCATTTAGAAACCAAATCATCAATAGTTGCGCCCATTTCCAAAAGCTCCATAGCGCGATTGTATGAGACTCCACCCTCTTTCGATAAAATTTCAGATTGCTTTTCTACAGCGAGATTCAATTTTTTCTCAATAGCCACCAAGCGTCGCCCCATCCCTATTGATCCTGAGGCAAGTACTTGCACTTGCTTTTTTTGATTCAATTCTGCTTCTGCGTGATGCTGCTTCATGCGCTCTAGCCGTTTCGATAATCGAAAAGCCCAAACGACAACCGCAATCAAGATCACAAATTGAAGTATCAAGAGAAGGTTAAATAACCATTGAGATTCCATTTAGTACAACTACCTTAATTACTTACTTCAGACCATTCATCTTCTGATAACAGTTTATCTAGATCGACAAGAATTAATAAAATATCATTTTTATGACAAACACCTTGGATGAACTTAGATGACTCATCATTACCAACATTTGGCGATGGCTCAATCTCAGACTGACGCAGGTAAACCACTTCAGATACTGCATCTACCAGAATACCAATAACATGACCTTCCACTTCAAGAATCATGATACGCGTAGAATCTGTAAGCTCGCCTGATGGCAAGCCAAATCGCTGACAAGTATCAATAACGGTTACAACCGTTCCACGCAAGTGAATAATACCCAAAACATAACTAGGAGCTCCAGGAACTGGGGCTATCTCAGAATAGCGCAGAACTTCTTTTACCTGCATAACATTTACACCGTAGATTTCATTCTCTAAGCGAAATGTCACCCATTGCAACATCGGATCTTCTGACTGATTTGCATTTTTTAACGCTATGCTAGTAGTTGCCATTATTCATCTCCAAAGATCAAAAAATGATCATTACAATTATTTTTGCGTGTTTTTAAATCCATTTTGGGGGTCGTCTAACAATTCTATAAACCCCTGCACATCAAGTATGGCACACATATGATCAATTACCGTACCAGCTAACCAAGGTCTCTTACTTCGATCACTGCGCCACTTCACTTGCGATGGCTCTAAGGTAATAGCCTCTGCCACGCGTTCACAAGCAACACCCCAATCAGTACGGTCAAGCTGTATTACGAATTTAAAATTGTCTTTCATTTCGCCTTCATAATGATTAGGCATTATCCAGCGCGCAGTATCAACAGTACGAAGGTTAAACTCTCCAACATTCGCAACGCCCATGAACCAATCTGGCTGTCCAAATATTGACGTTAACTTATCTCTTCCACTTTGAAAAATCCCACCCAACTCAACTAAAGGTACCGCAAGTTTCAAACCACCAACATAAAAAAGCAAACACTCAAATCTACCTGTCGCCCATGGCAAAGGATCTGTTCTCGAAATCCTCTTAACTGGCTCTGGCTCTGGCTCTGGCTCTGGCTCTGGCTCTGGCTCTG
>TARA_R110002033_G_scaffold169640_2_pt1 | contig 61697 bp, 70 predicted proteins | sample TARA_R110002033 | Tara Oceans TARA_R110002033 (sample SAMEA4397051) | marine metagenome | biome: Polar Biome; feature: [SRF] surface water layer (ENVO:00010504); material: water (ENVO:00002006), including particulate matter (ENVO:01000060) such as... | depth 5 m
GTCTTCGCCCCGCATCCGGGCCAAATCATCCAGCCGGTCCTGACGGCTTAACTGCGACATATCGGGCAGCGTGTCGGAATTGGCCCACACATGCCGCGCCCCGGCCTCGCCATAAACCGCCCGCGCCTCGCGCACCAATGCCAGGTCATAATGCCGCTCTGCTTTGGGAATCAGTGACGCGGGCAAATTCTTGCGGCTCTGCCCGGTGGCTTGCCCCGTCCCGGCCATCTCATACCGGCCCGTTTTGCGCAAAGTAGGCAGCACTTCCGCCGTCACCCATTTTTTAAACCGCTTGGCCGCTTCCTTGCGGCTGGTCAGGATCAGCGAATACAGGCCGCTTTCATTGATGATGGTGGAGTTTTGTTCTCTACCGATGACGTCGTTAATAGCGACGTCATCTTTTTCATCCTCATCCAAACGAGCAGCAGCATGACGAGAATTGGAAATCTCCAAAACCTTGCAAACATCAACCAGCACAAACCAGACCACACCATCAATCTCGACAGTGCGAACAGACTGCCCTTCAAAATCGAACGCTACCGGATTGGTCATTTCTCACCCCCGGCATTCATCGCCATCACATCGCGACGCACCGATTGCACCAAAAGGTGCAGACGTTCCACTTCCCACGCCATCATGCCGGGGCTGTCTTCTCGCGCCCAATCATTGAGCATATCGAATTTAACCATCAATTCATCCACATCGCGGGCAGGCAACACCGTCAGTTGCGAATCCCACCAATGGGACAAACTGCCATCCGCGTCGCCATTTCCCACCCGTTTCAATTCTTTGTACATCGCCGCCAGACCGGTGATGGTCGTTGGAACTTCAAATTTTGCTTCTGTAGGCATTTTCACCTCCACAAATATGCTTTAAGCACATTTGTAGATATATGGCACGTTGTGTCAAGCATAAAAATGTGCTTAAAGCACAATATGAACAGCTTTCAATGTCGTATGGCCCGCGCAGCACTGGATTGGAATATCCACTTGTTAAGCGAAAATTCGGGCGTACATCGAAACACGATAATGAAGTTTGAGAAGGGCGGCGAAGTTCGAGATTCGATCATCACCGCACTTAAACTTACATTTGAAAACGCCGGAGTAATCTTCATCGCCGAAAACGGCGAAGGCCCCGGCGTGCGGCTGAAAAAGCAATAACGGGCCATCCATTTCGGACACCCGTTAACTTATTGTTTTGACTCTCATTTCAATTTTAAATTAAATTTCTGTCCTTCATCACTCGCCGAAGGGGGGCTCGGAAATGGAAAACAAACCAAAACCAAAATCCAGAACAATTGCGCGCGATCTCGAACTCAAAGTCGGCATAACATACATCTCGACGAACGGTCATTTACGACATGACAAAGTTCATGTTTCTGAAATAACAAAAGAAATAACAGAAGTTGGAAACATTATTGTCCGACTGCTAGGACCAAAAGCAAGAAACAAAAAACGATTCAAAATCAGCTTATCGCGTTGCATAGACCTGACATCACCAGATGGCGACATTTACCAAAAACCAACTGACTATTTCAAAGTCATCGCCCAACAAAACAACTGGGAAATCTCCCGCTGGCCAGTCAAAAAACACCTGTATTACAAAATACAAGGCAAACCAGAACGAACAAATTCAGGCTACGTAATCCCGAACGTTTATGATGAATTAGTAGATATGATCCTCTCCCCAGAATGGGTTCAGCAAGGAAAAAAACTGCCCAATGGTAAGAAACCCTGGGTCCGTGTCCAACGATTTTGGAAACACGGTATGCCAGCTATCCACAAATTCTCCCAAGGGCAAATATTCTACAATCACACAAATGGTTGGAGTGAAGCAACTCGCGCCATTCAGATTAGCGCCGCCACACCCGATAAATTCAATTCCGAACGCGGTGAAATTGAAAACGGGTTTGTTGAATTCACTGAATATGAAATGAAGCCAGGAAATCTCTCCGGTAAAGAAAAAATAATCTCTTCAAAACAATATACCAATATCACACAAACCGAGTTCGCCAATTACTTAGGGCTCTCAATTTCCCCTAAGACGGGAGACTGATCCGATGCAGATATTAAGATTTTTTGTACAAGGAAGCGCACCAGAACCATACGTCGTGACTTTTGTAAAGCCGGACGAAAACTGCCTAAATGCGTACTGCACATGCCCGGCAGGCGAAAATGGACAATACTGCAAGCATCGATTTGGACTACTAAACGGAGAACCCAAGAACATTGTTAGCGGCAATGAAGCCGATTTAACGCAATTAGCAACAATGTTCAAAGGCTCCGACGTTGAAGCCTCTTACACGAAAGTGATAGACCTCGAAAAGCAAGCTACGGCACTTAAGCGAAAACTCAGTGCCGCAAAAAAAGACCTTGCCAGAACAATGCGGGGATAGATTGGTAGTTACATCGATACCGGCTCCGCGTTCTCAAGATATTCACTGACGGTTTCACCAGACTGCAACCGCATATTGCCGTCTGGTGAGTCTGATCGTTGCAGGATTTCAACAATATCCTGGTACAACACTTCAAGAACGGGATCATCGTAGAAACTATCCCTCTCGATCCAGATACGTTCCCCGGCTGGTGTAAATCGCGGGGCCTGAATATCGATAGACAGGCACGCATAACTTTCCCGAGCGGGGTCATCGGTCGGAAAGACCTGCCCGCCAATAACCAGTGTTGCATCCAACATTTCAATTCTCCAAAAGTTATTGCTGACCGTGCATCCCTAAAACAGCACGGTCAGCTTACCCCGCCCCCGCAAAACTCGGCCCGCGCCGCAATGTCGTTTCAAGGCTGATACCACGCGAACGGTTCTGTTTGATCTGCGCCCCATCGGCACCGGCCCCGGTCAGTTCGATCACGATTTTGCCTTCGGGTGCCGCCGGCGGCATCATCGCCGCCTGGTTTGCCGCCCCGCGCCGGTCAAGCGCGGCATTGGCAGCACTGGCAAGGTCCGGCTGCGGTGCCGATGACGGTGCCGGGGCTTTGGCCGGTTCGGGTGTTTCCGGTTTGACCGACAGGCCGATTTTATCGACCACCCAATCGGGCAGAACCGACACCATTGATTGAATTTTTTCCTTGATGATGCCGGAAATATCAAATCCGGTCAGATATTCCAACAGGCCGGTTGCATAGTCATACCAGATCACGAAGGGGTTAAATTCCTTGAATAACGCGCCAATACCCTTAAAAAACCCGGTCTCGAAAGCGGCCTTTACCTTGTCAATCTTGGCTGTAAAATAGGAAACGATATTGTCCCAGTTTTTGTAAATGACATAGACAGCACCGCCAATCAGTGCGATGGCAGCCGTTATGGCCGTAATCCAAATTCCGATGGGGTTTGCAACCAGAAATACTGTCACTTTTGCCAACGATGCGACAATAGATATTCCGAGATTGGCAAAAGCCGCCCCCACCGAAACCAGACTGGCAATAAACGGCCCCGCCATGATGGCCGCCATGGCCAGCGCCGCGTTTTGCCAGCCACCAACAAAATCAATCAATCCTTTGCCGATCCGGATCACATCTTCGATCTTGCGTGTAAAGCCTTCCAGCGCCTTACCGGCGGGCGTGGTGCCGTCCTGGGCGGCGGTAAACCAGCCCGTCATGGTTTTAGCCGCCCCCGCCAGGGCATCCCCCAGCCGCTCGACAATTTGCGGGCGGATGGTGGCAATAAAATCGGTCATTTTCCGGATCAACGGGGTTAAAACAGGCATCAATTTTCCCATCAGCCCGTTGCGAACGCCTGTGATGGATTTGCCGAAGCTGTCCATCGCGTCGTTATAGGATTCGGTATCGGTGGCGGTCTGGGTTGTGATGACGCCCAGGCGTTCCATGTCCTTAAACAACCGGTCCATTTCGGACTGGGGTTGTTCAAGCAGAAGGGCCATTTTTGCGCCGGATTCCCCGAACAGTTTCATTGCGGCCGATGTTTTTAAGGCCGGGTTATCGATTTTGCGAAATGCAGCCTGCAATTCCGGCAAAATATCAGTCATGCTGCGGACACGACCTTGACCGTCGCGCAGGCTGATCCCCAATGCCTCGAAAACCGGCTTGGCACGGCCAATGCCGTTGGCGGCATCGCCTATGTTTTTAGTCAGGTCGCGAAAGCTGTTTCGCAAACCTTCACTGGTCATGCCTGCGGCCTGATTGGCAGCATGTTGCCATTTTTGCAATTCTTCGATGCTTATGCCGATGCGCCGGCCAAACTTGGCCATTTCATCGGCTTCGCCTGCGCCGCCTATGATCCAGGCAAGCAAGCCACCCCCCAGACCAATCCCGGCCAATCCCAGCATCCCGGCGGCAACCCCGGAAATATGGCTTGATAACCCCGAAAACGACCGCCCCAAACGCCGGAAACCATCGGTAATGCGATGAAACCCCATAGCCCGCGATAACCCCGCAGCCCGCGCGCGCAGGGAAGTTAGCATCCCCTGCACCCGCCGCACGGCCCCGGATGCGTTTTCACGCGCATTCAGGACCATGCTCACGACATAGTTTTTAGCCATCGCTCGTGCCTTCGTATATTTTCGCCTGTCGTTCGGCATCTTCGATCAATGCATCAAGCGCGATCGCGATGTCATCAACAGGCATGTCGTGGATTTGGGTGGGCAGCCAGCCGAACCGGGCGACCAGGTGCTTTACGATGCCCCGGTAATCTCCGAGCGGCCTTTGGGGAAAAAATCAAAGCAGACTTTCATAGCGCGCATCATATCGGCGGCATCAAGGTCGCCCAGTTTGTTCGCTGTCATACCTTCCGGCACAACGACCAGCCCGGCAACAAAGCCGCGCGCGCCGCGCATGGCATTACCCGACATTTGTTCAATCGCATCCATATCCTTACCACGCGGGCGGCGAAATTCGATATGATGCACATCTTCGACCACCGACTGCCCACCGGACTTCACCGTTACAGAAAACGGATATTCAAGCCGCAGAATTTTGCCGCCATTATCGCCATCTTCGACAAAATCGCCGGTGTCGATTTCGTCCAGATCATCCATTATCGGCATTATGAAACCTCCCTTGCCGAATTGCCTTCAAAGCGCGCTGTCAGGCTGTTTTTCGAGGCGTCAACATTCAGGTCACCAACATAAGTGCCTGGGGAAAGAATGACGGTGCGATCAGCACATTCCAGCTTGATTTCACCATTGCGCACATCAAGATCAGATGCCGACTGGCCTTCATCGAGAAAAACCTCCACCTCGATAAAAGCAGCACGACCTTTTTGTGAAAAACCAACCGATCCCTTGCCGCCCCCCGCGATATTTTCGCGGGTTTTGCCACCAATATTATAAGATGCGGTTTCCGACACAGCGAAAGCCGCACCATTCACGTTAAGGGCCTGCACCCCTGCAAGTGTTGACATGGGTTATCCCCCGGTTAATAGGTGCGGAAATCCAGCTCGAATTCGATCTTTGCCGCAAAGACGTAAAGCGGGTTCGACAAATCGGGCTGGTAGATGACATTCAGGCGATAGGAATTGGTTGTCGACTTGCCAACCTGCAAACGGGCCTCGAATTCTTCAAGGCTTTCAACAAACCCCAGCGTGACCATATAGGCATAGTGAGCGACCAGCGTTGCCTTGACCGATTTCGGTGTAACATGCGGAATGGCTTCATCAATCGCTGTGTCATCATCGACCAGAATAGGCCGTTGCGCCATGATCCGGCTGTTGATCACGCTTTGCAGTTCATCGCGCACCCGGCCAAGTTGGGCCACGGTATTGACCAGCAAATAAGCCTCGGACGCATCCCCGAATTCGTTGGTTTGATACAAGGTAATCGGCATGTTGAGCCGGACTTTACCATCGGCAGAAACATCGGTAACGGTGATACCCGAAAACAGCAGAGTGTTTTTATCCCCCCAGCCAAACCGGCTTTTTTTCGGCGGGGCCATTTCGCCGATCAATTCCAGCCCGAAAAGTGGGCGGGCCGGATGACTGAACAGCTTTGCCGATGCCTGCCCCATATAACGCATACCCCGTGCCCAGGCGGGCATTGGTGCATCGAAACTTTCAATCACCGATACAAACCGGTCATTGCGCGATGTACCATAGGTCACAAGTTCCGATAATGTGCCCCGGCGACCCGCGAACGCCTTGACATCAATTTCGCTGCCCGCTGCCTGTTTGGTTTCCAACCAAGCCGACAGGGCATCAAGGGTGGCACCATCCGTCCAGGGCACACCGATATAATTGAATTCCTGCGACCCGATGGCTGCAAGCGCCCCGGCAATATCGGGGTTGCCCGAGCCACCGGCAAGGTAGCCATCACCCGGGGCAGAAATGACAAGGCCCGACGGGACCTTTTCGCCGGACAGAATGCCGCGTACAGCCACCATAAAGCGAATATCGTTGCCGACTTCCCCGGCGCTTTTGGCCGTCAGGGTGACAACGCCAGCCGCCGCCGTTGCCGTAACCGGCAAATCGGTTACCCCATTGAGGGCCGCGACCATCGCGGTTGCAACATCGGACGCCGAATCACCAACGGATACCGAAACAAACACGCGCTTGCCCGCAACATAAACCGGCAAAGCCCGATTTTCGGTTGCCGACCCGGTAATGGTAATGTCGATATCGGCCTTAACCCCGGCGACCAGATCGGCCATTGGCAAGGCATACAAAGTCATAGTCGGGTTGTTTTCGCGAAACGCCGCCACCATTGCAGCAAGGTTTGAGCCCTGCCCAAACAACGCCCCGGCACTTTCCCCGGTCCCGGGAACCAGCACGGCAACATCGTTATCCGCCGTACCAGCGGCAAGGCTTTGCCCAATGATCAACGCGGTATGGTTGGCAACAAAGCCCGATGCGCGGGACCCGTCAATTTCAAAATAACTGCCCGCAACGCGGGTATTGATCGGCACCTGGTTAAATGCCTCGTTTGGAATGGTCATCGCTTATTCCTTTGCCTTTTTTGCGGGCACGGCGTCACGCACCGGCACCAGGTCACCGAACAAACCGCCGGGGATACCGCCCGCCGAAACCGGTGGCAACAAACGGCGGATTTCAGGGTTGCGCAGGTCCCGATCAGACAATTCAAAAACGTCATCGGGGAAAAACACCCGACGCGCGGGGTTAAACACCCGCAAGGGTTTGCCCTCGACAGTTTTGCCGGGGTTAATCTGGACTTTCATTTTTTTTGCTCCAAAATGACGTCTACACCTTCAAGCGGCGCTGCAATCAGGCGCGACACCCGCCTGGCCCGTAATTGGCCGGAAATTGTTGTGGTTTCGCCAACCATTGGCTGCCCGCCATCGCGCACAAACTGTTTGGTGGCAAAAGATGGCGGGGAGACCCAAATTTTGCGCCATTCCATTGCCGCGCACAGGCTGGTAATGATGGCGACCGTTAGCGTTTCCGCTGCCTCGCACCATTTATCATCAACCGATTGCAACACCTCGAACGCGAGCGAAACACTTGTCGAAAACTGCCAACTGGCTCCCATCGGTTCCATATCATCGGTAGGGGCATACAGCGCGATGGCGGGCAATCGATCCGCTGGAATTTCGGTCAAACGGCCAATAAACACCCCGCAACCTGGCACAGCGGCCTGAACACGGGTTTTCAGATCATTCAAAAGGGCCGTGCGCGTTTGCCAGTCAGACATTACGAACCTCGCCCTTTTGTAACTCGACCTTGACCCAGCCGGTATCATCGGGATCGACAGAAACGACGGTAAAGGTCATGTCTGCGACATCGATAAAATCCCCGTGGCGGACAGCACCGTTACCGGCACGAAACTCACCGCTATATTCAAAAAACTGCACGTCGGCATCGCCCCCCAAATCATCAGAATGGGCGTTCTGCCGGTAGTCAAATTCAGCAATCTGGCTGGTTTGCCCCGATTGGTGCCGAACATTGGCAACCCGGCCAAACGTTCGCGCGACCGGGGCATTCAGCCAGCGATCAAAATCAAGCATGATACCCCCGGCAATAAAAAACCCGCCCCGAAGGGCAGGATTTTAAACATCAGTGATGGCCTGAAAAATCAGACAACAGGCTTGATCTTGCCGCGCCGCAAGGCTTGCGGACGTTTGCAAATATGCAGCGGATAGGCATAAAGTTCAAGATTGACAAACATATTACGGTCTTTGTCGGGAATAATCAGCGGGTATTGCTTCTTGCCCGGCATGTTAACCGTATCCATGAATTCACCAGGGGCAAGACCCACCTCGAACATGCCCGGTGCGTTCGGGAATGCCCGGAACTCATCGGACGGAATGCTTACCGCGCCGTCCACCGTGCCGCGATAGTTCACCCAGGTAATTTCGCCATAGGTAAAGGACGAATAAGCCAGACCATCAGACCGCAACTGCCGGGCTTCTGGCTGGTTAAGGTAAGTCGCGCGGGTTTCAGGATTATCCACCATCTTGTCGAAAAATTTATCACCACACAACGCGATGACAGACTTTCCCGAAAGGACCACACCGCCCAACCCGTCAAGAATGTCCCGTTGCAGTTGACGGCATTGCTGGCGAATAATGCCTTCGCCATCGGCCGTTGCAGCGGCAAAGTCGAATTCAACCGTGGCAGGCCGGTTAACACCCATCGCAGCATACCAGTCAATGATCGTCGCACCGTCGGCGTCAACGACCTTGCCGTCGATGGCGCCCAGCCGGTGAAACTCACGGGTCAATTCAATTTGCGCCATCAAACCAACCGGCCCGGAGAAACGCCGGGTAATTTCATCCTGAATTTGCATCAGTTCGGTTGTGCTGCCATAAGCACGAATATCCGCAATCTCTGATGCATACAACGTATTGGAAACCGAGATACGCGGCGCGCGGGCATCGATCAGCTTGCGCTGGGTCCCGCCTTCCGATTTCGTCGCTGGTTCCCCGCGCGCGGACGTTTTAACAACCTTCATTGTTCCGTCGATGATTTCAACAGGAATGGTCTGGGTCCGCACCGGAAGCGGGGTGAAAAGGTTTGGCAAACTGCCCAAAAAAGCAGGCACATACGGTACATTCTCGACAAGGGACATGAGGCCCATCATCTTGAATGCCGGGTTGGTGCTGAAAATATCAAGCGTCGGCATATTAATATTCCTTATTTCACCAGCAAGTGGTTGGTTGCAAGACTGGCGATTGCGGCAGCTTTCTGATCCGCCGTGATGCCTTCAGGCCAGATCAGGCGATTGTCATCAACCGTCGCCAATCGCGTGATAAGCACCGCTTTTTGACTGGACGAACTGGCGTCCACCCCTGAAAACAGAACTGCCTTTGCGATCTGCGACCCGTCATCCTTTGCCGGGTCCAGGGCAACAAATTCACCCGTGCCAACCGCGACCGTCACCGTCAGGATATCACCCGCAACAAAAGCAGTTCCGCCCGCGGCGACGGTAAAACCCGAAAGGTGGGTGCTGACATATTCCGTACCAACAACCGCATCTTTCAGCTTATTGCCGCTTGGCGTCTCCACCGAAAAATGCGTGGCATCAAGGGCTGTCAACACATAGGTACCAAGAACAGCAGCTTTGCCGGTGATGACGGTTGCGGCATCAAGCGTACCGTCGCCGGTATTGCCAACATCCGCAGCAACCACAACAGTGTCGTCAAGGCCCTGTTGTGCCAAAACCGTACCGGGCTGGTAGATTTGTCCGATTTTCAAGATGCCGGTTTCGCGAAACGCCCAATCGATTTCACGCATTAAAAAGGCCCCGTCAAGCGGAGCCTGTAAATAGGTCGTCATAGGATTTCCTTTCAGCCAGCAACACGTTTAAACGACGAGGCCCAACTGGCTTCAACGGCCTGTTGTTCGCCGGGCGTTGGCGCAGATGGCGACAAGTCAGGGTTACCCGCCGACGCCATCGTATCGGCCAGACCAGTGCCCCCTTTGGGTGCAGCGGCAAGGGCAGCAAGAGCATCCTTGACCGACATTGATGTATTAAAGGCGAAATGCTGCGCCAGATTACCACGTCCCTTAGCGGCATTTGACCCGATGATCGACGCAATGCGCTTACGTTCGCGTGCGCCAGCCGATTTACCGCCTTCCTCGTCATCCCCGGCGTCGGGTTCATCCTTCATCGGTGGTTTTTTACCATCTTCCGGCGTGCCATCGCCGTCTTCTTCTTCGTTTTCTTCGTCGTCATCCTCGGCGGCATCGGTATCATCCGGCACCTGGTCATCAGCCAGGGCACGCTTGCCCCGCGTCGGCTTGTTCTGCGCCATTGTGGAACCTCCAATATGTTGCGCTGTCGTATCACCACCGGCGGGGCCGGAGGCAGGTTTGGAAATTTCAGCGGCAAATGCCGCAAACGCCTGCGAAGGCGTCATCAGTTCATCGGCAAAACCGATTTTAAGGGCTTCATCCGAATTGATTGTCCGGGCTTCGGTCGCCAGCACGTCCTTAAGGTCGATGCCCCGGCCCTTTGCCACCTGTTCCGCAAAGGAAATGCGCAAAACTTCAAGTTCTGCCTCGATCTCCTTTGCCACATCGGGGGGCAGTTCTTCATAAGGGTTAACCTCCATTTTGCGCGCCCCGGCCCGCAAAACTGTGACTTTCACCCCGGCATTTTCATATGCCTTTGTCATATCAGTATGCAGGCACACCGCGCCCACACTACCAACACCGCCAGAATTTGGTGGCACCGTGATATGGTCGCACTGGCTGGCCAGCCAATAGGCCGCCGAATAGGCATAATCCGAACAAATCGCCCAGGTCGGCTTCGTCGAACCGGCAATCATATCGGCCAGTTCAAAAAGCTGGGAATGAACCTCCCCGCCCGGGCTTTCAAAATCGAATGCAATACCTTTGACATCATCATCAACCAGCGCCTCGCCCAGCTTGATCATCAACCCGTCATATCCGGTCATACCGGACCACGGATCGAGAACACCCAGCTTGCTAACCAGCGTTCCCGTTACCGGCAAAACCGCCATGCCGTTTTCCACCCGGTAAATCTTGCGATCCGGGCGGTTGCCGTTCCAGTCCGCCGCCAACACATCCAGCTTTTCAGGCTGGGGGTTGGCATCATCGACCAGAAACCCGCTTAAACCTGCGCGCGATGCCAACACACCCAGCATCAAACGCGCCCGGTCAGGGGTGACGAGGTGGGCGCGGTTAAGCAACCGTCCCAGCAAGCGGGGATAATCCATGTGATTGTGCCTTTTGCTGCAAAGCCTGCATGCGCTGTTCGTAACGATCAAGCCTGGCATTGACGGTTGTGGCCTGGGTTTGCCCGTTTTCATCCGTTTCGACCGATGAAACCGACCATTCAGGGCGGGGAATTCCAAGGTCAGACAGCGTTTGCAGTTCATGACGACGCTGTTCTGTCAATTCTTCCCAATCCTTGCCTTGTTCGGCGGCTTCATCTTCCAGTGTCGAGAGCATGGATTGCATTCGCATTTCCGATGCCTGTGCTTCCTTGGTCGGGTCAATATACCCGCGCGCCGGGCCAATCCATTTGGCGCGGGTCCACGCCGCAAGGGCATCGCGATAGGCCGGCGCACCATCGGGAATGTTCACATCCCCGCGCTCGACCAGTTCTTCACCCAACAGGACATAAACCTGTTGAACAAAGTCCCGAACGAACTCCGCACGCACAACGGAAATGTGTTTCCACACTTCCAAAAGCGCAGCACGGGCCGAACTGTAATTAACCTTCGACCAGTCCATTGAAATTTGTTCGTAAGAAATCCCCATTGAACTGGCGAAATAGCGCAAACAGCTTTCTTCAAATGCCGCAAACCCGTTGTTCGGGCGCTCCGACCGCAACAATTGCAATTCTTCACCCGGAAACAGTTTGGGAATACGCGCCCCATCCAGCGAAAGATTGGTTTTGTTATGATACCCGGCGCGCGCATCCTGATATGGCGAAAGCGATGCACCGCCTTGCGGGTCCAGCATCGATTGCGCCATATGTTGGTCAAACGGCGATTTTACAAAGGCCGCAAATACCGCATGGATTAATGCCGATTGCAATTCGGTTTTCGACCAGCGCCGTTCCATATGCATGCGTTCAAGGATTGGGGTAAACAGCCCCCGGCCCCGCGTCGCACCGGCCTTGTCTTTCAAAAACGCATGAATAACACCGCGCCGTTTTGTGCCACGCACATAGGCAGGAACACGCGACCAGGTGAACGGGTCATGCGCGTTATCCATCCAGATATCGGACGGATGACCATTCCGAAAATGATAGGCTACCGGCTCCCCGTATTTACCTTTTTCAACCCCGCCCCGCATATAGGATGTTTCAGGCTGGTTGTTAGGGTTGCACAAACGGTCCGGGTCAACAATTTGCAGGGCAAGGGCATATTTTCCACCCCGGTCAGGCAGCCAGTACGGCAGGCAAATTGCTTCGCCGTCCAGTACATAATGATTAAAAGCCACGGCACACAAACCGTTAAAGTCGGTTTTGCGCTCTACATCACAGTAAAAATCAGGGTCGGTTGACCACGCATTCCAGCCCCGTTCAAATTCGCGACCCAGATCGCGCGATTGCTCGAATGTCAGGTTAAGCGATTTCCAGTCCGGCTTTGACGACAGGCGAAGGCCCGCCCCTACCACACCGTCACGCAGTTTCTGAATACCGGAAACCGCCCAGCCGGAATTGCGGTACTGATCCCAGGCACGGCCCTGCATCATATCGCGTTCGGGCAACAATGCAGCATCAGCCGATTGCAACGCAGGATAATAATCCGACATTTCAACCGACCGACTGCTTGCCGCATCGTGCGATGATGTCATGGACGCACGCAGCGGCGTAACACCATCGCTAGCAACCAATGATTTGTTCATCAATGCACCCTTACCCCGATCGCATGGCGTCCACCAAGGCCCAGCAACTGATCAATTTCAGCTAACCTAGCGTTAATATTGGTCAGATTGGCCGCGCTATAACTCACGTTACGACCATTCGACCCGACGGATTGAACACTTTCCCCGCACAAAACACGGGTCCGCGCTTCAATCAACCGTGCCTTTTCGGCTTCCAGTGCGGGCCGGTCAATCATGGTGGTTATCCTGTTATGCAAGTTGCGAAATCATTGCATTAATGCGGGCGTTTTCATCGGTTTCACTAGGTTTAAGCATCGGAATTTCAACCGGCCCGGCATTCCCCGATGATAGCAAGGCAACAATAAACGGGTTGCCATTCCAGCCCATCCAGTTCGGTAACTTTTCGGGTTTATCCCAAGGCATCTTGTCGGCATTCAGTCGTAAAACCGCCGCCGTGCAATATCCAGAAAGGTCAAAGGCTTCATTGCGTGCGGCTTCCTTTTCCCAACCTTTATCCTTGCGGATTTCAGCTAGGTATTCCGCCAATGGCGATTTCATCAATTCCGCTTCGTCGGGTTCTGTTTTGCCATTTGGCAAATGCAGGGTGCCCATTGCACGCGGGATATGAATGTATTGTGGCCCGCTTTGTTCGCGCCGCAATCCACCCATCACAAAATCTTTCAAGTGATCAACACCCGCCTGCAACACCGGAATTTCCCCGCGTGCGCCAGCATATTTGTCTTTTCGTTCTGAATCCGGCCATGTCAAAACGGCCCGGGGCACCCGAAAACCACCGATACCTCGTAATGGCAAAAGCCGTTCGTGCTGACCACGCCGTTTGATGTCGCGATAAAAATCATATGCCTTGCTGGTCACACCTGCCCGGCCATGAATGTCATAGACAAACAGTTTTACCTTCATTGCCTTGCCGGGCATCGATGCCATCGGCCAGGCAACGTCCAGCACCCGTTTGCGCAAAAGCTGCCAGTCTTCCGCATAAGCCGCAGGGTCCAGCGCGCGTTCAGTCCATCCTTCCACCTGTTCGGGCACCGCAATTTCAAACCGGTCAACAATCCAGCGTTCCAGATGCGCGCCAAACCCTTCGATCTGGACGACAAACCTGTTTCCCTGCACGTCAGCCGCAGCAACCAGAAACAATACACCGTCAGGCACAACGCCTAGTGGGTAATCTTCACACCGCGCAAACAGGCTTTCAACGGTCAGTTCGCCCTGTTCCATCCGTGCGGCAATCGCGCGCGGCATATAGGGTTCGGCCTGATCAGTATTAACCGTTGTACGCAGCGACGTTTCACTGCCGGTTCTGGCATATTCGTCAAGCGCGGTCAGGTATCGGGTGACAAGCCCTTTCCAACCCTGAAAAACCGCCGCCGGCCCTTTTAGCCAATAGGACGCAATTTCCGAAACCCGCGCCGTGCCAACAATTTCACCATCAACAATTGAAAGCCCTTCGGCCAGCCAATGGCCATTAGCATCAAGGTCGCGCTTTTGGCGTTCATGGATGACACCGCCGCAATGGGGGCAATGCATCGTAACGTTTTGGGCCGCTTCGTCGATATTATCGGTTTCAGGCCAGTCCAGCAGACTGAAAGACGGTTCAAAACCGTCGTGGCAATCTGGGCAAATCCAGTAACGACGCCGCCGATCGCCACGGTTATAAAGGCTGATAATGCCACCAACCGGCGGCGCTTCATGCGCGGTTTTCGCTTTCCATCGACCATCTACAAAATCCCGGCCGGGCGAACTTTCAGCCACCGTCATGCCACGCGACCCGAATGTTTTGGTGCGCTGGCGGCCAAGGTCAAAAATCTCGCCTTCACCGTCCAGGTCATCAACCATCCGGTCGCGGTCGGTAATCAATATAAGGGGGATCGGCTCCGACGACAGAACCGGAACCGACGGCGATGTAATCGAAATCATCGCACCCGATGCCAGTTTCTTATCGTTGATATTGTCTGAATGCAGGGCTTTTGACATCCGGGCTTTAAATTCCGGGCTTTCCTTGTCGATCAGCTTGCGCATCCGGTTGATAGAGAAACGTCGCGCAGTATAGGCGTTCATTTGCAAAACCAGCGTATCAACCGGGTCGCAAATCGCCATATGCACAAGGCGGTTCATAAGCAGGGCGTCGGTTTTAAGCGACTGCGCAGGGCCTACAAAAACAACCGCTTCATATTCACGTGCCGCCGTCATGTTCATGGGTTCAACCATGTAGGGCGCAACGCTGTTATCCCATGGGCCGTTGTAAACCGCACTTACCACACGGCGGTAACGCGCGGCGGCCTCGGATACCGAAATCCGCTTGGGCGGCAACAAAATCGCCGCTGCCTGCGACAGAATAACCCAAGGATCGCGAAATTCAGGAAGCGGTGTTTTCTCCATTGTTGTTCATCAGCTTGCGTGCCAATTCCTCTTGATACTTGTCGATTTTTTCCTGCAATGCTCCGATCACGCCCAGATCAAGTTCAAGTTCGCGACCTATCGCTTCGGGCAACGACTGTAAAAACTTCGCAAGATCGCCCAGCAACTGTTCATCACGGGCAAACAGGGCGTTGGCATCGACCAGTTCGCCACGTTCCCGGCGAACCTTCATTTCGACCAGTTCGGTTTCATACAGCTTTTTGCGCTGTTCGGCTGTCAGGCCAGACCGCTCGTCCGTCGCCTGTCCACCAAGCAAAGCCATTTCGGCTTGGGCCTGTTCTTTTTCGCGGCGCTGTTTTTCTTCTTCTTCCTCAACCTGCTTTCCGGTTGTCCATGCATGAACTTCAGGCAGGTAGTAACCATAGGCGCGCCCGTTTTTCCCTTCACGGCGATACGGCAAACCCTTATGGCGCATCCGGTCAAAGGTTGGCAGCGACAGGCCCAGCACCCGGGCCGTTTCTTCCCGGCTCCAAAGTTTGCTCTCGTCGCCATCCCATTCGTCGGGCCAATCATCCGGCCAAGCCTTAGCCATCACAATCACCCCAAAACATAATCAGAAACAACAACCTAACGATTTCAAATAGATAACGCACACCAAAAACCCGCGTTTCGCTAGACCCGCTCGGGTTGAGAAGTGCCAGGGAGGACCCGCGCGTTTTTTGACGGGACATGATGGCAGGCCGGGGTCGCAAATTGGACGCGGTGAAGGTTGCCCGGTTAACGGGCGACGTAGTGCCGGGTCCAGTGTTGTCCGCACTTGCCGCAATACATCGATTGACGTTTGGAACCGCCCGGGCCTTTCATCCGCACCGCCACCAAACTGGCGCGGTTGGTGTTGCCGCACGATACACACCCGGCCCCGGCATCATCGCAGGTATCATCATCGCCCATTGAAGGCGCAGACGGTTCGGCCAATGTTGGTTGCATGGCATTGCCTTTCGATGCTGACAAGGACGGCAGCGCAGGGTTGCTCCGCAGGGGACACGCCAGACCCTGCCCGCACACGCCGCCGCCCATGTCAGCACCCAAAAAAGAACGGCCCAGCCGGTTTGATCCGGTGTGGGCCGCAGTTTCATCAGGGAGTATTCGGGAAAAAACGAGAAAGCGTTACATGGCCAAACTCCATAGAAGCGCAACGCAAAACGCCCCGGCATGTGCCAGAGCGTTTCACAACAGCATTAGGGCAAAACAAAAACGCCCGCCGGTGATACCGTGCGGGCGCTTTTCGTCTCGGGTAGGGTGTCAAATTTCCCTGCGTAGGTCAAGCGGCTTTTTCGTCCTTGGGTGCTTTTTTCACGCCATCAGCCAACCAAGGCGATTGCGGGGGCATTGCACCCGTTATGCGATAGATGCAGTCAGCAGGCGAATTATCGCCAAATTCGCGCATATCCAACTGCAAAACCGAGAGAGCCTGCCACCACATCAGATATTCAGCCCGCGCCATCGACACAACGGTTTCAGAATGCCCAATCCGTTCCACCTTGCAGCTTGCCTTGGCAAGATTGCGATTGTGATCACGGGCCGGAACCGTCTGCCCTTGCGCATCAAGCACCGCCACGAACCGCTCCACCCCGTCAGGATACCAATCAGGCCGTCCGCACACCTCGCCCCATGAGCGGACAATTTCGGCGGCGTCGCCAGAAACATCCCGAAGCCCCAGCCAAGCCCGATGCAGCGCCATGGCTTGCGGGTGCCGTTCGTCATTGGCAACCGGCACCGCGCCAGAACCGGCAATCCGCTCCCCGTAGGAAGCGGTTAACCGCTGCATCATGCGAAATTCCGGCATCAGACCGTTGCCACTATCGGCCCGTTTGCCAATCCATTGCACCCCAAAGGCCCAGTTTACCAAGCCTTCGATACCCATCGGCTTTAGCGGTTTCAGAAGCTGTTCGCTGTTCATTTGCCTGCCTTCCTTTATTCGTCCCGCCATCGTCCTGATTTTAAAATTTCAGCCGGGACAAAAAGTGGTGATTTTATTTTTTGATTTCAGATAGTTAATCTTATTGTCCTATATACCCCATGTTACCTATGTATATGTAATATGTGTATATATGCGCCTGTGCACACACACGCCCACCCATATACACATATACGCGCAACTTGGGACGTTAGGGACTATTGGGACCGGCCTTGTAAAACCGGGGTTTTTCCGTCCCCCGCACCTTCAAAAAGTAAGGACGAAGGGGGGACGGAAAGAAAGACACACTTCATCTGTCAAAAATCATCCGGCGAAAAATCGCCCGACCCGGCATGGGTATCGTCAAACTCGCGTTCGTACCAGTCGATATCGGTGCGGATCATTTCGGCGAACAGCCGCCGACATTCCTCCAAAGGAGGGAACTGGTAAACATATTTCCGCACCCCTTGGTCAAATCGCCGCCTGCCCGCCGAGACACCAGAGCACACACGCATCAGTCGCCTGCCAAACTGTTCTTCAGTGAGCGGAAACCTTCGCCCACGTTGCGTCACCCATTGCAGATAATTGGCGTAAACATCGGCCTTGGGCAAGTACGGCATCCAATGCTGCGCCCCGTCACTCTGAAATGTGACATGCCCGCGCCGCAAACAGACAAGCCACCACGATTCTTCGACAGAAAGGCTGGATAGCTTTTGGTCTGCCAACGCCGCCGTTTTGGGAATATCCCACAAATTGATACTATCAACATCAAATGAAAGCAGATACCCAAGTAACGCTTCATACCCGCCATCATCAAGCTGTTTGATCATTTCCCCGAAATAATTTCGGTTTTGCTGGCTGTTGTTGGATACATCAAACACCGCAAAGCGGCGTTCGTCATGCCCGGCCGGCACCACCCAGTCATTGTTGGATGTGACCAGCAAATGAACATAGTTTTTGACCCGAAAAGCATCCACGCCCTTGCGCTCGATCATATGATAATCGGACGTCACAAGGCCCTTTAACCGGCCTTCGGCGTGCTTGTCGCCCGCCCAAAAACCCTCGTCAGCCTGCAACAGCAACGTAGACGCCAGGTGGGCGTTAAAGTTCCCCACCACATAGCGCGGGTCATCCACCAGCGCGTAATGATCTTCTATCAACCGGCCAAGGGTCTGCCCAAACAGGGTTTTGCCACTGCCCTGCCCGCCGCGCAAAACCACAGCCACCCCGGCCCGCTCCGTCGGTTTTTGCAGCATATGTGCCGCCCAACCCATAATAAACCGAAAATGGGCTTCATTACCGCCCGCTATATTGGTGCGGACATGATCAAGGAAAATATCGCACTTTTTCTCGCATTCCTCGTAATCGGCCCGCAGGCTGAACCCGCGCCACAGGTTATAAATGCCCGAATGGGTTGATGTGCCTGGCGCGAACGAAACACCACGATATTGCCGACGTTCCGGGTCTCGAAACCACAGCCTAGACCACGAAACCTTTTTGTCCGAGGCAACATACTGTTCCTGATTGGCAAACCAGGCATGAAAAGCGTCAACCGACATCAGATTAACCCGATCCTCGACCGGACAATCGCCGCGCTTGAAGTTTTCTTCCAAAATCAATGGCTTTCCGCCCATCATGACTAACGCATAATGTTCGTTCATGGCATGAACATCGAAAAACACATCATCCGGATCTAGCTTTACACCATCAATTCCAACCACCTTGGCGCCATTGATAATCTGCTTTGCAGCCTCAAAACCAATATTGGTTTTATGAGATCCATTCGCTTGATCTTTCGTCATCTCAAAACAACCTTCCCTGCTTTGGTTTGCGTTGATCGGCGGGAATATCGCCAATCGGTCCGTCTGGGGCTTCTGCGCCCTCGGCAATACGTTTGTTGCGGTAAAATTCGGGGGGTATGTGCTGGCCACACCAACGGCCATGACCAACCATGATATGGCTGCCAGCCTTCTCGCAGCCCTTGACATCGCATGACTGGACGACGGGGCCATTTTTCATAAAAGCCCCGCATCAATTTCGATGGAAAGAATACCCGTCAGGGCCGCAACAACCTGTTCTCGCGCCCAATCGTTGCCCTCTTCGGTCAACATCACGTCCGGGTTTAATTCATCGGCAACGGCACGCAGTTTGGATGCAGCATCCACCAGCGTGCAGGCCGCACTTATCGAGCAGGCGCGGCGTTGAAAAGCAGGGTCATCCGGCCCGAAACAATCCAGCCCGAATGTCTGGTAACGGGCAATCATCAGGCCAATATCAGGGGGAAATGACCGCGAACTATCGCGCATCATGTAATCGCGGATATAGGGAACCAGCATCGCGGCAACGGCTTGCGCGCGGCGTTCAATCGCGGGGTCAACGCCCTGTTCAGCATAAATACGGGGGAATTCAGACGGATTTTGCCCGTCAATATCATCGGTCATGTCAAAGCCCTCTGGTCGGCGTTTCACAACACCACCAATGAGGCTTTGAAGGACCGCACTGGTGGCGGGAGGCTTCAAACCTGTCCAGAGGCAGGCGGGTTTATTCCCCCGAAGGGTATTATATTCACCGCCCTCCCGCCCTAAGCGAGAAGATGCGCCCGGAATCCGGGCACAAAAATAGCCGCAACTGACGTGACGGCTGACCGTCTGGAACAGGAGGTTTGAAGGCCTCCACAACGGATTTTTTCCGTTGATGGGGCAAACCATACGCCGCCGCCGACCATGCGTCAATAATGCTTGGGGGAAGATGTCAAAATTACACGCAAAAAGGATTTCTACGTTGACGCCTGCAATTAAATGACGAGAAAATGAAACTAGGGCGATTGTTGATTTAAGATATTGAACCTCGTCGTGGCGATTTAAATGACATCGCGCAGCATTTACAAACACAACATCTTGGGGATAAAGCATGCCGGATAAACCGAGACAGCCAGACCATTCCAACCCTACCAAACGTTTGCCGACAAATGACGGTTTCGTCAACCGACGAAAAGATGAGTCCTCTGACCAAAATCGCGTTGTCAGCGAAAACCACGTTCCGACCCAGCCGCCTAAATCCAGCGGGCCGGGCAAACCAAAAGTGTGAAGCGTTGGCGCAACAGGACTGCCATCCTGCCGCGCCTTCCCCCTACCAACCTGAGCTTGATAGGAGAAATTTTCTATGAGGATAGCTCGATGGAACAGCCCACCAAACCGGCCGACGCCAACACCAATGAAACCGCCATCAACGAACCCGGGATCAACAGTGAACCCGAACCGGCCCCCATCGGGGCCGCCGAAACCGCCATCCAGATAGAGAACGACGACAGCTATAAACTGGTTTTCAGCATTGAGGTTTCGCGGCGATACAACCTGCATATGGCACGGGGCTTTCGCCGACTTGGCCAATTGACCAAACTGTTCACCATTATGGGGGGCAGTGCTGCTTTTGTTGGCTTGCTGAACCAAACGCAAGCCATCACGCCGTGGGTTGGCCTTGTCGGAACTTTTGTTCTGACCTTCGCGACAGCCCTTGATATCGTTTACGGCTTTGATGCCGCCTCGTTTGAACATCGGAAACTTGCACGGGACTATACCGACCTGTTGCGGCGGCATAAATCTGGCGAAGGCACAAAAAACCTTACCCAGGACTATTATTATATCGAAGCGAACGAACAGGCCGGATTGAAAGCGGTCATGAACGCCTCGCACAATCAGGCACTTAGAAACATGGGCTATACAGGCGATGAGTACAAAGAATATGCCGTCAAAGTGAGATGGTGGCAGTATCCCCTGTTCATCGTATTCTAAACGCATTAATCCGGGAAACGCCGTTCCGGCCTGTAAACACGCAACCCGCGACAAAGGTTGCGTGTTTTTTGTGCAAGAACCGGCATTGTTTGTAACCAGCCGCACACAGAGCGTTGACACCTGTATCCCGTGAGCGACAAAAATATTGACGCCGTGTTTCTTAAAGGATACATATTTGTCATGATTGAAATTCGCCAGACATCCCGTTTTGACAAATGGATCAGCAAGCTGAAAGACCGTCGCGCCCGTGCGCGCATTGCTGCCCGGATCGACCGAATGAAGATCGGCGGATTTGGCGATTGCAAGCCGGTGGGCAGCGGTGTTTCCGAAGCAAGAATTGATTACGGGCCGGGATACCGGATTTATTTTATCCCGCGTGGTGACACGCTGGTGGTGTTGCTGGCCGGGGGCGACAAATCCAGCCAGCAACGCGATATTGCGGCCGCGATTGCGTTGGCCGAAAACCTGTGAGGTAAGACGATGAAAACCGAAACCATGCCGTGGGATTCCGCAGCACATCTGGAAACCAAAGAAGACGTTGCCGCCTATCTTGACGCCGTGTTTGCCGAAGGCGATCCCGCCCTTGTGGCCCATGCCCTTGGCGTTGTCGCCCGCGCACGCGGCATGAGCGATATTGCCCGGGCGGCGGGCGTATCGCGGGCCAGCCTTTACAAATCCCTGCGCCCCGAAGGCAACCCGGAGCTTGCAACGATCATGAAAGTGATGAATGCGCTTGGCGTACGTCTGGGCGTTGGCGCGTAACCCGTACAAGATAAAAGCAACAGAACAATGAAACAGACCTATTGGGCTGTGGTTTACAAAGACACCGACAGCGATTTCGGAATTTCTTTTCCGGATTTTCCCGGTTGCGTTAGCGCAGGAAGTACCATGATTGAACTGGTCGAAATGGGCACCGAAGCCCTTAATTTTCACATTGAAGGCATGCACGAGGATGGCGAAACCATCCCCGCCCCGACCAGCTTTGAAAACCTGCCCGCCAACCCGGAACCCGAATGCAGCGAAGTGTCGCGCATCCCGGTAACTGTGACCGTCCCCAATGGCACCTGTCAAAGCTGACATCACGCCACCCCCATCAAAAACGAATTAAAATCCGTACCAGGCGGCGACATGGAAACCCGCCCCACAATGCCTGCCTGATTGGCGCGGCGCGCGCCGCGTTCCAGTTTGGCGCGCAACATGTGCATGTCTTTGGTATCGCCATCACCGAGCAGGATTTGTTCGCGGCATTCCGGGGGTAAAATCATGCCCGGGCGCGACATGTCGGGTACTACGCAAGGCAGGCGCAGGCGGCCATTCAGCGGGTGACGCTCACCTTTGGCATCCATCAGGGCATCACCCACCAGGTTATCAAGTGAATAGCTACACCACCCGGCATGGCCGGACGCCTGCATGGCCGAATAGGTGGTTTCCAGCCCCTCGCCCGTCACCATTGTGAAAGCCGGTTTTGACAGGCGCATGGCGGCCTTGTTGGGGTCCCCATAGACGCGCTTGGTATTCAGCTTTTTATCGCCCCGATCCGGGTCATCAATCACCTTGCGACCCTTGGGCGCATCAAGGTCGATCCATGTCACATGGCAGGCGGCGAAACGGCCATCGATATAGCGCATGACGGAAAGCAACGCCGGACCAGACCAGATCAGTTCCGGCTTTTTCCGCCCCATCCTTACGGCCCAGTAGCCCAAATCCGGGTGAAGGCGATGCACGCCGTTATTCAGGAACAATTCGGGGTTAATTCCCCGCTTTTCAGCCAAATACCGTTCACCCACCGACCCGGCCAACGCGACACCTGCCTGCCAGATTTTATAGCCGCGCTTGCGCTTTTTATCGGTTTCGCTGGTACGGTCTTGTTCGGTCTGTTTGCTGGCAATGGTGGGCTTGGGCGGGCTGGCAGGTTTTTCCGCACGTCCGACATATTCGGTAATATCAACCCCGGCATCATAAGCCAGGGCGCGCACGCCCTCGATAAACGACACATTATAAATGGTGGTGTAATAGCCGATCGCATCCTTGTGCGCGCCGCAACCGAAACAGTGCGTAAAACCCTTGTCGGGCCGGACGGTAAAGGATGGTGTGCGTTCGGAATGAAACGGACACAAGCCGGCATATTCCCGGCCAGATTTGACCAGCTTGACGCCAGAGCGTTCAACCAGGTCAACCAGATCAGTGCGGGCATAGATATCGGCCAGTACATGATCGGGAATGCGGTCATATTGTTTCATGCCGCCCCGGCCTGGGGCAATCCGCGCCCCGGATAATAACCGCGCATTTCAAGATTGCGCCGCAGTTTGTGGGCATTCTTGATGGCGGATTTTTGGGTTTTAAGAACCAAATCAGGGTGTTTGATAACACGCGCGATCAGATCATCGGTCGCAAGAGCAAAGGCAGAGCCTTCGACCAGATTAAGCGTGCCATCTTCGATCATGTCGCGAAGCCAGATGATCAGCATTTGGAACGTCAACACAACCGGACGCCCTTCATAAGGCTCCAACAGTTCCACACGCAAAGCCGTGACCCGGCGTTGCAGCTTGGCACGCTTGGCGGGCTCTACCCCCTCAAAAGGTTCCTGAATAGCGGCCTTTACACGGTCAAGGCACTTGTCATCGTCGGCATTCTTGCCGCGCGCCAACAATACCCGAACCACTGGATCAAGCATTTCAGCAGGTAAGGCCAGTTCAATACGGCGACGGTCTGACAGATAGGGGATCATGCCGCCACCTCGCACAAACGGGGTTTCGGCTCGATTGCCGCCGTCATGCGGTCGGCGCATTCACGCAACAGAGCGGCAATGGATTTGATCAGGGCGCGCAAGCCAGCCCGTTCATCGGCAAGCCCAGTAATCGCCCCGGCATCATGCAGGCGGGCGGCATAGGTTTCAAAATGCGGGCACCCTGCCCCGGCCCGTGCCGCTGCAATATCAGCATCAAGCGCCACTTGCAGGCTGATCACATCAGACCGCATCGGGTTGGCGCACTGGCGCAGGCGGGAATAGGAAACCCCGCAGACAGATGCCAGCACATCGCCACCCACGGCGTTAATCGCCGATGTGGTGGCGCTGGCGAAGCTGTTTTCAGGCCGAATATAAGGCATGGCTATCAAACTTCCCTGTTTTGGGAGTTGCCGCACCAAGGCCAGAAGGGCCATAAAGACAGCACAGCAACGGAGCAAAAATCACCATGAACACAAAAGAGCGCGAAACCCGGCTGGCAGCCCTGAAAAAAGCAACAAATGACTTTCAGGACGCCGTTGAAACCCTGCGCAACAGCAGCGACCCAAAAGACCGGGAAGCTGCCGAACAGATGTTAAAACGGGCCGGATATACCAAAGACGACAATGGCGTTTTTACGCCGCCTTCTCACCCGGACAGCCCGGGTCATTCGCCGAAACCTGAAAATCAGCAGGAATAGGCTTTTCCAACTGGCGCAGGGTTGCGACCGTCGGGTTCCAGTCCGCATCCCACATTTTGCGTGTAACATCGACCTGCAAGCCGCACTGAAGAGCAAACCGGCTTTTGGTCATGTTGTTTTGCAAAACAAAGCGCCTTATGCGGGCTATGACATCATCAACTGTGTTCATGGCGCCATCATTATCGGGTTTTAACGCGATGTCAATTCGATTTATCGGATTATTTTGCGATACAGATAACAACGCCAATCGGTGTACCCTGCGTCTACCCCAGCAAATGAAAGCGAGACGATGGCTAACTTGACAAACGATCAGGTGCGCGACGCGCTTATCAAATTCATGAAAAATCGCGGTTTAAACCAGACCGCGTTTGCGCGCGGTGCAGGGTTAAGCGAAGCCACCCTGCGCGGTTTTTTAAAGGGGAAAACCAAAACCACCCCCAGGCTGGAAACATTCAGCAAACTTGCGGATTCCCAGGGCGTTAGCGTTGAGGAAATGCTGGGCATCACGCCCGGCAGCATGGGCGCAAACACCCCGGCGCATTTTGAAACCCAGCCCATAAGCCAGCAGGAACCACCGGTGCCCATTGCTGGCTATACCGGGCCGGATGGCAAATATCGACTTAATCACCAGGCACCGCGCGGCACCGTCAAACGGATTGATCCCATCGTGGGCGTACCTGATGCCTTTGCTGCCTACGTCCCCGATGCCAGCATGGAACCGCGCTATACCCGGGGGGATGTGGTTTATATTAACCCCAGCCAGCCGGTAAATCAGGGGCGTCACGCCCTGCTTGAATTGGCTGACGGCGGCGTTCTGATTGGCAGGGTCGCGGTACTTGATAGCGCGGGAAACCTGACATTACAGTTTTACAACTACCCACAAGGTACTGAAAATAAAATGTTTTCTATCGGTGAAATCGCGCATATTTACCGCATTGTTGGCACACAGGAAAATTAAAGGATGGCTAAGTACCTATCCTAAAAGGTGTTATGATCACCCCTGATACCACCAACCCTTGAATATAGTAGACAGTTTAAACGTCGAAGTATTAGCTTGCAGACAGGGGCGATAGGCGGTTCCCCAACCGCCTATCGCTAACATGGCCTTCGTCTGCAAAACACAGCCATGCCACTTTTGAGTTTGACGCCCAACTCGCCAGCCCCGATCGCGCGTCCGCGATCCCGGCTGCAAAAGTGCAAGGTATGCAGATGACTGTTTCGTGCCACATCGAATTAGAGCTGACATTCAAAGCCACCGACACCACCATGCAACCACGATATGACATGGGGTCTCTTGTGGTCGCGATCAACACACGCCAGGTCAAGCGCGGCGACCATGCCGTAATCGTTTTTGCAGACGGGTCATACCAAATCCGCCACATTGCGGCTATCGGTCAAAACCACGTCAGCGCGCGGCGCTATCACCCCGACGAAACCACGCATATTGAAAATTCCGCCATAAAGGCAATTTTTCCAATTCGCTACAGCATTGAAAAATAGCGGGTTTCGCATTCCCCGACACGACAATATCGAATTAAAATACGATAAAATTCGATTTTACGATTGACTAATCGGTTTTTAACCCGACAATAGGCGCATTATCCGATCAAGGAGAACGCGCCAAATGTCTCTTTCCCTTCCAAATACGCCTGCCATCGCGATAGATCGCGGCGCAGGCCATCTTATCGCCGATTTCGGGCACCCGCATTTTCCGGGTTGGCAAGCCATGATGCTTTTGCTGGTTTTGCTAATGGCGGCCTACAGCATCATGTCGCCGGGCGACAGCCTGATCAGGGCGCGCGCCAGTCGTGTCCCTACCCGCATTTCCCGCACCGTCGGTTCGCGCGCCAATGGCCGCGATGGCAAGGCGCGTGCGTGATGGCTGGCATTATTACCACCAATGTCGATTGCGTCCCGGTGGTCCGGGTCAATCACGCGATGCCCAGCACCTATTCCATCAGCATCCTTTACGGCGAAACCCGCATCACGGTTGAACGTGCCGATGCGCAAAGCCTTGTCGATGCCCTCGCCAGCGCCCTTGCCTATATCGCCGAACATTCCCAGCCCGAAGAAAGGAAATCAGCATGAGTGCAGATGTTTTCACCTTCCCGGTGCGCGCAACAAACCCGCAGCCGCGGCTTATCCCGATCCGCAAAACCATCCCGGCGGCCTGCCTGCCCGCCGCAGGGTCCAGCGTGATGTTTTACCGCGACCACAAGCTTTGTGATGGCCAGGTGATTGTCGCCCTGCCCAACGGACAAATTCTGGTCAAGCCGGATAACGGCAAGGAGGCCGGCTGGATCACACGGCGCGACCTTCACACCCATTCGATTTTTACACCGCCACCCGCACCGGGTGCGGCGTGAAACACCCACCACACAAACCAACCGGAACCCAGCCAATGGCCCAGCAAAATAACGGTGAAATTAACAATTTCAGTCAGCTTGTTTCGACCCTCGAAGATGGCGGTCTGAATGCCGATTTAACCAAACAGATCGGCGAAATTGTTGAAACCCTTAACAACCATGTTCTGTCTTTTGGCGGCAGCCCTTCTGCGAGCCTGAAACTGAAAATTGACGTCAAGCTTAAAGGCGGCGTCATACAAATCACCGCCAGTAACGACATCACCCTGCCCAAATCGCCGCGATCGCAATCGATCATGTGGAGCGATGGCAAAAACCAGCTTTGTCGTCAAAACCCCCGCCAGCGCGACATGTTCAGCGACGTAAACGCCGCCGAAACCCGTGCCGTTTAACCCCGGCCAACACCCCCAACCAAAACAGGAAAGACCGTAAAAATGGATACCGACACACCAACACGCACGGAAATTGACGCCGCGCACGACCTGGTACGCCAATACAGCGATCACGCATTTATCGACATTCAGCATAACGGAATGCTGGCGCCTGCCATCGTCATGCCGGAAGGCCGCACCATCCAATCGCTTAAAAAGCTGATCGATGAATTTCGTACGCACCCCGAACGGCGCACCGGCGATAGCGCGATGCTGGACCTGGACAGCTTTATTGACATTACCAACCGGTTCAAATCGCCTTTCAGCGCGGTATTCGCCGTTAACGAAGCCAGCACAGGCGGCGACCTTAAAATCACATCGGTGTTTGATTATCACGACCCGCAATTTGGCGACGACAGCCACGCCCGTTTTATGAGTCATAAGGCACATTATCGTTTTCCGCTTTCCGATGAATGGAAGGCATGGCACGGCAAAAACGACGACTTACTGGACCAAAGCGATTTTGCCGAATTCCTTGAAGATCACATCACCGAAGTCGCGGCACCCCCTGAAATCGATCAGAAACCGGAATTGACCGACTTTGAAAAACACCTGGCCAACCTGATCGCATCGCTGCAATCGCGCATTTGCGGCCCGTCAAGCTTGATGGAATTGTCACGCGGCCTTGAAATCCGCACCGAAGAAAAGCTGGAAAGCACCCAGCGCCTGGCAACTGGTGAAATGTCCCTGACATTCAGCACCGAACACAAGGACAGCACTGGCGGGCAGTTAAAAGTGCCTAACCTGTTCGTGATCAACATCCCGGTTTTCAAGGGCGGCCCCAGCTATCTGATCCCGGTACGCCTGCGGTTCAAAAAATCCGGGCCGATGTTGAAATGGAAATTCATGCTCCATCGCAGTGAAATCGTGCTGGACCACGCTTTTCGCGAAGCCGCCGAAAAGGTCCGCGAAAAAACCGAACTGCCTGTTTTCTACGGTCGGCACGAATAAACAGCCCTGCCCGGTCTACATGGCCGGGCACCCTCACCCAGCAATCACAGGTTAACTGTTATGACAACCATACAGACCGCATCCGGTCGCGAAGTAAGCCTTTTGACCCCGGCATCTAACGATATTTATTGGCCCGACATCTGCCACGCCCTTAGTCAGATTTGCCGCTTTACCGGCCATACCCGCGAATTTTATTCCGTTGCGCAACACAGCGTTGCAGTAGCCGACCTGGTGGCGGACGACGCCGAAGCCGTGCCCTACGCCCTGATACACGATGCCCATGAAGCCTTTGTCAACGATCTGGCGACACCGCTTAAACAGGCCATGCGGGAAGAAACCCACGAAGGCGCGCAAAGCTATAACCGTATTCGCGATCGCTTTGACGCAGCCATTCACCAAGCCGCCGGGCTGCAATACCCCGTGCCAGACCATATCGCGCGACAGGTGAAACAGGCCGACAACATCATGCTGGTAAGTGAAAGCCGCGATTTGATGTACACGCCGGTTTTTCTGGCCGGTTGCGTAGATACCGGCGTGAAAAAAATCATCCCGTTAACGCCTTATGAGGCGCGGCACCTTTTGGCCAACCGACTGCAAATTGCCCTGCCAGCCCTTGCTATCAAAGGGGCAGCAGCATGACCATCGACACCGAAAACATGCGCGGCGATGAAATGCTTTTGACCATTGAAATCAATGGTGCAGTCGCCCTGCGCAAAGCCCTTCGCGACCATGCAACGCATAGCAAAATGTTTGCTAACAGCCCGGATCAGGAAACGCTTTTGCGCCAGATTTGCAAGCGCGCAACCAATCAGGATGACGCGGCTTAGGCCGCCTCGTTCCGCAGGATGGCGGGCACCCGCTCCCCCGCTGGCGTGCATCCCCCACGCCGCCCGCCATCCTTCGCAACGAGATCAGTCAAAGGGCAAAATCATGAAAACCAAACCCAAAATCTATCCCGCCGCCGATGTCTCCGAAATTCTCGTCACGGCATACAACCTGCTTGATCGCTGGAACAGCAATAACAGTCTTTCAAAAACCCGCGCTGCCGATGCAGCGGCTATGAAACGACTGGAAACCTTAGCTAATAAACTTGTGGAGATTAGTGATGGCCAGTAAATGCGGGCTTTGCACCGCCAACATCTTTACCGATGCGGAACTGGCCTATCAGGCCATTCAGGACGGGGCCACGATGCGGAATTATCCAGACATCATCGAACAGGCAATGGCAACCGATGCCAATACCTATATGCACGACCTTTTGGATGCGTTCGCCATTGAATGTGAATATGTCGGCGACGAACCGAAAACACTGCTACGGCTTGTTTCCGTATACAAGATAGCAAGCCTGAATCAGAACCATGCGGACTGCATGGCCGCGCGCGCGATCAGCTACATCGATCGCGAATGGCTACACCAGATCCAGTCACGCCCCGACACGATCTTACCGATGCACGTCAAACGCATCGCGACCATTGCCCAAACCGCGCTTAAAAAGCTGTCAGACGACGCCTTTCCCGACGAACTCAAAGCCGCCCACCAGATACAGGATTGTTATGCGCTCAGGCGGCTGGCATTCACCATCCAGCGCAACCCTGATACCGGCTGGATCAACATTGCATCCGCCTGCGACGTTACCGGAGCAATCCGCGACCAAAGCGCCCTGATTTCCCCGCGCCTGACCAAACACCACGCAAAACGTCTGACCAATGCGATCAACCGATGTCTTGGCCTGCGACCGCTCGAAGCCAGCATGATTGTGACCAGCGCTGTATGGGCGCGGGAAGCGGGGACGGCATGACCAAAGAACAGTTTGAAAAATTAATCGACCGGATCGACTGGATCATCATTTTTCAGGTCCTGATCTGGCTTGCCATTTTGACCAAATGAACGAGGCCATGACCATGACACGCTACGCAAAAACCAAATTTCCCGGCCACCCGGAAATCGTCACGGGCCAACCCTACATCTTGACCTACATCGAACCTACAAAACAGGGTGGTGAAACCGCCATAATCACAACGTCGCACGGACACCGGGCAGTCATTACAATCGGGCATCCAAATGATATTTGGACCGAATGCAGCAAAGATAAATTCGGTCTTGATATTGGCTTTAAATACCTGGTTATCACACCCGGCGGACATGAAGCCTGCGCATTTGATAACCCCCTGGATGCCGCCTACGCCGCTGGCCGACCACGTTATGCCAACGCCGTTTCGGCCCTCGCCGATGACATGCACCACAACATCGCCGAAGACGAAGGTGAAACGCTGGCCATTTGGGAAATCACCGACATTTTGACCGACAGGAACGGTCGCCCTGAATTCCTGAAAATTTGCCAGTCTGCCCCACGACAGCCCAAAAATTGCGGGGATGAGCAATGACATTCCCGGCAAAAGCCCTATCGATCCGCCAGCCGTGGTGCCACCATATTCTTTATGACGGCAAAGACATCGAAAACCGGAACTGGCGGACACACTATCGCGGGCCGGTCCTGATCCACGCATCAGCCAAGTTCGATGGCTATATCCACGAACAGCGCAAATTCATCATACAGCACCCGGAATGCCACCTTGGCGGCATTGTAGGCACGGTCGAAATCGTTGATTGCATCGACCACACCCACCCTGCCGCGCAAAACACATGGTTCCAGGGGCGCTACGGCTTTGTTCTGCGCAACCCCATCGCCCTGCCCTTTACGCCGTGCAAGGGAAAATTGGGATTTTTCACACCTGATATTGACCTGACCGCACTGAAAGCGAAGGCATCATGAACCATTTTACCCCACAATGGCACCTCGACACTGAAATCATTGTCGATAACTTCGCCGGCGGCGGCGGCGCCAGCACAGGCATTGAAATGGCGCTAGGCCGCCCTGTGAATATCGCCATCAATCACGACCGCGAAGCCGTGACGATGCACCAGGCAAACCACCCGCACACGCAGCACTTTTGCGAGGATGTTTTTGCGATCGATCCAGCACAGGTCTGCAAGGGCCGCCGCGTGGCACTCGCATGGTTTAGCCCCGATTGCACCCATCACAGCAAAGCGAAAGGCGGAAAGCCGCGCAGCAAGAAAATTCGAGGGCTGGCTTGGGTTGTCATTCGCTGGGCGGCAAAGGTCCGCCCCCGCGTGATCATGCTGGAAAATGTCGAGGAATTTGCCGACTGGGGACCGCTGGACGCGAACGGGAAACCCTGCAAAACCCGCAGGGGCAAAACCTTCCTGCATTGGAAAACCCAGCTTGAACGGCGGGGCTATAAGATCGAATTCAGGGTTTTGCGGGCCTGCGATTATGGCGTTCCGACAATTCGCAAAAGGTTGTTCGTGATTGCAAGGTGCGACGGTAAAGATATTGTCTGGCCCGAACCAACGCATGGCGATCCCAAATCCGAAGCTGTCAAAAAGAAACGCCTGAAACCTTGGCCGGTTGCCGCCGATATCATCGATTGGGATTTACCCTGCCCCTCGATCTTTATGGACCCGGCAGAGGCCAAAAAACGCGGCCTGAAACGACCGCTGGCTGATAAGACCATGCAACGCATCGCCCGCGGCCTTCAAAAATTCGTCTTTGATAATCCAAACCCGTTTATCGTCACGGTCAATCACGGTGGGGACCATTTTCGCGGGCAAAGCCTGGGCGATCCTTTTCTGACTGTCACCGCAGCGCGTGATGGTCACGGGCTGGTACAGCCATTCATCCAGCACGTACAGCATTCATCGGCCAACGGCGTGATGCCACCTGACGAACCCCTGCGCACTGTTACCGCCACACCAAAGGGCGGCGGCATGGCACTGGCAACAGTCACGGTCCAGCACAACAACACAAGTGCCGATAGCCGCACCCCCGAAAGCCCGGTATCAACAGTCACAACCACAGGATCACAGCAGGGCCTTGCGGTTGCGCATATCACAAAATTCCGCACCGGATCGACCGGCCACAGCACGGACGAACCCGTACATACCGTAACCAGCGGCGGCGCGATGGCCCGCCCGGGGACCGCAAACCCGCAGGGCGTTATTGTCGCGCATCTTGACCGGCAATTTGGCGGCAGCATCGGACAGGCCGCCAACGACCCAACCCATACCATCACAGCAGGCGGCACCGGAAAGACCGCTATTTGCGCATCAAGCCTCGTTAAGTTGCGCGGCGCCTGCCAACACGGACGGGCAGTCACGGACTCAGTGCCGACCGTCACGGCTGGCGGCAACCATATCGGGCACGTCAAAGCGTTTTTGCTGAAATATTATGGCACGGGTGAAGGCCAAAGAGCAGACGACCCAATGGGCACGGTCACATCGCGCGATCGTTTTGGCATCGTCACGATCAAGGGCGAACCCTACCAGATTATTGATATCGGCCTGCGCATGTTGACCCCGCGCGAACTTTACCGCGCGCAAGGTTTCCCCGACAACTACCTGATTGGCGACAAGGATAGCGATGGTTTCTGGCTGCCCAAATCGCAGCAGGTCGCCAAATGCGGAAATAGCGTTTGCCCACCTTTGGCCGCCGCCCTCGTTCGTGCCAATGTTGCGCAAAGCAGCCTGTTTGAAACCGGGAGAAAGGCAGCGTCATGACGATACACGGGTCTTTCAAACCGAAAGGCTCACGCCGCGCCGATGCGGGGGAGCCGATGACGGTCGCCCGCATCGATGCCGCACTGCACACACTAGCGCGCATCATGCGCGATCATGGCGACCGTTTTGATAACGGCGACTTGATGAAAATGGCGCAAAACCTTTATAACGAACGAAACCGCCTAAGCCAGCCTGACAGCATCGAAAACCTTATGGCTGATTTAATGAAGGTGGCATAAGCGCAATACGCGCCAACCATTCTTGTTTTTGTTCCAATGTTGGACCCGCCCCATATTTAGGGCGGGTAAATTTATGCCCCATCACCGATGCCACAAGCATGTCAGGGGCCTCGACCGCAATAAACCGATCCTGCAAGGCATGACGCAACGAATAAAGACTTTGCTGATTGGTTTCAAAGGCCGCGTTTTCACGCAAAAATTTGTTCACGCCGGTTGTAAAGCTGCCATTCTTGCCGCGATAGCGCACAATTCCGCCCGCAACCACCAATGCCTTAGCGGCTGGCAATGCCGCGCCAACCAATGGCAAATTCCGAATAGACATACTGGTTTTAATTTCGCGTATCTGATTCGGCCTGATCTTAATATACGGGATCGGATCACCAAGAACGAAATCAGACTGTTCAAGCCCGCAAATCTCGCCAGGTCGCGCACCGGTTTCTGCAAGGATCGCGACGATATGCCGGGCTTCGTCGTTGATGCCGTCAAGAAGGCAACCAGGTGCCAAAAGCGTTTGTACAATCCAGTCACGCGACACCGTTTCACCACGGCTTTTGCCCTGGGCAACATGGTTGCGAAATGCGATCCCCTTGAACGGATTTTCAACCCCCATCAATCGTGCATCACTCACAACCCGAAACATAGCGCGCAAGCAATTCACTTCTTTATTCGCAGACTTGACCGACAGGTTTTCATCGCGCAACCGGTCGCTCCACCAACTGCGAAACTGCAACGCATCCTGGCGCGATAATTCGGCAATCGGTTTGTCACCAATAACGGCCAGCAGGTTTTTTTGAGATCGCCGATGCGGGTTTAGCGCAAGCTCCACCTGTCGGGGTGATTTGCCAATCCGGGCATCAAAACTCAATTGCTCATATTCATTAAACAGCGTCGAAACCATAATCCGGGGCATGGGAATAGCCCCAAGAACGGCATCAATGACACGACGATCATCAACAGTTTCAAGGCTTTCAAGCCGGGCAACAACATCCTTGGCCGGGGCCTCGGCAATCTCGCCAGATTGCTGATAGCGCCACCCCAGCCTGACAGCCAGGTCACGCGCTCGTTCATAGCGTTCCTGGCCACCAGCAACCTTGCCAGACGCCCGCAATTCATCCCAATAACCGATAACACTTTCATTCACCCGGCCCACGGCCAGACAGGCGGAATCATAGCTATCTGTCTTAAGGGAAATCTTGACTTCACGGCCTAGAATATCGACCAAATCAGTAGGAACACGACGACGATAACTATATCGGCGACCGCGACGAATGATATAGCGACTAAGGTCTTCCGGCATGGCGTGTGTCCCAAAATGTGTACCAAATTGTGTACCAAAATTGAGCACAAACCGTATTTGAACCCGATAGCACCCGTCAATCTAAATAGATCAACACGTTACAAGCCGTTGATATTGCTGATTAAAACGAAAAAAGGCTCCCTTATCGGGAGCCTTTATCACTGGCGGGCAAGGAGGGATTCGAACCCTCGATGGGGCTTTTGACCCCATACTCCCTTAGCAGGGGAGCGCCTTCAGCCACTCGGCCACTTGCCCGTTCTTCGTCGTGTTCCGTGTGGAACGCCGCCTTTCTTAAACATCCGATCCGGTACTGTCAATGCTTCAAAATCATGTCAGGGTGATTTTCTTTTTACTATTGTGCATTTAGCGGCAATTTTCGTCAAAAACCGCCCCGACCCGTCACAGCCGGGTTTCTTTTTCAACCGTGACTCATCATGTCATCAACCATCAGCCTTCATCATACCGCACGCAACAGCATCGCGGTTTGAAAATTCATCTCTATGACAGCAGACATTTTGAAATTTTTTCAATCCTCAACGCTGTCAGCCCCCCATTTTGATCCGTTCCACCAGATATTGAGAATCCACACGAATGAAATTTTTAGTCTTTCGAAACCAGCAGGAAACGAATCCCTCCTTTTTTCCAGACTGTCTTCAAACAATCACAGAGCTGTCACGGGTTCGAAAAGAATTTCTGTCATAAGGTCGCTATACGGGATGACGTCAAGATCGACCCGTTACCCGATGTGAAAGAAAGACACGCAGGAGAATTCAATGCGGACCGTCTATCAAAGCACCGATGACTATGGCCATGTTTTACGTACCCTGAAACTTCAGCATGAAGATCGCCCGGACCCGGTTTATCTGGGTATTGTTATTCGGGAACGTGAAGTTCTTTTCCAGACCCGCGAAAGCACATCTCGCGATCAGGTTCTGCAAAAGATCAAAGAATTTGTTGCCCACCGCCCGGAAGTTTCCTTACAGCCAGCATAATTGCTGGCTTTTTTATTGCCTGATATCTGGCCCATCGAATCGTTTTTCTGCGCCAGATGGCATCAGATCGCGCCGGGGCGTTTGCGACAAACCGTATTCACACGCCCCATAAAACTAACCCGCCGGATGAATCCCGGCGGGTTTTTTTTAGCAATCAGATTTTACGAACGCACCAACGGCAGTTTTTGCCACCCCGAGACCAGCAAAATAATCAACCCCACCCCGACCACCGGCATCATTCCGACGTTAACGGCATTCCAGCCCGCCCCGACAATCAAGACGCCCGCGGCAAAGGATGCAATCGCCCCCAAAACACCGTTTGCCAGTTCCATCAGGGCTTGGGCATGGCCCCGTTCGGCCAGAGTATGTCCTTCGCCCAGCAAAGTTGTTCCCGCCAATAACATCAAGTTCCACCCCAGCCCCAACAACAAGGAACTCACCAGAAAATGCCCAAAACCCAGCCCCATCAATGCGGCCCCCGCACTTGTTAACAAAATGACGCCGCCAATAAAGGCAATATTACGGGGACCAAAACGGTCAATCAGCGGCCCGGCGATGAAGGCCGGTAAAAACATCCCAATAAAATGCCAGCGGATAACTTCTGACGACTGGGACACATCAAAACCGCAAAATTTCATTGCCAGTGGCGTCGCCGTCATGACCAGCACCATTACCCCCTGCCCGATGGCACTTATGGAAACAGCGGCAAATATTTTGGGGCGCATGAACAAATCGCGCATCACCTGCCCGCCATTGGGAATACGGGCGGGAATATCGCCCTGTGCCACACCGGACAGCAAAATGATCGCACCAACCGCCATCACAATCATGGCCAGATAGGCCCCTAAAAATGGCACCACCAGTGCATCGCGCGACCATACCGCCAATTCCGGTGCCACCAGTGCAGCCAGCACGCCACCACCGGTAACATAGGCCGCCGCCCGGCCCCTGTGGGCAGCTTCAACCGCCTCAAGCGCGACATAACGGTAATAACGTGCTGATGCCTGATAAATGCCAATCGGCACCGCGCCGATGCAGAAAACGGCAAAATCACCCAAATAAACACCAAGCGATGCAATTACCGCCCCGGCAACGCCAAACCAGGCCCCGACCATCAAACCGGCACGCCGCCCGCGCCGCTGCATAAAAATGGACAAGGGCTGAACCCCGCCAAGGTTGCCAAGCACCAGCAAGCCTAACGGTAACGTTGCCAGGCTGGCATAGGGGGCCAGTTGAACACCCACCAGTGATGTCAAGGTGATGCCCACCATCGAACACAACCAATACAAAGCCTGGGCAATAAACAGCAGGCGCACCTGCCCATTGGTCAGTAACAACATGTTGCCAACTTTCAAAAATGGAAATTATGACGAAGAAAAATCGGGCTGGTTAGGTCTTTACCCCGGCAAAACAGCCATGCCGAACCGTTCAGCATAATCCTGCGGACTGATCGACAAATGACGATGAAAGGCCCGCCGCAAGGTTTCAGGGTGACCAAATCCGCATAAATGGGCCACCCGGTTGACCGAGATATCGCCACCTTGCAACAGCCCTCGTGCGGCTTCGACCCGAATGCGTTCCACATATCGTGCCGGGGTCAGGCCCAGATCGCGGGTGAAAACCCGTGAAAAAGTGCGCGGCGACATTCCGGCCCGTGCGGCCATCGCGTCCAGCGACAAATCGGCCTGCAAATTGCCCGGCAACCATTCCAGCAAGTCTGCCAATTGTGCCGCCCCACCGATTGTCGGGGTCAAATAGGCGCTAAATTGTGCCTGGCCCCCCGGCCGTTTAAGAAACATCACCAACCGCCGCGCCACCGCCAGGGCAATAGGCCGACCACAATCGCTTTCAAGCAAGGCCAGGGCCAAATCGATCCCGGCTGTCACACCGGCAGATGTAAAGATATGGGCATCGCCATCAAGCCCTTTCGGGTCGTAGGTATGCATCCGGTTTTCCACCAGAGCAATGCGGGGATAAGTGGCGCGCAGTTGATCACAGCGTGACCAATGGGTTGTTGCCACCCGGCCATCGAGCATCCCGGCAGCCGCAAGCACCAACGCCCCGGAACAGACCGAACCGATGCGTGGCACAACATCACTGGCCACCCGAAGCCAGCTAACAACAGCCGCAACACGACACACCTGATCAATGCCATCCCCACCGGGGATCAGCACAGTATCAATCCCTGCCAGATCAAGTTCATCACGCGCCCGATCAGCATGGATTCTGATCCCGGATGACGTTTGAACCGGGCCTGATTGCTCGGCAAAAACCAATATGTCGTAAGCGCGCGGCTGACCCTGCCGCGCCAGTTCATCATTGGCCGAAGCAAAAACCTGCAATGGCCCGGTTACGTCCAGGCTCATGACATTGTCAAAAGCATAACAGGCAATTTGGCGCACAGTTTTATGCGGTGATATTATTGTGGTCATTGGCCAGCCCTTGTGTGGATAAATCTACTTTGCCCGAAAGGCGCCCTGGCAACAATGACAAACACCCCACCAATTTTGCCAAACAGCATTTCATTCCGGGCAGAACCACCTGTTCGGATCGCAAAAACGCCTGTGGCTTTGCAAAACCACAGGCGTTTAAAAAGCACGGTTGATGTTGTGACGGTTGGAGAACCCTAGAATCCGCTGCGTTGCAGCAGGGCATAAAAATCTCGCAGGATTCCTTCTTTTTCGCTGGAATCCTGCAAATCATCAACAAGATGGTCGGTAAAATTGGGCTGCCGCAGATAGCTGACAACGCGTTTTCGTGCCATCATCGCCGATTTACCCTCGATCAAAACGCCGCTGGAACAAAACTTGATCAACATATAGGCCCGCTGACGTAAATGCAGGGCCGGGTTATCGATCCGTTCAATTACCTTTTCACGGGTTAAATAATCGGCAAGGCCGCTATCTAGTTTTTCACTCAGATGATGTTTCAAATCTTCGACAAAGTTCGAATGCACCACTTTTTCATGCATCCGGGTCACAAGCGCCATTTTTTCACGCGGTTTTGCCTGCGGGCCACAAAAAGCACGCAACCCCCGCATATCGCCAACAGTTTTGCGGCTAAGGGCCGTCAATTCCGGTTGAATATTCGCCGCACGTTCATTTTGTGCCACGTCAGACAAAAAGGCCAACCGACGCCACCCCGGCGCAAGACAGCCAACAATTTCCTCGACTCCCTCGCCAAAGGCGCGACTACCACCGACATTGCGTACCCGCGCCCCGCGTTCCACCAGAGCTTCGACCATGGGTTGGCCAAAAACCACGCCATCGGCATTCAACAACCGGTCAAGAATTTGAACCAGCAACTGGGCGTCGTCATCATGACGCGAAAGAGCGTTCGGGCTTTTGAGCTCGCGGGCAATATGATCAAACAGCACAAATTGTGCCTTTGGCAGCAACCTGGCGGAAAAAAGCGGATTTAACAAATCCAGCACATCCTGTGCCGCACCCCGATTTCCAGTTGCCTTGCCCATTGCCAGATCAATATGCAGTAAAACAGCATCGCCAAAGCTGCGTGACGGTCCCAGCAAATCCTTTAACGCGACCGGAGAACCCAGAATATCGGCGACAATATCATCGACCATTGCGCGCGCATGATTGTCTTTGGCGTCGCCTTTAACTTTCATGGCAAAATCAAGTTTGCCAATCCAGCTGCGCGACGACGACAATTCACGCGTTAGCGCCACCATCGTTAAAAAGTCAGTATCTTCTGCCAGTCTCAGGCTTTGAATTTCACGACGAACTTCGGCAATTGTCGCATCTTCAAACTGTGGTAAATCGTATTTTTCAACCTGGCGCGCCCGTGCTGCCAGGGTATCGATTGCGCGATGCAGTTTGTTGGATGCTTCGATATGGTTGCCTTCTGTCGTGCGCGAATGGATGGTCGCGACCCTGTCCACGGCACTTGGCAACAATGTGTCGTGATACATCAATTTGCGCAGATTTTTAAAATTGTACATCACCTCGGTCGGGGTCAGTACTTCCTGTTCAAAATATTTGCGCAACAAACGATTGATGGTCGCACGGCTTTCAACACCCAGCAAATCCTCGTCGGTTTCGCACAGGGCCGCATCCTCTATCGCGGTTACCCGAACAGGATCTTTATCAGCCTCGCCAGATCCTTCTTTTTCAAAAAGAACCTTTTCAATGTGCCGCCCATCCTCGCGTTCCCAGTCCCGAATAACGCGAACGGCGGAGACTTTGCCACGCAAAACATTTTCCGCTTCGACCGTGGCTTCTTTATCTGTGTTATATGTGGCGTGGATGATCCATCGATCACCGCGCCTGACACGCACTTCGTACGTATAGGCTGTTGTCGCAAGCATGATGCAACCTGGCTCCCCAAAACTACCTGTATCGGCGAATAACCGCGGAAAGCAGCAGCTGCATGTCCCAAAACAAGGGTATTTCCCCTCTTATACTTAAAATTAGTACAAGATGAAAAAAAACACAATATGTCATCGTCAAAGTTGAGTGTTTCGACGTGGTCAAACAACACTCAACAGACATTTTCAATTTTGAGCTGCATTAACATAAGTGCACGAGATAGCCCCGTCGCATCAGGTCTCCACAAGCTATTCTTATGGAAACCTGATTATGCAACGTCCCTGTCCCTGCCCGGGTTACATATCGTAGCGCAAGCGTATTACGGCGGCATGACCGGTATAGGACTGGCGCAATTCCAGTTCATATCCCGCATCAACAGTTACATTTCCGGTATGATAGCCAACGCCAACCCCGGTCGAGGATGAGAAACGGTCCGGCTTGATGCCGTCCGTCTCAAAGGCAGCACCGCCACCGACCAGCGATGATTTTACATGCTGGCGATCCGACACCGCGTCGTACGAGAACATTTCTGAAAACTGCAATGATAAACGCCCGGTTTCAAGTTCCTGAAACGGCAACGCAAAACGGGCCCCGATACCAGGCGTTAAGCTGTCATAGCTTTGGCTTGCGACAGAACGCGACACAGCACCGGCACCGGTTTCGGTATAGCCTTCAATGTTGGTGTGGGCATATTGCACTGAGGCCACGGGTGTTAACGTTCCGGCATCAAACTGAAACGATTTGCCAAGAACAATTTTGCCAAATCCCTGCCAGCCGGAATAATCGGCATTTGCCGTGCGGCTCAGGGCCGACAATTCACGCGAACTGTCATAGTCATTGCGGGCAACACCCACAATCCCCTCGACAAAGACGGTCTCAAAACTGTGACTGCCATAGGCCGAAAGCTGGTAACTGCTGATATCGCTGCGATCAGATGACTGCGCACCCCGACCGCGCACGAAACTGCGTGAAAACGTTGCCGCCACACCGGCAACCGTTTGTTCGCCGACCATCATATCGCCGCCAACGGCAAACCCGGCACCGTGGCTGCGCGAGCCTGCGCTGCCACCCCGGGCATCCTGCTGGCCGTTGGTGCCAAATCCCTGCATCCAGACACCACTAGTGGATGGCGCACCGCTATTCATAATACCAAGCGAAGGCTGTGCATCGCTGAGAGTGGCGCGATAGGATACCGCATCATTGAAGGCAAGGGTGGCAACAGCACCCGTCTGCGCCCCCTGCCCAACGCGTAAAGACGACATCCGGCCCTCAATCGTGTTCGACACAGCCCCCAGCGTTGCGGTTGTCGCCTGAAACGTCCCGGCAGACGGTGTCGGCGCAATCTGCTTGACCGCAGAACGAAGGTCATCCTGTGATGACAAACCCTCCAGTATCTTCACCACCGAACGCATGTCACTATTCGTCGAGGACATAAGGCTGTCTAGCACTTTATCCCCATAAGAAGGACCTCCAATGTCAGACATAGAGGTTCGCGAAATCGTCAACACCAGATCATTATTGTCTTTTTCAAAAGCCCAGTTCAACAAGGTGGAAGAAAGTTGATTCTCCAACTGTAATTTACTGACATCCGCCGACAAATCAGATGACGACACAATAACGTAACTGTCCCCCTCCTTGATTTCTCCAGACACTATCGGACGAAAACTGGTACCATCCTTGAAAGTAGCCCTCCCTGTCACTTTGATCTGATCGGCTGTTTTACCTTTACTATCAACCCTGATTTCAAGAACAGAACTTGCTCCCTGGCTATAATTGCCGGAAACGACAATATTGCGAATGGCCCCATTTTCCGCGACCTTCAATGTCCCGTTATTGGTCAGCGCCCCTGTGGTAAATTCCTTGTTGGCTTGTAAAGAAGCCCCGGAATCGATGGTAACTGACGTCGTTGCCTCAAAGGTACCACGCACCACAACAGTGCCGCCATATATATGTGATGTCTCAAATCCGGAAATATTATCGTCGAAGGTAAACAGACCTGAGCCGGTTTTAAAGAAATCAATGCTGTCCGTTCCAGCCCCGCCAATAATATCGCCGCCCGAAATCGTACCGCCATTGATCGTCACGGAATCATTGCCCGCGCCCATATCAATGGCAAATGTCGAACCGGTACCAGCCTTGATCACACCGCTATTGACCAGCGTATCGCCCCAATCCCCAACCAGTTTCACGGCAAAAAGGTTCTGACCCTCGATTGTTCCGGCATTATCGATGGTGGTCGCAGCAATGGCAGAACCATCATTGCCATCGTCAATCTGGATCCCCGAATGAAAACCGCGGATAATAGCGTCGGCATGGTTGACGATTGTTCCGCCGCCCGCCGCAATGCCTTCAGAATGATTGTCCTGGCCATCTTTTTTACCGGTGGCACCGGTACCTTCGATCAGGCCATAGTTTTCAATGTCGGCATTCTGGTCAATGTCAACGCCATCACCGTCTACCCCGTAATTATCGGGATCATTCTCATCCGCCGGATCCCCCTTATAGGCACCATCCCAAGCCCCTGTAATCGTGCCATAGTTAACAACCTTGCCATTATCGTCCATACCAACGCCCGACCCGGCGCGGCCAATAATGGTGGCCCCTTTTTCATTGGTCACGGTAACGGTTTGGGTCGTGGTAAAATTATCCCCATCCCCGCCCGAAACACCGTGCTTACCGCCGCTGATCAGCCCGCCTGCATGGTTAACGATCACTGAATCGGTATTATCACCGTCGCGCGTATCAATGCCATCGCCTTGCCCCATCGTTGTTGACTGAATGGTGCCATAATTGTCAACTTTCGAGGCAATGCCGGTGCGCACGGCATCATCACCACCAGATGTCGATATAACCCCGCCAGCGCGATTGGTCAGGGTAATACCGTAACTGTCTTTCAAATCAAGCGCCTGCCCGCCACCAGAGGTAATCGTGCCTGAATTGTCGATGGTAATTGCGCTGCTGTCTTTATTTTTACCAAACTGAACAGCATCACTGGCAGTTGACTTAATCACGGCCCCCGCCCGATTAACCAGCTCGATTGTCCGAACCTTCTTTTTTGCATCGTCGGCACGGATCGCACGCTTGTCAGATGACTGAATGGTGCCGAAGTTATCAATCTTTACCCCGGTCGCATCTTCATCTTTATCAAACAAAATTGCTTCAGCTGCTGTCGATAAAACTGCACCTGTACCAATTGTGATCTGATCACTGCCCGACACAGTCCGTTCAGACGTGTCCGTCGAGTTTGCTGGAATATTTATATCAGCAGCAATCGCCAAAACCGGCGCGGCAACACTCAACAAACCACCAAGTGCCACACAATTTAAAAGACTGAACTTCTTCATTTTCCCCCACGCCCCATCAAAATATTGATAAGGCACGGCATAGCACCGTCTAACTGGAACGCAGGTTACTGTTCCGTTAAACCATTATTACACAAGGGAATTTCTATTTTTTGTCGAGAAAAAAAATGAATACATCCTATCCGTGTGGCGAGAAAGCAAGCGAAATTTCAGTCGCCAGCTTTCCCAATAACTGACTCATTGCAGCAACAATATCTGCACTGTCTGCCGATGCTGGCTTTATCCGCTGATCAAACTGGTTCGACATCACAATTTGGCCGCTGGTAAAATCGACAATCTGCCATTGAGCATTTAATCGAACCGTCCGGTCAGGTTGTGCTTCAAAATTGGCAACATCGACAGTAATTTGCCAGTTCACCCCGTCCCGGCTGTTCCACGGGAAGGCTTCTATTCGCCGGGGCGACAAGCGGTCCTGCAAATCCTGCATCAAAACGCGCCGGGTTGTTTCCGCAAGCGGTTCGGCCCATTTGTCGTTTTCACGTAAATAAAGCTCGTTCGGGCCCGTGCGCAAAACAAGTTGCGACCGGTCAAGATGAGACGGAAACGAAATGGGCCCAACCCCCAAAACGGCCTTGACCACGCCTGACGGCGCCTGATTTTGCGAAGCAACATGTGACAGAACAAAATAACGCGCTTGCGGAACCGTACAGGCCGTCAATGCCAAGGTGCTGCTAATAACGGCAATCACAGCCGCACTTTTAAGGTGCCATCGGGCGGCTGCAAACCGGGAAGAACCAACGCCAGAACGGGTTTCAACGAAACGAGATTCGATGGACATTTCTTATTCCTCCCGATTACCCGATTTGCCCAAAATCAGGGCGTTGGGATTTTGTTCAAGATAATCCGTCAAGGTTCGCAGCGAGCGCGCGGCAGTCGCAATTTCCTTAAGCGATTCTTCAAGGTTATAGCGCACTGGCGAATTAGGTGCCGTCATATCACGAAGGCTGGTCATGGTTTTAGCCGCTTCATCAAGTGCTTCGCGCGTTGCTGGCAGAACGCTGGTATCAAGATGCGACACCAACTGGTTAATCCCGTTGCTGGCTTCCTGAATGCTTTCCATACTTTTTTTCAATTCAGGCGACGTCACAAGGTTTTCCATACCTTCGACCGTTCCCAGAACCCTTATGCCAATTTGTTCAATCGGAATGGTCTCAATCTTGGCCAGCAAGGATTGAAGGGAATCTGTAATTTCGTCGATCTGGTTGGGCAGGGTTGGCAGTTCTTCGAGGTTACCCGTTTCATCGCCCAGATAACGGGCAGGTGCCAGCGGATACATATCAAGATCCACATAGAGCTGACCGGTCAGAAAGCTGCTGGTTTTCAGGCGCGCGCGCAACCCGTGCTCTACAAGTTGCGACAATACCTGTTTATAGTCTTCTGCGGTTTGCGGTTTTTCACCAACAGTCCGAATACGTTCGGGTTCAACCGTGATTTGCACGGGTGCGCGAAACAGGCCCTTGTCTCGCAAATATTCCAGATTGACACTATCAACCGTCCCCACCTGGATCCCGCGGAACTCGACCGGCGCGTCGGCAGACAATCCACGAATTGATCCGTCAAAATACAGCAAAAATTTCTGGGTAATGCCCTGCATCAGGCTTTCGGCCTGTTTGCGGTCTTTATACAGGTTGAAAACCGTATTCGATTTGGCAGGATCGGCATTTTCATTGCCGTCGGGCGTCATAAAATTAATGCCACCTTGAATAACCGACTGGATCGATTGTGCCCGAACCGAAATTCCCTGAGCATTCAAATCGACACTAACACCACTGGAATCCCAAAAACGACTGTCATTTTTTACCTGCTTGTCGTAGGGCGACTTGATGTAAAACGGGATCGACACCTTATTACCCGATGCATCGAGCGATGCATCAAGCACCTCGCCCACAGCAACACCATGCAGAAAAACAGGTGTTCCCGACGCGATGGACCCAACCTCATCGGTCGTTAGGATAAAGCGCGTGCCTTCGCTGCCATCCGATACAAGCTGTGGTTCTTCCAGGCCGACAAATTCAGTTGCCGGTTTGCCGTTTTCATTGGGGACAATTTCGATATACGCCCCGCTTACAATGGTTTCGAGGCCCGATATACCGCGAGGAGAAACCCGTGGCCGCACCACCCAAAACCTGGTTTTATCGGTCAGATACTGTTCAACATCCGCATTCATTTGCAATGTCAGAATTACTTTACTGAAATCATCAGACAGATCAATTTTCTTGACCGACCCCACATCGACATCACGATAACGCACCGCAGTCTTGCCTTCGCTCAACCCGTCGGCTGACTGAAACGTCACCGTAATTTCCGGTCCTTTGGACGATATTTCCCGCCAGATCAACCAGCCACCGATGACAACGGCAACAAGGGGCACCAGCCATATCAGCGACAAGCTCTGCAAACCGCGCCGGACTTCCGGTTTTTGCGGTTCTGGCTGTGACGCATTCTGGTTATCGTCGCTCATGATAGCGTCCCTTGTTTTATTTTCGCTGTCGCACGATCCCAAATCAGGCGCGGATCAAACGCCATAGCCGAAAGCATTGTTAAAATAACCACGGCACAAAATGCCACGGCCCCAAATCCTGGCACAACGGTAGCAATATTACCCAATTTCACCAAGGCTGCCAAAATCGATACCATAAACACATCAATCATGGACCAGCGCCCGACCAGTTCGGTAACGCGATAAATTCGCGTCCGCTGGCGCAATGGGCCAGCCATGCCCATGCCCGTCGTTATGTAAACCCAGGCCAGAACAACAAGTTTAAACACCGGCACCACGATACTGGCACAAAATACCACCATGGCCAGCGGCCATTGCCCCGCCTCGATCAAGGCGCTTACCCCGGAAATAATGGTATCGGCGTCGGTACGGCCCAGCGACGTCATACTCATAATGGGGAATACATTTGCCGGAATATAAAAAATGGCGGCACTGATCAGCAATGCCCATGCCCGCGACAAACTGGCAGGTTTGCGATGATGAACAGTCGCCCCGCAGCAAGGGCAGATTGCAGGGTCGTGCTGTGCGACATCGCCGGTCAGCACAAAAGCGCACACTTCGCAGGTTATCCAGCGATCCTGCCGCTGTGTAGGGCCGGAAATATCGTCGGTGGTGGGGTATTTCAAACCTGGCGGGGCCAATCGGAGCCAAATCTCGCGCGGGTCCAACTGCGCGCTCATCAACAGAGACATCGGGATCAGAATGCAAACCGCATAAAATGACGGCCCGGCAATAACATCGGCAAAGTCATTGAGCTTGGTCAGGGCCACCAGCAACCCGATTAAAAATACATCAAGCATCGACCAGGGCCGAACAACAGCCAATATCCGCCAAACCTTGCGGATGGCAGGAAAAACAACCCCGAACCTTAACGGCAGCAAAACATAGATATAGGCCAAAATCAGCAAAAGCGGGGCCAGAATAGAGGTCAGCCCGACCATGAAGGCCAAAAACCAGAACCCTTCATTCCAGAACGTCAACACACCAGACATCAGCGTATTGCTTTCGCTACGTCCTTCCATGCTGAATTGCAAAATCGGAAATGAATTGGCAATGACAAACAAAATCAGGGCGGTAAAAGCAAAGGCCAGCGACCGTTCAATGCTGTTATTCTGACTTTGATACAGGGGCGATCCACAGCGCACGCAACGGGCCACATGGCCCGGCGGAATTTCTTCTTCGGTATGGAGGTAATCGCAATGATCACAGGCAACCAACCGGCGCGACATATAAGATATACTCTCTGCTGTAAAAAGAAATACCGGTCATCTCTGATGAACCGACAAAGTAAGAAGCAAAACCCACCTTCTGTCAAATAGTGTCAGCAGGCATCCGATTTGGGCAAGTAGATAGGTTTATTGACGTTTTTCCATCTTGCTCGCGTTTTTTCCGACCGGTGGCAAAAACTGCCGTGCTTCATCGCGCACGATGTCATTAACGCGCGATAATAAACGACTTTCCATATTCCAGTGATGCCAAAATAACGGCCTTTCAATAACATGGCGACACGGCTGCACCAGGCGCCCCGCCGCCAGCCCCGGTGCGGCCTGGTGTTCCTCAACCACAGCATAGGCAATGCCCTGTTCGGCCATGGTTACAAATCCCTGCGAACTGGGCATGGTGTGGGCCGGAAACTCGCCCGGATTGATCGCAAAAAAGCGATGCAAAAACTGGTTTTGCAATTCATCATGTTCGGAAAAATTAACCGCCGGGCACCGGCGCAGGGCGTCGCTATCCACCCCTTGCGGAAAATATTTATCGGCAAATTCCGGTGATACAACCATGATATAGCGCATGGAGCCCAACGGGCGCACCTTACATCCCTGCACCGGAATTTCGCGCGTACTCACCGCGCCTAAAACCCGTCCACTTTGCAAGGATTGATGGGTTATCACCTCATCCTCTACCTTTAAATCAATCAGCAAGCCCAATTCATTAAACAGTTTTTGGGGGACATTGACAAACCATGTCGCCAGGCTGTCGGCATTAACGGATAACGCGATATGGCCAAAACCGGTGCCCTCAACCAGATCAGGAACATCATCGCGCAGTTCCTGTTCTAACAGGCGCACCCGCTGATAATGCTGCAACAACCGCTCACCTGGCTGAGTGGCCGCAATGGGTTTTGTCCGCATAATCACGGGCTGACCAATGCGATCTTCCAGCAGTTTTACCCGCTGCGATATTGCTGATTGCGTTAGTCCAAGGGCCCGCGCCGCTTTTTCAAAACTGCCATGGCGGATCACCTCGGCACAGGCTTCAAGCAGTTTGTAATCGATCATGATCAGTATCAATTTTCCTTATGAACCATCAGTATAATTCGATTTTCTTATTTTCCAAACTTGTTATGACCATGGCTGCACCTTGCATCTTTCAACATAACGGACATCAAACATGTTTCTGACCTTTGCAACCGGATTTGGATTAAGTGGCGGGCTGATCCTTGCCATTGGCGCCCAGAACGCCTTTGTTCTGGGACAGGGCCTTCGCCGCCAGTATCCTGCGATGGTGGCTTTGATCTGTGCTTTGTGTGATGCGATTCTGATTGTTGCCGGTGTCGCCGGGCTGGGCACATTGGTCGCCCGTTATCCGTTGCTGACACAAATTGCGGCCTGGGGCGGCGGGGCCTTTTTGATCTGGTATGGTCTTGGCGCGTTTTGTCGTCTGTTTCAAACCGAAACCCTGTCTGAAACGAACCTCAAAACCCATGGCTGGAAAGCCGTGCTATCCACCACGCTGGCGGTTACCCTGCTAAACCCGCATGTGTATCTTGATACTGTGGTGATGCTGGGCGGCATTGGCGGCCAGTTCCCGGCAGATGAACGCCTGTTTTTCGCGCTTGGGGCCGTTAGCGCCAGCTTCGTATGGTTTTTTGGCATTGCCCTGGGGGCAGCATGGCTGGCCCCCTATGTCGCCCGCCCCATCACCTGGAAAATCATTGATGCCACAACGGCGTGTGTGGTGTGGCTGATCGCGTGGCATCTGCTTGCCCCGGAAATCAGCCGTTTGTTGGCCTAACCTTTCACATTGCAATCAAATGCCGGGATTAAACGGGTAACGCCCCTGGTGGCCTTAGCGTCCCATGGCATCCTTGAAATGACGGCGGCAAACCGGAAGATACCGGTCATTGCCGCCAATTTCGACCTGTGCACCTTCGCGTACCGGATCGCCATTTTCATCAATGCGGATCACCATGCCCGCCTTGCGCCCGCAATGGCAAATTGTTTTAAGTTCGTTTAGCTTGTCAGCCCAGGCCAACAACCATTTTGACCCTTCAAACAAATCGCCCTGAAAATCGGTGCGAATGCCATAGCACAACACAGGCACGCCCAGCTTGTCGGCAACGTCTGACAATTGCCAGACCTGATCCTTGGTCAGAAACTGCGCTTCATCGAGCAGCAAGCAATCGACCGCGCGCGTTTCCAGCTCAGCTTTGACCAGATCAAACAGGTTTGTCGCGCCATCAAATAATGTTGCGGGGGCTTGCAAACCAATGCGCGATGCAATTTTCCCTGCACCGAACCGGTCATCCAAAGCAGCGGTCAACAACATGGTTTGCATGCCGCGTTCAATATAATTGAAGCTGGACTGCAACAAGGTCGTCGATTTACCGGCATTCATCGACGAATAATAAAAAAACAGCTTGGCCATTCATTCCCCCTGCCCTGAACTTTATGCGACATAGCCGATTAGCCGATACCAATCAAGTTTGCACGCCCATAATCAACATGAACCTGACTGGCACAACCCGATCATCCCCCTTATGTAACAGTCAGAAATCATGCCAAGGAGTTCAGGCAATGCGCATTTTAATGATCATGACCTCGCACGACAAAATGGGAAATACCGGCCATAAAACCGGCATCTGGCTGGAAGAATTTGCCGCCCCCTATTACCGTTTCATTGATGGTGGTGCGACGGTAACATTGGCATCACCCAAAGGGGGACAACCCCCGATTGACCCCAACAGCCAAACCGACGACGCCCTGACCGACGCCACCAAACGCTTTGAGGACGATAAAGCAGCACAACAGGCCTTTGCCTCAACCGTTCCGCTTCAGGGCCTTAAAGCCGATGATTTTGATGCGCTGTTCTTCCCCGGTGGCCACGGCCCGCTGTGGGATCTGGCAACAAACACACATTCCATCGCCCTGATCGAGGCATTTGTGGCGCAAAACAAACCGGTCGGTGCGGTTTGCCATGGCCCGGCGGCATTAATCAATGCCAAGGATACCAATGGCGTTGCCCTGGTCAAGGGTAAGGAAGTAACCGGTTTTACCGATGACGAAGAAAAAGCTGTCGGGCTCGAAGCCGTTGTTCCCTTATCGATCGAACAGGAATTTAAAAAAGCTGGCGGCATATATAAAAAAGGTGCCAACTGGGTGCCATTTGCGGTTACCGATGGTAAACTTGTAACCGGTCAGAACCCGGCATCGAGCGAACTTGCCGCCGACGCAACGATGAAACTGCTGGCATCCTGAAAATGGCTTGACCTTCCATCCACTGGAAGGTGCAAACTAGCCCCAATCAAACAGATGGAGGATTGCCATGCTGAAACTTAAAGTCGAAGAAATGAGCTGCGGCCATTGCGTGAAGGCCGTTACCGAAGCCGCCAACACGGTGGCCGATGTTGATGCAGTTGAAGTTGACCTTGCAGGGGGGCTGGTAACTATTACAGGCAGCGCAGACAGTGCAGCGGTGATTGCCGCCCTTGACGAAGCCGGATACCCGGCCAGCAAAATCGCCTGATCCAAACGGCACATAGATAAAGACAAGCACCAAAGGCCGCGAAAATCACGGCCTTTGGTGTGACAGATACCATATTCGTCAAGAACAGATCACCCGTTCTCGGGCTTTGGGCGGCCTTCGTCAAGATTTGGCAAAAACGCCGCCAGAAAACCAATCGCCGGTAAAACGGCACAGATTTTGTAAACAAAATAGATACTGGTCCAGTCGGCCAATACCCCCAACAAGGCAGCACCAATCCCCCCCATCCCAAAGGCCAGGCCAAAAAACAGGCCCGAAATCATGCCAACACGGCCCGGCACCAGTTCCTGTGCATACACAACAATGGCCGAAAATGCCGATGATAAAACCAGACCGATAATAACGCTTAGCACGATGGTGGCCCCCAAACCGGCATGGGGCAATATCAGGGCAAAAGGCAAGGTTCCGGCAATGGATACCCAGATTACCTTTTTTCGACCAATGCGATCGCCTATCGGCCCGCCAATCAGGGTTCCGGCGGCAACAGCAGCCAAAAACACGAACAGAAAAATCTGCGATTGCTGTTCGGGCAGTGAAAACCGTTCCATTAAATAAAAGATGTAGAAACTGGTGAAACTGGCCAGATAAAACCATTTTGACAGCATCAAACAAAACAGCACGGTCAAAGCCCGCGACACTTGTGCACCAGTTAAATGCGCATGAACAACCTTGGCCCGTTTGACCGGCGGTTTGGCGTGGCCCTGGTTTTTATACCAGTTGCCCAGCCCCACCATAATCACCATGCCAACCAATGCGGCCAACGCAAACCAGGCCAGGCTTTTTTGCCCGTTGGGCAGCACAATGAACGCCACCAAAAGCGGGCCAATGGCCGACCCGACATTGCCGCCCACCTGAAAAATCGACTGTGCCAAACCATGTGCCCCGCCCGATGCCAACCGCGCCAAACGCGATGATTCCGGGTGAAACACCGACGACCCCATCCCCAAAAGCGCACTGCCACACAAAAGCAGGGCGAAATTGCTGGCATAGGCCAAAACCAGCAATCCCAACAACGACACTCCCATCCCAAATGACAACGAATAGGGTTTGGGATTGCGGTCGGTATAACTGCCCACCAAAGGCTGAAGCACAGAAGCCGTCACCTGATAGGTCAGGGTCAGAAAACCAAGCTGGGCATAACCAAGGTCAAACCCGCCTTTGAAAATGGGATATGCCGCCGTAAAAAGCGACTGGATCATATCGTTTAATAAATGACAAAAACTGGCCGCCCCCAAAACGGAATAGGCCGTGGTCGCCGGTTTGGGCATAGCTGTAATGGCATCGCTCATCATTAAAATCCCTGAACACGCAGTTAAACGCGCAACATCACGCTTGCCGCCAACTTTAAAGGATGGACGATGGCCCGCCACCCGATTAGGGTCATTCTATTATGCAAGTGGGCCAAGATGAATTTATCCGATCATAGCCACCAACATTTCCATTCTGTTCGCCGACCGGTCATCGCCCTGGGTGTTGATTATGCGGATGGGGAAATCATTGCCCCGCATCATCATAAACATGATCAGTTGCTATACGGCCTGACCGGGGTGGTCATGGCAACCACGCCGCAAGGCGCGTGGATGATGCCCCCCCAGCGCGGCATGTGGATCCCGGCCGGGATCGTACACGAAGTCCGAACACTTGGGGATGTAAAAATGCGCAGCCTTTATCTTGACCCGACCATCACCCAAGGCATGCCAACGCATTGCCAGGTCGTTGGCATTTCGGCCTTCATGCGCAATTTGCTAGAAGAGGCCGCAACCCTGCCGCCTGAATATGATCAGGATGGACGCGGCGGCGCATTGATGAACCTGATACGGTTTGAACTGGAGCTATTGCCCCCAATACCGCTATCATTGCCTTTGCCCGCCCATAAGGGACTGGCCCAACAATGCCACAGTTTTTTGCGCGAACCTGACGCAAACATGACGATTGATCACTGGTGTGATGAACTCGCCATGAGCAGACGTACCTTTACCCGCCTGTTTCGCCGTGAAACCGGGCTTAGCTTTGTCGCCTGGCGACAGCAGGCCTGTATTCTTGCCGCCCTGCCCCGACTGGCCCAGGGAGACGCCATCACCACCATCGCGCTTGACCTTGGCTATGATAACCCCGCAGCATTCAGTGCCATGTTCAAACGCATTTTGGGATCAACCCCCAGCCTGTATCGATCCTGAACCTGTAAAACCCTTTCACCACACAAGCACCACCATCCGCCACGCAATATTTACGCGGGCAATTTGACCAGTCCTTAAACGCCAAAAGCCGCCCCAAGGGGCGGCTTTTGTCACATCATCTATCTCTGGAAGACTTATCCCAGAATTTTATCCCGCAGCATTTTATTAACCATACCCGGATTGGCCTTGCCGCCGGTCGATTTCATGACCTGGCCCACAAACCAGCCCAGCATCCGGTCTTTACCATCGCGGATTTCCTCGACTTTGTCCGGGTTGGCCGCAATCACTTCGTCAATTGCGGTTTCAATGGCACCGGTATCGGTGATCTGCTTTAAACCTTTTTCTTCCACAATCGTTTCGGGGTCTTTGCCGGTTTCGATCATGATTTCAAAAACGTCTTTGGCGATCCGGCCCGAAATCGTGTCATCGCCAATCAAGCCAATCAGCTTGCCAAGATTTTCCGCCGTAACCGGGCTTTCCGAAACATCAACACCTAGTTTGTTCAGCGCACCAAACAGGTTGGTAATCACCCAGTTGGCTGCCATCTTGCCATCACGGCCCTTGGCAACGCGTTCATAGAACTCGGCTTTTTCCTGCTCGGCAACCAGCACGCCCGCATCATAGGCCGACAGGCCATATTCACGCATGAAGCGGGCTTTTTTCTCGTCGGGCAGTTCCGGCAAGGTTTTTTCGATTTCGGCAACAAAAGCTTCATCAAAAACCAGCGGCAGCAAATCCGGGTCCGGGAAATAGCGATAATCATGCGCCATTTCCTTTGACCGCATCGCCCGGGTTTCCCCCAGTTTCGGGTCAAACAGGCGGGTTTCCTGCCTGATCACGCCGCCGCCCTCGATCACTTCGATCTGACGCATGGCTTCAATTTCAATCGCCTGCATCACAAAGCGGATCGAATTGACGTTTTTGATTTCGCAGCGCGTACCAAATTCGGCCCCGGCCCGACGCACCGAAACGTTGGCATCACAGCGCATCGAACCTTCGTTCATATTGCCATCACAGGTGCCAAGATAACGCACAATCGCGCGCAATTTGGTCAGATAGGCCCCTGCTTCTTCCGGCGAACGAATATCGGGTTTGGACACGATTTCCATCAGGGCAACGCCCGAACGGTTCAAATCGATATGCGAATATTTCGGGTCATGGTCATGCATTGATTTACCGGCATCCTGTTCAAGATGCAGGCGTTCAATGCCAACTGCCTTGGTCGAACCATCGGGCATATCAAGAATGACGGTTCCTTCGCCAACAATCGGCTTGTCAAACTGCGAAATCTGATAACCCTGCGGCAGATCGGCATAAAAGTAGTTTTTCCGCGAAAACACACTTTCATGATTGATCCTGGCCTTAAGCCCCAAGCCGGTTTTAACCGCCTGGCGCACACATTCAGCATTGATCACTGGCAACATGCCCGGCATTGCCGCATCGACAAGGCTGACATTGTTGTTAACATCCGAGCCGAACTGGGCCGAAGCCCCGGAAAACAGCTTGGAATGGGAAATCACCTGGCAGTGAACTTCCAGACCGACAACGATTTCCCACGGGCCGGTCGAACCTTCAAGAATATAAGTCATGGATCAACCCTCCAGCCCGGCAGGTTTGGCATCAAACCCGGCTGCGGTTTCAAGAACGCCACCAACGCGAATAACGGTTTCTTCGTCAAACGGTTTGCCGATCAACTGCAAGCCCAGCGGCAGGCCACTATCGGAAAGACCTGTCGGCACGGAGAGGCCCGGAAGCCCGGCAAGGCTGGCCGGAACCGTAAACACGTCATTAAGGTACATTTTAACCGGATCGTCGCTGTTTTCACCCAGGGCAAAAGCAGCCGACGGCGCGGTTGGTGTCAACACAACATCGACCGTGCCAAAGGCATTGGTGAAATCTTCGTAAATGCGACGACGCACTTTCAAGGCCTTGTTGTAATAGGCATCGTAATACCCGGCCGAAAGCACATAAGTGCCGATCATGATGCGACGCTGGACTTCCTTACCAAAACCCGCAGCACGGGTTTTCATGTACATTTCATCAAGGCTGTCGCCGTCTTCCATCACGCGCTGACCAAAACGAACACCATCATACCGCGCGAGGTTGGACGATGCTTCGGCCGGGGCAACGATATAATAGGTCGGCAGGGCGTATTTGGTGTGCGGCAGGGTAATGTCGAGCACGTCGGCACCGGCATCGCGCAGCATGGCAACGCCATCATCCCACAGCTTGGCAATTTCATCGGGCATGCCATCAACGCGGTATTCCTTGGGAATACCGATTTTCATGCCGCGAATATCACCGCTAAGGGCGGCTTCAAAATCGGGAACCGCCATCGGGGCCGATGTGCTGTCCTTGGCATCGTGCCCGGCCATGGCACCCAGCATAATCGCCGCATCGCGCACGGTGCGGGTCATGGGGCCAGCCTGGTCAAGCGAGCTTGCAAAGGCAACAACACCCCAGCGCGAGCAACGGCCATAGGTCGGCTTTAAGCCAACAATGCCGCAATATGCCGCAGGCTGACGAATGGAACCACCGGTATCGGTGCCGGTTGCAGCCATTGCCATGCGCCCGGCAACCGCCGCGGCCGACCCGCCTGACGACCCGCCAGGGACCAGATCCTTGCCATCCTTGCCCTTCCACGGGTTAATGACATTGCCGTAATAAGACGTCATGTTTGACGAGCCCATGGCAAATTCATCAAGGTTGGTTTTGCCCAGCATCACCGCGCCATTGCCAAATAAATTAGCCGTCACGGTTGATTCATATTGCGGCTTGAACCCTTCAAGAATATGCGAGGCGGCGGTTGTCTGCACATTTTCGGTACAAAACAAATCCTTGATCGCAATCGGCAGGCCTTCCATTTTACCAACATCACCCCTGGCGCGTTTGGTATCGGATGCCCGGGCCATTTCAAGGGCCTGTTCCGGGGTTTCGGTAATATAGGCATTCAGCTTGCGCTGCGCGCCCATCGACGCGATATGGGCTTCGGTCAGCTCGACCGACGTGTAATCCCCCTTTGCCAACCCGTCACGGGCATCGGCAAGGGTCAAATTTGTCAGATCAGTCATTATTCAACCACCTTGGGCACAACAAAACAGCCGGCATCGGTTTTTGGCGCATTGGCCAGCACTTTTTGCTGGATATTGCCATCGGTGACTTCGTCCTTGCGCAACGGCAGGGTCAGATCGGCAACCGAGGTCAGAGGTGCTGCGCCCTCGACGTCAACTTCTTGCAGTTCCTCGATAAAATCGAGGATACGGGTCAAATCACCCGCCAGTTCGCCCAATTCTTCCTCGCTTACTTTAATACGCGACAGGAAGGCGATTTTACGAACCGTTTCCTTATCCAAAGACGACATGGATGAAAGTCTCTCTTAAGGAATGACAAAACACCCGGCGAACGGTCGTCCGCCAGAAACTGAAAATACAAGCCGGAACCTAGCACCCGGAACGGCCCGCGGCAAGGGCCCTGCGCCGCACTTTGCGCCGTGTTTTTACCACATGGCAAATTTTATTGAAAATGCCCTGCCCTCGCGTGGCAAACCGGCATGCCTGAAATGCTGTTTGCACTATGCTTTGCACTGGTATTTTTACCAATCTGTGCCTATAAGATCGCCATGATTTGTAATGATACTCAGGAATTGCTGCGGTACCTGGCACCAGCAGCGCGGATTTTGGGCCTGGACCTGGGCACCAAAACCATTGGTGTTGCGCTTTCGGATGTCGGGCTGCAAATTGCAACGCCCTACAGCCTGATCAAGCGTAAAAAGTTCACACGCGACATCGCCGAACTTTCGGCCATTGTCAGCAAACAGAATGTTGGCGGCATCGTCATCGGCTTTCCGCGTGAAATGGATGGCTCGATTGGCACATCCTGCCACCGCGTTTATGCGTTTGTCGACGAAATGGACAAACATATCGACGTTCCGGTTTTGCTGTGGGACGAACGCTTGTCCACCAGTGCGGTTGAACGCATTCTGATTGGCGAAGCCGACATGTCGCGCAAACGCCGTTCAGAAGTCGTCGACAAGGCCGCTGCGGGCTATATCCTGCAAGGCGCGCTTGACAACCTTAATCGCCACACCGATCCCGGCCTGGTAGATGATGATGAAGACGACGAAGATCATGCCGATGCGTATGATGAAGACGTCGACAGCAGTGACGACCAGAAATAAAATCAGTTGAACGCTCCATAGAAGCGCGCTGTTTTAACGCTGATAATAAAGCCGCCGAACCTTAGTTCAGGCGGCTTTTTGCTGCCTGATTACGATCATCACCCCGAACATCCGGCTAGGGGGGATAATAAGGTTATCGCCACTTTCAATCGCGCCTAGCGATAATGCAGCGTCACGAATAGTACCCATATCGCGCACAAGCAGGCGGAACCCGGCAAAGCCATCATCGGGTAGCATCTTGCCCGCAATCGGGTAACTGGCAAGCAATTCATCCTGATGTTTTACATCCACAAGCGCGCCCAACGACATTGATGCAAAAAATTCTTCCACAGCCTCCGCCGCCCAGTGGGTTAAGAAAACACGATCAATGATCACCGCACTATTGGCGTGGTTTTGATATTCCGGGAAATAGAAATTCTCGGCCGGATGGCGGTGCTGACAGGCAAAACAAACCGCGTGGCGCAACAAGGGATGGTTGGCAAAAGCCAACGAAAATCCAAGATCAACCTGCATACCGCCTGGCGTTTGGCCCTTGCGCTCAAAATCAAAAATGTCGGGCACTGCCGCCCCCGCTGCGATAAAGGCAGCCCGGTCCGCATGGGCATCATCTGACTGCAACGCCAGCATCGACATGCCTTCGCGCAGACGCAGGAAATTGCGGTTATAAACGGCAAAGGAAAACGGCAAATCAATATCGTCAGGCCCGATTTTATCGGGATCAACCACAGCCAGAATCTCCAGATACATGCCGTCAAGCTGCACCAGCGCATTCCCGGTGCCAAACGGATGAAGCGCACGCGGTGTTACCGTAAAGCCCAACTGGCGATACCGTTCGCACGCAAGGTCCAGATCCTTGACGCATAATACAAGATGATCAATCTTTTGGGTCATTGCTGCATCCACTTGCCACCAGACGAACCAGAACCTCCGCAATACAGTGCCTGCCGATTCACGCCGACAAATGTGCCGGTTCTTAGGACGCGCGGCAACGTTATTTTGCCGACAGTCCCGGCATTTTTTCTATTTTGTCGTGTTTTTGAATGATTCATTCCACTCACGGACACGAACCTTGCCAAGACAGCAAAACCTGTCGCCGTTTGCCATGCGGCCCCTTGCGGTGATAGCACAACTGTCTTATTCGAATTGTTCCCGTTCGCATTAATTATTGGACAGTGCCATGTTGGCTATTCTTTCGGCCCTTATCCCGACATTCGGCCTGATTCTGGTCGGGTTTGCCCTGCGGCACTGGCGCTTCCTGCCCGATGCGTTCTGGCCGGGTGCGGAAAAGCTGACCTATTTCATCACCTTCCCTGCCTTGCTGTTTGCCAACACCGCCAAGGCCGATTTGGGCAGTTTACCTGTTACCGGCATCGCCATTGTTATTTTGGGAACGGCCTTTGCAAAGGCCGCGCTGACCATTATGGCAAAACCGGCGTTACGGGTTAGCGACGCGGCATTTACGTCCGTTTTTCAAGGTGCGATCCGCCCCAACACCTATATTGGCCTTGCAATTGCGGCTGCCTTGTTGGGCGAACGCGGGTTAACGGTAACGGCCCTTTGTATCGCCCTGATCGTTCCAACCGTAAATATTTTGTCGGTTTTGGCATGTTCGCACTGGGGCGATAACAACCGCAAAGCCGGACTGATACCGGTATTACGCGACGTTATGCGCAATCCGTTACTGATGGCATGTGTTTTGGGGATGATTGCAAATGCGTCGGGTTTGGGGTTACCACCCATTGCCGGGCCATTTTTAGAGGTTCTGGGCCGTGCGGCCCTGCCCGTTGGTTTGCTTGCCGTTGGGGCGGGTATTGATTTGCAGGCGGCCCACCGGGCGGGCGGCCCGGTTGCCGCGTCCACCTTTGGCAAACTGGTGCTAAGCCCCGCGATTGCTATTGGCCTGTCGCTTTTGCTGAATATGCCCTCGCTGGATATGGCGGCATTAGCACTTTATGCCGGGCTTCCCTGTTCGGCCAGTGCTTATGTTCTGGCACGCCTGATGGGCGGGGATGCCAAAATGATGGCCAGTATCATTACGGTCCAAACGCTTGTTGCCATCGCAACAATGCCGATATTGGCGATATTGCTGCACGCAGCCTGAAAATGGAATAACTCCAGTATTTTCGCGCAAAAATCTGACCAGATGGGCAAGGGTAAATTTGATATTTTGCCTTTCCGTAACGGGTGCAATTCGTTATGCTCCGCACGCAATTTTCCATTCAGAGTGCAGCCAAGGAACAAGTGCAACGCCATGAGTGTCATGGGACCAGAGGCGGATCACTATCCGCACCCACATCTTCTGGGGATCGAAGGTTTGACCCCCGGTGAAATCACCCTCATTCTTGATCGTGCCCAGCATTATGCGGAAAAAAACCGCACTGCCGACAAAACCAGCAATATCCTTGCTGGCAGCACGGTCGTTAACCTGTTTTACGAAAATTCCACCCGGACACTGACATCGTTTGAACTCGCAGCCAAACGGCTGGGCGCAGATGTGATCAATATGACGGTGGGCACCAGTTCGGTTAAAAAGGGTGAAACCCTGATTGATACGGCAATGACCCTGAATGCCATGAACCCCGACGCCCTGGTGGTACGCCACGGTGATAGCGGTGCGGTCAAACTGCTGAGCGAAAAGGTCAATTGTGCGGTTCTTAATGCTGGCGATGGTCGGCACGAACACCCAACCCAGGCCCTGCTTGACGCCCTGACCATTCGCCGCCACAAGGGCCGCCTGCACCGTTTAACGGTGGCAATCTGCGGCGACATTGCGCATTCCCGCGTGGCGCGCTCCAACATCCTTTTGTTAAACACCATGGGGTCGCGCGTGCGCCTGATCGCCCCGCCCACCCTGATCCCGGCAAAAATCGATCGCATGGGTGTTGAAATTTTCCACGATATGGAAGAGGGGCTAAAAGACTGCGACATCGTGATGATGTTGCGTTTGCAGCTTGAGCGCATGGAGGGCAGCTTTATTCCCTCCGTTCGCGAATATTTTCATTTTCATGGCCTGGACCGCGCCAAACTGGCCAATGCCAAGCCCGATGCGCTGATCATGCATCCCGGCCCCATGAACCGGGGTGTGGAAATTGACAGCGAAGTTGCCGACGATGTCGAGCGTTCGGTTATTCGCGAACAAGTTGAAATGGGGGTTGCCGTGCGCATGGCGGCCTTGGAAATTCTGGTTCAAAACCAGCGAAATCTTGCCGGGGGCCGTAAATGATGCCTGCCATTCGCGCCAAAGCCAGCGGGAAAACAGCTTTTGTCAATGTCCGCCTGCTCGATCCCGCAACCGGCCTCGACCAGATCGGTGGCCTGCTAATACAGGACGGCGTTATCAACGATCTTGGCCCGTCGGTTACCCGGGAAACCGTTCCCGCCGATTGCCGCATTATCGAGGGTGACGGCAATTGCCTTGCCCCGGGTCTGGTTGACATGCGGGTTCAGCTTCGCGAACCGGGATTTGAACACCAGGAAACCATCGAAACTGCGGGTAAATCGGCGGCTACTGGCGGGGTAACCACCATGGTGGCCCTGCCCAATACCGACCCGGTGATTGACGATGTTGCCGGGGTGGAATTTGTTGCCCGGCGTGCGCGCAAGGTTGGCCTTGCCAAGGTATTTGTTTATGGCGCGGTGTCCAAGGGCATCGAAGGCCATGAAATTACCGAAATGGGCCTTCTGCATCAGGCCGGGGCGGTGGCCTTTTGCGATGGCGTTAAAACCATTGCCAGCGCCCGCCTGCTGCGTCAGGCACTGGCATATACCACGTTTTTCGATGGCATGATTGTGCAACACCCCGAAGAACCGGAATTATCGCGTGGCGGCGATATGAACAGTGGCGAGTTGGCCACCCGTTTGGGGTTATCGGGCATATCGCCACTGGCCGAAGTCATCCAGATTGAACGCGACATCCGGCTCGCGGAAATGACCGGGGGCCGATTGCATTTTTCCCATATTTCAACCGGTGAATCGGTCGAAGTTATTCGCAAAGCCAAAAAACGCGGTTTAAAAATAACCTGCGATACCGCACCGTTTTATTTTGCGCTCAATGAAAATGCGGTCAGCGACTATCGCACATTTGCCAAGCTGTCCCCGCCGCTGCGCGCCGAAGATGACCGCCAGGCGATTGTGATGGGCCTTGTTGATGGCACGATTGATACCATTGCATCCGACCACAACCCGCAGGATCAGGACAGCAAACGCCTGCCGTTCTCCCAGGCGGCTGCCGGTGGTGTCGGGCTGGAAACACTGCTGCCGATCACGCTGGAACTTTATCATAACGGGCATCTATCGCTGCTTGAGGCGATTGGTAAAGTCACATCGGCCCCGGCCCGGTTGATGAAACTGTCAGGTCATGGCACGCTGAAACCCGGAAGTTCTGCCGACATTGTTGTGTTTGATCCAGACCGTCCGTCCAGGATTGATCCTTATAAATTCCAGTCAAAATCCAAAAACTCCCCGTTCGACGGACGCCTGATACAAGGGGCGGTTCTGCGCACTTTGATTGACGGACGGGAAGTTTTTACGCACCCCAGTTGCATTGAAGGTTCATCATCATGGAACTAGATCCCGTCTACAAGGCCCTGCTGACATCAATGCAAATTGCCACTGTGTGCGGTTATCTGCTCGGCTCCATCCCGTTCGGGCTTGTTTTGACCCGCATGGCAGGACTTGGCGATATTCGTAAAATGGGCTCTGGCAATATTGGGGCCACCAACGTTTTGCGCACCGGCCATAAATTTCTGGCATTGTTGACCCTGATTGGCGATTGCGGCAAGGGGGCCGCGGCGGTTTTGCTGTTTACCTATGTGGTCGGGCCGGGTATGGGCGGGCCTGAACAAGGTATTTTTGCCGGTGCTGCCGCCGTTATCGGCCATATGTTTCCGCTGTGGCTGCGGTTTAAAGGTGGCAAAGGTGTTGCCACCACGCTAGGCACGCTGGCGGCAGTAAACTGGATTATGGGTCTTGCTGCAGCGCTGACATGGCTGGTGATGGCCGTGATCTTTCGCTATTCCTCGCTTTCGGCGCTGGTGGCACTGCTCGTGGCCCCGCTGGCCGCGTTTTATATTGCGCATAATGCCGGTGCCGGGTGGATGGCCATCTTTCTGGCGATCATTGTCTGGTGTGCGCACCACGCCAATATCCGCCGTCTGATCAAGGGGACAGAACCCAAAATCGGACAGAAAAAAGACCCCGAAACGGCAACCGGCGAAGAATAAACGCTAGGGGGCGTTGAGTATCAGCGTGCATTGATCAGAGC
>TARA_R110002033_G_scaffold14733_1_pt1 | contig 61527 bp, 57 predicted proteins | sample TARA_R110002033 | Tara Oceans TARA_R110002033 (sample SAMEA4397051) | marine metagenome | biome: Polar Biome; feature: [SRF] surface water layer (ENVO:00010504); material: water (ENVO:00002006), including particulate matter (ENVO:01000060) such as... | depth 5 m
TGAAAGCCGCTTAGAATAGAGTCCAACTTTATGGGGTCAGTTCATGAGCGAATCGCCAGAGGGCTTTTTTATGTCTATTTCTTGTTGTTCGCTCAGAGTATTTCACTAAAAATCTTTCATTAGGAGAAAGATATGAAAACTCATCGCGAACTCGCGGAACAACTCGATTTATTCCACTCAGAACAACAAGCACCGGGGATGCTATTTTGGCATCCAAATGGCTGACATTTGTTTCAAAATATACAAGAACACATGCGACGCTGTTACCGACAATATGGCTTCAAAGAAGTGCGTACACCTCAGTTAATGAAAAAAGAGCTATGGCACATATCTGGTCATATGGATATGTATGCTCAAGACATGTTCTTTGGTGGCGAGCAAAATGGTGACCAAGAATACGCCTTAAAACCTATGTCTTGTCCTGCTCATATATTGATGTATAAACGCGGCGTACACAGCTACCGAGACTTACCTCTGAAGCTATTTGAATTTGGTTTAGTACATCGTAACGAATCATCCGGCTCATTAAATGGTTGCCTAAGATTGCGGCAGTTTACTCAAGACGATGCTCATGTATTTTGTGCCTGGTCTCAGGTGAAACATGAAGTTAGCCAGTTTCTTCAACGAGCAAAACAAATTTATAACGACTACGGCTACCAAGCTCTAGAAGTCAAAATCTCTACACAACCAGAGCAAGCATTAGGCGACGATGCATCGTGGCGACGTGCGGAAGAAATTCTTGAAGAAGCCTGTCAGGCGGAAAGTGTTCCTTTTGAAATTCAAATTGGTGAAGGCGCGTTTTATGGGCCAAAAATTGAACTGGCATTACAAGATGCCATGGGGCGAATTTGGCAGTGCGGAACAATACAACTGGACTTCAACTTACCAGATCGTTTCGAATTAGAATTCGACAATGAACAGGGCAAAGCAGAACAACCGATTATCCTACATCAAGCCGTTTATGGCTCTATAGAACGCTGGATCGGCATACTGCTCGAAGTGTCGCAAGGCGTATTGCCCGAATGGATACATCCGCAACCCGTCGCATTAGTTTCTGTTAATGACTCTGTTTTAGACTACGCCAATCAGATACGAGCAGATCTAGAACAACAAGACATAAACGTCTTGTGTGAATTTGGCGATCACTCCGTTGGCCGCAAAATAAAACGCAGCTTTGAACTCAAAATCCCCAACATCGTCATAATAGGAGAACAAGAAGCCCAAGCGGGAAAACTGACAATCCGCAGAGGCAAACACATTGAAATGATCAACAAGGAAGAACTGATTTCCTTTTTAAAATCCAAGCAAAACCTAAGATAAAAAGGAGAGCACCATGACCTGCGAAACCAGATAGGCCGCCAAGCAATTGGCGGCCTTTTTCGTTATTGGGGTTGATTAGAGCTGGAGTAGTATCGAAGTGTTTGTGTCACATCTGCGTTTAATCTTGATTTTGACTTACTGCACTCTCTGTACCAAAATGTAATAAATATTGGTATGAAAGGAGAAAAGAATGCCTAAAAATACAAGCATTAGTTTAGGTAGTCATTTTGATCAGTTTATTGCACAGCAAATAGCAGATGGGCGATATGCCTCCGCTAGTGAAGTCATCCGTGCAGGATTGCGTAAACTTGAAGATGATGATCAAAAACTTAAAACACTGCAAAGCTTAATACAAGAAGGTATTGCTAGTGGCACTGCCGAATACAGCTATGATGGCTTGATGAAAGAACTTGATGACGAATTGGGTAAATGAATTTGTTTACTCTGTCGAAGTCGGCACGTGCCGACTTAAAGCAAATAGCCACCTATACACAGAAAGTATGGGGTTCAGGCAAGCGTAGAACTTACATCAAAGAATTAGATTCAGCGATGCTTTTTTTAGCTGAGAATCCTATATCAGGAACGCAATGTGACTATGTAGCTTCAGGCTTACGGAAACACCGACATGAAAGTCATACTATATTTTATGAAATTCAAAGAGACTCGATTTTTATTGTTCGGGTACTTCATAAAAGTATGGATGTAGAGTTGAAGTTTTGAGATTGTCGACCAGTGTTAGGAGGATATCCGAAATAGGTTCTCATCACGTCCTTGATTAGCTACGAAGAAGCTACTTCGACGCAATCCCGATTGCGCGACCTTATGGAGTCTCAGAGTCAGTTAAAAATATCTTTCCTAAAAACAGCAAAAACAATCTATGCCTTCTGTGCAATAGGTCAGATAAAACAACTTCTATACAACGCCGTTCACGAGCCAATCTCTCTAAAAGCGAATTTTTGGTTACTTTTTGGGTGCTAGCAAAAAGTCACACGCCCAGCGGGGCGGAATAAAGGTCGGGAATACAAAGCATTCGAATGGAACCAAAGAAGGATGAAATCCACAAAACCTCTGGCACTTCTGCCAAAAATCACTGTCTATTCACTTCCATGCGTATTTTTCCTTTATGATAGTCGCCATTAGAATTTGAACTTAAGTTGGAACCCAAAAATTATGAATAGCTCTCCTACACACAAGCCACGTCCGCTGGTTGACCTTATTGTTAGTGTTATCTTGCCGTCGTTAATTTTAATGAAGTTAAGTGGTGAAGATAAGTTAGGCACTAGCGGCGGTTTGATTGCCGCGCTGGCGTTTCCTCTTGGTTGGGGGCTTTTTGAGTTAGTGAAGTATCGAAAGTTCAACTTCATTGCCTTGTTAGGTTTGGTGAGTGTGTTGCTGACGGGCAGTATTGGCTTGTTTGAGTTGGACAATAAATGGTTAGCGATTAAAGAAGCCTCTATTCCAGCTATCATTGGTATTGCGGTTTTGATATCGACTTTTACGCCTTATCCTTTGGTGCGAGCCATGTTCTTCAACGCTGCGATTATGGACGTTGATACCATCAAGCAAAAGCTGGAGGAGAACAACAGCACCGCAATGTTTGAAAACCGCTTGATGAAAGCCACGTACTTTATTGCTGGCTCTTTTGCCTTCTCAGCGACAATGAATTACGTCTTGGCTAAATGGATCGTCACCAGCCCAGCGGGAACCGAAGCCTTCAATGAAGAACTAGGGCAGATGACGTTATACAGCTACCCAATGATCGCCATTCCATCGATGATCATGCTAATGGCGATATTTTACTACCTATGGCGCAGCATCCAAAAAGCCACCGGATTGAAACTAGAAGACTTAATCGTCAAGAAATAACACCGTCACTAAGGTCGGGGTCAGAGCAAAAATAGGCTAAACATTATCGGCAACTTTCGCTGATCTATAGCTTTGTTTGGTGCCTTTAGCTCATCAAAGAAAACTATTTCTTGATCTGCCCCCAACCATTTTACCTTCTGCGCTTGAAATTCCGATGAAGTTAGTTCGACGCAATCCTGATTGCGCGACTTTATGGAGTTTCAGAGTCAGTTAAAAATACCCTTCCTAAAAACACCAAAAATAATCTATGCCTTCTGTGCAATAGGCCAGATAAAACACTTTCTAAACAATACTGTTTACGAGCCAATCTCTCTTAAAGCGACCTTTTGGTTACTTTTGTGTCGCTAGACAAAAGTTACACGCTCAGCAGAGCGGAATAAAGGTCATGAATACAAAGCGTTTGAATGGAACCCGCATAGATAACCCAAAGACGGTTAGTCGCTTTTAGTCTACCTCTAGTCGTTTCCAGCCACCTCCCACTTGTAGCTAAAAATTACACTGAGTCCATTGATGTTTTACCCAACAGGTAAGGAAAAACAATGAACGCAGCAGAGCTACACGACAAGTCCATTATTATTGACGGTTTGATTTGTGCGAAGTGGAATCGTGAGCTATTCGAAGACATGGCAAAGGGCAAGCTGACTGCAGCGAATTGCACTGTGTCGTTTTGGGAAAACTTCGAAGGCACGGTTCGCAATGTGGTTGAGATGAATCAGCTGATCGAAGCTAACAGTGATTTGCTGACTAAGGTTTACACGACAAAAGACATTCACCGCGCGAAAGCCGAAGGCAAAACCGGCGTCATGATGGGCTTTCAAAATGCCCATGCGTTTGAAGATCAAATTGGATACGTTCAGATTTTTAAAGACCTTGGCGTGGGCATTGTGCAGATGTGCTACAACACGCAAAACTTGGTTGGCACGGGCTGTTATGAACGCGACGGTGGTTTGTCTGGCTATGGTCGTGAGATTGTGGCAGAGATGAACCATGTTGGTATGTTGTGTGATTTATCTCACGTTGGGCCAAATACCGCGAAAGAAGTCATCATCGAATCGAAAAAGCCTGTGGCGTATTCCCATTGTTTGCCTGCGGGTTTGAAAGAACACCCACGTAACCGCACCGACGAAGAGCTTAAGTTTATTGCCGACAACGGCGGTTTTGTCGGCGTCACCATGTTCGCTCCTTTCTTAAAAGCTGGTATTAACGCGACTATTGACGATTACGTGGAAGCGATTCAATACATCTACAACATTGTTGGTGAAGATGCGATTGGTATCGGCACTGACTTTACTCAAGGTCACGGTTACGACTTCTTCGAATACCTAACCCACGACAAAGGTTATGCCCGCCGTCTAACGCGCTTTGGCGAGATTATTAATCCACTTGGTATGCGCACCGTTGGCGACTTCCCTAATTTGACCGAAGCCTTGTTGAAGCATGGTTTTAGTGAACGTCAGGTGGTGAAGATTATGGGTGAGAATTGGGTGAACCTTTTGCAGGAAGTCTGGGGGGAATAGTCAATCGACTATGCTCGTAACGCTTTGCAGTATTTGATCTTAACGAAAAGAATTAAAGGAATTAGATATGAGTTCTCATGCGCCAGAAATGCCAATTGTTGTTGATGATGAAACGGGTGTTTGGACGACGGATGCGCTGCCAATGCTGTATGTGCCGCGTCACTTCTTTGTTAATAACCACATGGGGATTGAAGACGAGATTGGTGCCGAGCGTTATGCCGAGATCCTCTATAAAGCGGGTTATAAGTCAGCGTATTTTTGGTGTGAACAAGAGTCCGAATGCCATGGTATTTATGGCGAGGAGATTTGGCACCATTATTTGAAACGCCTATCGCAGCGCGGTTGGGGCTTTTTTATTACCGAAGAATTAGACATCGAAAAAGGCATGGCAAAAGTGCGCTTGGAAAACTCGGCCTTTGTTTATCACTACGAAAAAATCCACGGTAAGAAAGTTAACCGCAAGGTGGATTATATGTTTACGGGCTGGTTTGCTGGCGCGTTGGATCAGATCTTAGAAAGTAAGGGTTTGGCGACTCGAACCAAAGCGATTCAAACCCAGAGCGCAGCCGAGGAAGGGCATAACGTCGGTTATTTCCAAGTTACTCCACTGTAATTCGTAGGTGAGGGCGCGGGCAGGTGCTCTCTCTTTTTACGTTTCATTTTTATGATTTTGCCAGTTAGGCGGGGTTTTGCTATGTCCCAGTATGATGCGTTGTTCGAGCCACTTAACATTAATAAATTAACCATCCGCAATCGTATTGTCAGTACGGCTCATGCTGAGGTGTATGCTACTGATGGCGGCATGACGACAGACCGCTATGTGAAGTATTACGAAGAAAAAGCCAAAGGCGGTTGTGGCTTGTGTATTTGCGGTGGTTCCAGTGTGGTGTCTATCGACAGTCCGCAAAGTTGGTGGAGCTCGGTCAATTTATCGACTGATCGCATTATTCCTCATTTCCAAAATCTTGCCGATGCGGTGCATAAGCACGGCGGTAAGATCATGATTCAAATTACTCATATGGGACGTCGTTCTCGTTGGGATGGTGAAAACTGGCCAAACTTGATGTCGCCTTCTGGTATTCGTGAGCCAGTTCACCGTGCGACTTGCAAAACTATCGAAGTCGAAGAAATGTGGCGCATCATCGGTGATTTCGCCCAAGCAGCGCGTCGTGCCAAAGAAGGTGGTTTGGATGGCGTGGAGTTGTCTGCGGTTCACCAGCATTTGATCGATCAGTTTTGGTCGCCACGAGTTAACAAACGCACCGACGAATGGGGCGGCACCTTTGAAGGTCGCATGAAGTTCGGCATGGAAGTATTAAAAGCCGTGCGCGCTGAAGTTGGGCCTGATTTTGCTGTTGGTATGCGTATCACAGGTGATGAATTTCATCCTGATGGCTTAGGCCACGAAGAAATGAAAAAGATTGCTCAGTATTACGATGCGACAAATATGTTGGATTATTTTGGTGTTGTGGGTTCTGGTTGCGACACGCACAATACTTTGGCAAACGTGATTCCAAACATGAGCTATCCACCAGAGCCTTTCTTATATTTAGCGGCGGGCATCAAAGAAGTGGTGAAAGTCCCTGTTATTCATGCACAAAACATCAAGGATCCGAACCAAGCCAAACGTATTATAGAAGCCGGTTATGTGGACTTTGTTGGTATGACTCGTGCTCACATGGCTGATCCGCATTTTATCGCCAAGATCAAAATGGATCAGGTCGATCAAATCCGTCAGTGTGTTGGCGCGAACTATTGTATCGACCGTCAGTATCAAGGCTTGGATGTCTTGTGCATTCAAAACGTCGCGACATCTCGTGAATACATGGGGTTGCCACATATCATTGAAAAAACCACAGGTGTAATTCGCAATGTTGTTGTGGTTGGCGGTGGCCCAGGAGGATTAGAAGCCGCTCGTGTTGCCGCAGAACGAGGTCATAAAGTGACCTTGATCGACAAAGCAGACGAGCTTGGTGGGCAATTGGTGTTAGCAGCCAAAGCGCCACAGCGTGATCAAATCGCCGGTATCACTCGTTGGTTGGTCATGGAAATTGAGCGTTTGGGTGTGGAGGTGCGTTTAGGCACCGCCGCCAGCGAAGAGATGATTAAAGAACTCAATCCAGATATTTGTATTTTGGCCATGGGTGGTCGTCCTTTCTTGGAGCAAAATCCAGAATGGGGCGCAGCAGAAGGTTTGGTGGTGTCCACTTGGGATATTCTCAGCGGTAAGGTCGAACCGGGTAAAAACGTCTTGGTTTACGACACGATTTGTGAGTTTTCAGGCATGTCGGCGGCGGATTACTTGGCTTCCAAAGGCTCGCTAGTAGAATTGGTAACTGACGATATCAAACCCGGTGTTGGTATTGGTGGTACGACGTTCCCGACCTATTACCGTTCCTTGTACGAGAAAGAAGTCATTATGACCTCGGACATGTTGCTCGACAAAGTCTACCGAGAAGACGGCAAGCTGGTCGCTGTGCTTGAGAATGAATACACAGCACAAAAAGAAGAGCGTGTGGTGGATCAGGTAGTCGTCGAAAACGGCACTCGTCCGAATGAAGACTTGTATTACGCTTTGAAAGCCAGTTCGCGCAATAAAGGGCAGATTGATAACGAAGCGCTGTTCGATGTGAAACCTCAACCTGTTCTTAGTGATCAGAGTGGTGAAGGCATGATCTTGTGGCGTTTGGGTGATGGTGTGTCGCAGCGTAATGTTCACGCCGCAATGTATGACGCTTTGCGCCTCTGCAAGGATTTGTAGGAGTAGTAGATCATGATGCTTGATTGGTTACCTCCAACTTTGATAGGTGTTCTGCTTGTGCTCGCCGGAATTGGTGCAGTTCGCCGTATGAACTTATGGCGTGCAGGGCAGGCTGAAAAAGTCGATATTCTAGCGGGCTTGCTGGCAATGCCGAAACGCTATCTGCATGACCTTCATCACGTGGTTGATCGGGATAAGTATATATCTCGCACCCACGTGGCGACGGGCGGCGGTTTTGTATTGGCGATGGTGCTGGTGGTGTTTGTTCACCTGTTTGGCATCGATAGCAAGATTCTGGCGTGGGCGTTATTAGCGGCTTTGGTTATGATGTTTTGCGGTGCACTTTTCGTTTATAAGCGTCGTTTGAATCCGCCTTCGCGCCTTTCTAAAGGGCCGTGGATGCGCTTGCCTAAAAGCTTGCTGACCTTTTCGATCACCTTTTTTGTGCTGACCTTGCCTGCTGCTGGTGTGCTACCGGAGGGCTTTGGTGGTTGGCTGCTTACTTTAGTCTTGTCAGCTTTGATCTTAATGAGTCTCAGTGAAATGCTGTTTGGCATGACGTGGGGCGGGCCGATGAAGCACGCTTTTGCGGGTGCGTTACACCTTGCCCTTCATCGTCGTCCAGAGCGCTTTGGTGGTGGACGTTCTACTGGTTTAAAACCTGCTGTTTTAGGTGAAACGTCACATGGTGTGGCGAAACCAACGGATTTTAAATGGAATCAGTTATTAGGTTTTGATGCTTGTGTGCAATGTGGTCGTTGCGAAGCGGTTTGTCCTGCGTTTGCTGCGGGTCAGCCATTGAACCCTAAAAAGCTTATTCAAGATATGGTGGTGGGTTTTGCGGGTGGCACAGACGAAAACTATGCTGGCAGCCCTTACCCTAATGTTGAAGTAGGCAATGCGAAAGGCGCGCCGAATCAAATCATTACTGACGGTTTGATCCATCCAGATACGCTTTGGTCTTGTACTACTTGCCGAGCTTGTGTGGAAGAGTGCCCAATGATGATCGAGCACGTGGATGCCATCGTCGATATGCGCCGTTTCTTGACACTGGAAAAAGGCGACACGCCGAACAAAGGCGCGCAAGTACTCGAAAACATAATCGCTACGGATAATCCGAATGGTTACTCGCCAGCGAGCCGAACCCATTGGGCTGCGGATCAAAACTTGAATCTGATGAAAGATGTGAAACAAGCGGATGTATTGTTTTGGGTGTCTGACGGTGCTTTTGATATGCGCAGCCAGCGGATTCTTCGAGCATTTGTGAAGTTGATGAAAGCCGCGAATGTTGATGTCGCTATTTTGGGAGATGAAGAATTAGACAGTGGCGACGTTGCCCGTCGTTTGGGCGATGACGCTACTTTCCAAAGCTTAGCAAAACGTAACTTAGCGACCTTGTCGAAATATCAGTTCAACAAGATTGTGACGACTGATCCTCATGCCTTCCATTGTTTGAAAAATGAATACGGTGATTTTGGCTCTGATGCTCTACAGAACGTAGAAGTTTTACACCATACGACTTTCCTAAATCAGTTAGTGAAAGATGGCCGTTTGCAGCTGGATACCTTTAAAGGTGGCAAGGTAACGTATCACGATCCATGTTATTTGGGACGTTATAACGGCGAGTACGAAGCGCCTCGCGAGCTGTTGGCGAGTTTGGGAATTGAAGTGGCTGAAATGGAACGCTCTGGTTATCGCTCACGCTGTTGTGGCGGCGGCGGCGGCGCGCCAATAACTGACATTCCTGGCGAACGTCGTATTGCTGATATGCGCATGGAAGACGTTATCAGTACAGGTGCAGATATGGTGGCTGTAGGTTGCCAACAATGTACTGCTATGTTGGAAGGCGTGGTAGAACCAAGACCCGTTGTAAAAGATATTGCAGAAATTTTGGCAGGTCAGTTAATTGATAGGCAGTCAATTGAGGAGACACACTGATGAGTCATTTTTCTTCAAAAGACAGCTCTTTAGATAACCTGCTACGCAGAGATCCAAGAACTGAGTGGATTGCTCGAAATCGTTTGCATCCTTTGCATAGTAGTGTGGTTTCTGCCGGACAAGGTGAAGTGCGTGGCTCGTCGGGTTTGTTGCGTAAGAATCCTCATGTTATTGGCTTTATTGGCCCGAATGGCATTAAGCGTATTGATAGAGCTAACCTATCTTCTGCAGGACTTAATAGTAAAAAACGGACTGGCGAAGCGAAAGAAACACAGCGGCCGTTGCATATCGTCGAAAATCCAGATGCTTACATCATGGTGGTGGCGGATATGATTGGTGGGCGTTTGACCAGTCACGACAAAGATATTCTGGGCTTGGCTCATCAGCTAGTGGCTGAAGGAAATCAGAACACAGCGGTCGTTTTGGTGTGCTTTGGCGAGAGCAAAGAAACTCAGTTTGATTTGGCGGGTGTGGATCGCTTGATTCATTTATCGGCTGACGAGTTTGAAGGTTTCGCGCCAGAAGTGAGAGTGGCTGCCTTGATACAGATCGAAACTCAGTATCGACCAGAGCATTGGTTATTCCCAGATAGCGTTCATGGCGGAAGTGATTTAGCGAGTCGTTTAGCGGCTAAGTTAGGCGAGCGGCCTGCAGCGCAAGCATGGCAAGTGACTGCATCGACGACTACGAGTCGCGGCGCGTCAGGTAGTCAGGATATTCGTCGAGAAACGCCGCGGATTTTGATGCTGATGGAAGAGTGCGCTAACGCTATCGAAGATACTCGCCACCAGGTTTTACCATTGGATTTATCAGAAGAGTTTATTGTTCTATCGGATTCTCGCTTGCTTGATAAAGGGCAAATCGAGGTGGACTCTAACGCTGTGCCTTTAGCTGAAGCGGAGTTTATTTTGTCAGCGGGTAATGGTATTCATAATTGGGATCAATTCCATTCGGCAGCAGCCGCACTTGGCGCGACCGAGGGAGCCAGTCGTGTTGCGGTGGACGACGGTTTTATGCCTAGGTCTCGTCAAGTGGGCGCGTCGGGGACTTGGGTTACCGCTCGGGTATATTTGGCGGTGGGTATTTCTGGTGCAATTCAACACATGCAGGGTATCGGGCAGTGCGATAAGGTGGTTGCTATTAATACAGATGCTGGTTGTGACATGGTGAAGCGTGCCGATTTGGCGGTGATTGCTGATAGCGAAGCTATATTAGAAGAACTTACTAAGCTTGCTCAGCAATATTCCTTATCTAAAAGCCAAGAGGAGAAAAGCGATGCAGCTTAATATCAATGTGGTTTCTTTGGTTTCGGTAGGGCGTCATCCTCAATCCGGTCGTGCTCGTCGTGCCGAACAAGATGGACGAGCGGTAGAGTTAGGCTTAAATCTTGCTGGTAACACATTAACTGTAGTTCACGCTGGGAATGCACAAGAGCCTGTTCTCCGACAATACGCAGGAATGGGATTGCCTTCGTTAACCGTATTGGCACAAGAGAGTAATTGTGATGCTCTGCCTGCGCTTGTCTCATTTTTAAAAGACAAGCATATTGATGTGGTGCTTACTGGTGTTCGTGCCGAAAGTGGTGAATCGTCTGGTATGTTGCCGTATTTATTAGCCGAGCAGTTAGGCTGGCCCTTAGTGCCTCGTGTGGCAGAAATTTTGAACATAAAAGAGGGTGAAGCTGAAGTGCTTTTAGCCTTGCCCCGTGGTCAACGCCGTGCGGTGATCGTCAAATTACCTTTTATTGCCAGTGTTGACAACGCAGCGCAAGAGGCACGGCAAACGGCATTTGGTCCAGGGCTGAGAGCCGATTTTAAAGTGCTGACTTTAGAAAAAGTTGTTGATGAAGCTGCCAGCCAATGGCAAATCAACATAGCCAAACCTCGACCTAAGCGCTTAAAAGTAGTGAAAGCAAAGACTGCCGCAGATCGAATGAAAGCAGCGACAGCAAAACCAGTTGGCGGAGGCGGTAAAGTTATGAAGGACGAAACGGCTGCTGAAAAAGCGCAAGCGATATTTGATCTTTTATTAGAAGAGAAAGTGGTTCGCTAAGTGCTCATTTAGGTATAAGCTATATGTCCCATTGGTTATTGATTGAACAAATTGTTTGTTTATAGGTATGCAATATGATGATTGTAGATTTGGTCGACGAAGTCGATTTTAAAGAAAGACTCATCGCGCTAGGAGCGCCCGTTACTCAAGAACAAAGTTTGACACAAGTGCAGTCTGCTGTGCTGTCTTGGTTGCAGGCATATCCAGAGCAAACCCCGTTCGTAAAAGACCTTTGTACCGAAATGCAAAAAGACAACACGACTGTTTTGCCAGAAGTCTCTACTGTCATGGCTGCATTTGGTTAACATTAGCTTTTTTGAAATATAAGCTTCATGTCTATCAATAAATTTTAGTTATGAAGTAATAAGCTTGTATGAGTTTTATTACTTCATAATAAGATTTTCATCCTCCTCTTTTTCATAAGCTTTATCTCTCTAAAATAGATTTTTTCTATACTCTTTTCATAATCGTTACATTTTGAATTTTTCTATGGTTTATACGCTTCTAATGCAGTATTTTATCGAAGTATATGGATAATAAAGTAGTGGTAAGGAATAAATGTATCTGGTTATGGTCTTTTATAAAATATCATCAATAATGATATTTTTGGGTTATTAATAATCATTTTCAGTCTATGAGTTAATGTTGATTACCAGCTAGTGAATTTATAAAGAAATTCCTTCTTGGATCCATATGGCTATTATAATATTTGGGTAAATTCTATGAAAATCAAAACGAAGTTGTTGATTGCTTTTTCAATTGCCACCGTGTTGCCCGTCTTAGTTGTCAGTTCAATAACTGCCTATCTAGCGTCAGACCAAGCATTGAAGAATTTTTCAAAAAATAGCGGGCAAACGCTTGGTGCCGTTGAGAAATCCTTTGATCAATTTGTAAATGATATCAAATATGTTGTTGGTTTTATTGCTGACAGTGACCCTGTGACGGTCTCTGATGCAAAACCATTAACGACCTATTTTGAATCTAAAGGAAAAGCACCGAGCAAAATTGCTGAACAAAACGGAGGTCGTGAAGCAGATGTATTCAATATGTTTGAGGCGATTGGTAAAAACAATCCCAACTATGTTTATGTTTATATGGGTGATGATAGTGACGGTTATTTAGAATGGCCGGGGACCTATGAATACGCTGAATGGCATCCGAAGCAACGTGGTTGGTATACAAGAGCCATGGAAACACCTGGTAAGGTCGCTTTACGTGATGCCTATTACTGGGAGCCTGATGATGCGGTTTATGTGTCTGCGGTACGGACTTACAAAAAAGGTAATAGTATTGGCGGTGTCGTTGCGGTTGATGTATCGATCAAAACCTTAACTGAAATGGCGAATAAAACTAAGCTGGGTAACTCTGGTAGTATCATGGTTATTGAAAATACCGGTACTATTTTGGTTGATGCACTTCATGCAGATAATAACTTTAAGAAAATCAGTGAGGTAACGGGTGATGCGTATCAAAAAATCGCTCAAACCTCTTCTGGTTTGATTAACTTTAAACTAGATGGCGAAGATTATTATGCTGATGTATATACCTCTCCCAATTTAAAATGGAAGTTTGTTGGTCTAATGCCAGCAACTGAAATTTACTCTAGTACTGTTGAGTTAATTCAAACAACGGTCGTTGTTTGCATCTTGTTATTACTCGTTTTTGGTTTTATCGCTTATTTGATGGCGAAAAGCTTAATTACTCCGATTGAGTCTGTTTCGGATCATTTGCGTATTCTAGCGGAAGGCGAAGGGGATTTAACTTCCAAAATTGACATTAAAACCAATGATGAAACAGGTACATTGTCTAACTGGTTTAATCAGTTTATTGAATCAACTCGTAAACTCATTCTTGGTATTAAGCACTCAGGTATACAGATCGATAAGATTGCTGCAGAAACATCAGCTAAAGCCAACGAAGTCGCGCAGTCTGCTACAGATCAATTGCAGTCTATTGAGTTAATCGCAGAAGCAGGGCAGCAAATGCTGATTGCGTCTAATGAAGCTGCGGAAAGTTGTGCTAATTCTGCTCAGTTTTCTGAGAAAGGTTTAGAAACTACTATCGCGGGTAAAAATCTTCTTAAGAGCAGTGCTGAAGGCGTGAATCGTTTAGGTGCTCGTTTAAAAGATTCGAATCAAATCATTACTGAGTTGCAAAAAGAAACCACTAATATTAATCAGATTCTATCAACCATACAGGCAATTGCTGAGCAAACTAACTTGTTGGCCTTGAACGCGGCTATTGAAGCGGCTCGTGCCGGTGAACAAGGTCGAGGTTTTGCAGTGGTAGCTGACGAAGTGCGAACCCTTGCGGGGCGTACACAAGAATCTACAGAACAAATTAGCAGTATTTTGGGGCTGCTTGCTAGTAGAACCAAGCAAGCATCAGAGTCTATGGTGACGAGTTTAGCGGAATCTGAAAATGCCATTAGTCTGTCAGATAAGGCGCTTAATTCTTTTGAGCAAATTGAAGAAGTTGTGAAGCAAATGCGTGATATGACGATGCAAACGGCGGCTTCTGCTGAAGAACAGCGTGCGGTAACAGAAGGTGTTAATGAAAACATTGGTGCTATTAGTGATGCGGCGCATCGTGTTTCAAGTATATCTGTGGATGTTGCTGATCTTTGTAAGAAACAGGATCAGTTGAGTAAAGAACTGCATTCGATGGTTGTTCGATTCCGTACAGAATAAACCGAGAGTTATGGATATAGTTAGCGATTAAAGGCCACTTTTTAGTGGTCTTTTTTTCGTCTATCTTTTTGGGCCTTTAGTATGGTTATTTAAGCACTAATTCATAGTCTAATTAATTCACTTAGCACATAAGTAAAAATACTAGAGAATTGATTTTAAAATATAGTGATAACGATTATCATACCGAACAAATTTACTAATGAAGGTGTAAGCATGGTTAAGTCGTTTGTAATGCTTCTGTTCACTCTTTTTATGAGTGCAAGCTGGGCTGGTGAAGTAACGGTGAAGGATGTCCTTGGTCGTGATGTCACATTTAATGCGCCAGCTCAACGTGTCATTGTCGGGTTTTATCCTGAAGATTACATGGCAATTGGCACGGAAGCCGCTTACGACAAGGTTGTTGGTATGTCTAGGTATATTTGGGAAGCTCGTTCGGCTAATTGGGAAATGTATGTTAAGCATCGTCCATCTTTACAAGACATTCCGGCCATTGGTCGTGTAGACACGCAAACTTTTTCGGTAGAAAAAGTGATTGGCTTGAACCCTGATGTGTTGATGTTAGCAGATTGGCAATATAAAGCCTTAGGAACGGATATCGAGCGCCTCGAAAGTGCTGGTATCAAAGTGATTGTTGTGGATTACAATGCGCAAACAGTAGAACGTCATGTTAAAAGCACTGAGATAATTGGTGTGATTACAGGACAAGAAAAACGTGCCGCAACTATCGCAGCCGAGTATAAAAAAACCGTCGAGACCATTAGTAAACGTCTAGCTGATGCGAATTTGCCAGAACCAAAAGTGTATACTGAGTTTGGTGCTTCCGGCGTGCAAGAGCTTGGTTTTACTTTTGGTAAAAACATGTGGGGAGCCATTTCTACTATGGCAGGTGGCGATAATATCTCTGCGCCATTTGTTGAATGGTGGGGTAAGTTAAACCCTGAGCAAGTGATTGCTTCGAATCCTGATGTTATTGTTATCACAGGGTATGAAACAGGCGCAGTCCTTGATTCTATGATCATGGGGCAGGGCATTGATAAAGCTGAGGCTCGTAAACGTTTAGAAGGTTACAAAAAACGCTTGGGTTGGTCTTCAATTTCGGCAGTAAAAAACAATCGTTTGTACGGTGCTTATCATGGCGCATGCCGCACCATTTTAGATGCCGCGATGTTCGAGTTTTACGCAAAAGCCATGTATCCAGATTTGTTCTCTGATTTAGATCCTGAGCAAGCCTATTTAGATTTTTATAAAAAATATCTACCTGTAACGCCAGAAGGCACTTTTATGGTGTCGTTAGAAAATTAATTTTTTGTATTGAAAAAAGGGCTTTCTAAATTTTTTGTAGAAAGCCCTTTTTCGTTTTATGTCGGCTCAACTCAATAGTTACTTAAATGCATAACGTGTAACTTGTCGGTAAGTATCTTCTGGTGCAAGTAATATTGGTGGAAAGTGAGACTGGTTAATCGCATCCGGCCAATGTTGTGCTTCAAGAGCAAGACCTGCATAGGCAGTTAATGCGCCTTGGTTAATATTCGATTCTGCGTCTAGTCGAATATGACGGCCGTCGTAAACTTGTAGGCCCGGTTCTGTGGTCTGATAATTTAATGTGAGACCAGTGATTGGGCCTTTCAGAGTCGCTACCGTTTGTAGTGGGCGATTACTGGCAAGAGATAGGCAGAAGTTGGTATCCAGTTCAGGATAGTCTTCACGACCGATGGTGCGAAGCTGATGAAAATCAAACGCGCTGCCAGCCGTTGGCGTGACTTCTCCTGTCGGAATGAGCCCTGCATCAACAGGCAAATAATGATCCGCTTTGATACTTAGTCGATGGTCTAAAATAGAGCCTTTGCCGTCAAGATTAACGTAGCTGTGACCGGCAAAATTACAAATTGTCAGCTTGTCTGTAGTGGCGGTAATTTCCATTTCTAATGTGCTATCGAGCAAACGATAAAATACATCCACAACCATGTTACCTGGATAGCCCATTTCGCCGTCAGCAAGTGTAGTTTGTAGCTGAACCATGTTGTCAGTTTGTTCGATTATTGACCAGTTTTTGCTGCCTGTTCCATCAGGACCACCGTGTAAGTGGTGAGCTTCTGGCAGAGTAGGTGGTAATTGGTAGGTTTTACCGCCAATCACGGCATGACCTTTGTTAGTTCGGTTTGCAACTCGTCCGACTACCGCACCAAAGTATTTTGCACCCTGAAGGTAATCGGTCAGCTTTGGCGAGCCTAATACTAAAGAATGCTCATAGCCATTTAGATAAACGGATTGAATGCTAGCGCCCAGTGTCAAAATAGACACTTTGAGTTGAGCGTTTTGTAGCGTGACACATTGAACTTGGTTTAAATCTGGAGCGAGATTCACGGAAGTATCCTTTTCAAATAAACGGGAGCCGAAGCTCCCGAAAGTATAGAAATATAGATAGATTAGATATTTTCTAATAAGTCGTTAACTCGATATTGCGCTGTTTTTAGTGCATCGTCTATCGATTTGTTGCCGCTAATGGCAGAACTCAACTCTTCACCAATGATGTCTTGAATGGCAAATTGACGTAATACTGCCGAAGGTAAGGCTTGTCCTGTTTTGGCGATTTTAGCAATATCACTACGGTGAGGTAAGGATTTGAATTCGTTGCTGGCAATCACTTTTTTCACAGTTGGCAAATGTCCGGTTCGAGACCATTCATAGTTGTTGTCATAGAAAAATTTAAATAACTTGCCAATGGCGGCCATTTTTTCATCGCTACGGTCACCACGCGGAACAACCCAGCCATGCCCATCTGTATAGGTTACGTCTTTTTGTTTAAAAAATTGTGGGACAGGAAAGACGCTATAACCGTTTGATAAAGCGTTATTGGACTCTTTAGACTGAGCGTCATAGGAGCCAATTAACCACGTTCCGTTAACCGCAATACCACCATCACCATTGGAAAAAGCTGATACAGCTGCTGGGTAGTCCAAGTTTTTGGTGCTAAGCCCTTGATCTACGATATCTTTCATAAAGGTAAGTGCGGCTTTAGCGTCTTGACCGCTTAAATCAATATGGCTTGGATCATCAAAGAATTTACTGTTCTGCTGCATCATTAGGGTATAAAAAATACGTGCATAAGTGGCTGTTTCATTTGCTAGTACTTGCACCAAATAAGGCTTACCTGTGGCGTCTTTAAACTGCTTGCCCTGCGAAAAAAGCTCATCACGGTTGGTTGGTAAAATAGGGTTGCCATCCGCTTTCATTAGGCCGGCTTTTTTCATTAAGTTGTTATTAACGTGGAATAGCATTGTCCAGTTATCAAAGGGTAAAGCGTATATTTTACCTTCTTTAGTAACACTGGTAATGGCTGCATCGGTAAAATCGGTGGCTTTAATGCTTTGGTCTTTTAGTAGCTTATCAAGTGGAACTAAAAGGCCACGGGATTGATAATCTGACATGGCCGAGTAGTGCATAGAGACCACATCTGGTGCAGATCGAGATGCCAATTGGGCATTAAGCTGGTCGTATCCAGGCCATTCTACCGTGCTGACTTTTACGTTTATGTCTGGATTTTCAGCTGCGAACTTATTGACGAGAGTGGTGATGATGCCGCATTCGCCAACGGCAGCAGATAAATCAGTTGCCTTGCCGTATTCCGCTTCGCAGGCACCAAAAAAACGCTGTAATTCAATGGTTGTGTTGGCATTAGCCAATGGTGATAACGCCAATAATCCAATTGCTGTTGTTCCGAGAAGTAGCTTTTTCATTATTGATTCTCCTAGGTCGTTGTTATTGTTGTAGTCCTATTTCACTTTCAATTTTTCTTAAATCACTTTTCATTTTAATTTCTTAGTCAATATGACGATTGCTATTTCACGGCTCCTCCTGATACCGCGGTAACTATATGGCGTTGAAAAAATATGTAGACGATTACCACGGGTAACGAGGCAAACACAGCTTGTGCGCCCAAAAAGCCTAGCCCTTCTGATTGCGCAAAGTTCGTTTGTGACGAAGCTATGCCTATGGTGAGTGTGTACATGTCGGATTTGGTCGCGGATATAAGCGGCCACCAATAATCATTCCAAGCTTGCAAGAAAGTGAAGATGCCCAAGGTCGCTTGCGCGGGTAACGTCAGCGGTAGCAATACTTTCCAAAAAATACGAAAGGTCGAGGCGTTATCCAGCATGGCAGCTTCATCAATTTCTTTTGGGATGGCCCGAAAGAATTGTGTCATTAAGAAAACGCCAAACGCTGATGACAAGTTGGGTAATATTAAGCCGATATGGGTGTTATGCAGATCAAACCAATTAAACATCTGGTGACGAGCAATAATTACCGCCTGTTCTGGTACCGCTAAACCAAACAACACAATGATGAATAGCGTCTTACGGAACGGGAACTCCAGCCTTGCAAATGCGTAACCTGCTAACGAAGAAAGCAGTAACACACCGACGGTTTGACCGACTGCCACTATCATAGAATTCATAAACCAGCCGAAAACGCTGGAAGATTCAAGGATATTGGCGTAATTCAATAAGGTATACGGGAATGAAAAGACAGCTTCCGTACCTCTGAGCAATTCAGCATTGTCTTTCAGAGATAACCCTATGATCCATGCCACTGGCGCCATCATGATGACACCAAGCACTGCGGCTATCCAAAATAGCTGGCGGTTAGAGGTCAAATGCTCAGGCGAATAGTTGAATGCTTTCATGCGTCTACCTCCTCTTTACGAGTGCTGACCCAATACTGAAGCATGGCGGCACACAGAATAATTAAGAACAGGATTTGCGACGCAGCCGCGCCCAGACCAATATCCCAACGTAAGAACCCCACTTCATATATATACATGACGATTGGTCGAGAGGAGCCTGCTGGACCACCATTGGTCATCAATTGCGCTTGCCCAAACAACTGGAATTGCATCACCACCTGAATAATGGCAACTAACATAATGGTGGACTTAATGGATGGCAGAGTGATACGAGTGAGCACTCGCCAGCGGGAAGCGTTATCTAACGCTGCCGCTTCATAAAGGTCTTTCGGTATCTGTTGTAAGGCTGCCAAAAAAAGCATCATGGGCAAACCAATGCACCACCAAACGGTTGCTACACCCACTGAAAACAACGACCAACCTGTAGTTGAAAGAAAGCCAATTGGTTGCCAGCCGAAAAACTCAAAAATCAACGACATTAAACCGTCATTGGGAATGAAGACGATTCGCCAAATGAGCGTCACTATTGTGACGGACAAAATAGAAGAAGCAAAAAACAAACCTCTCAAGAAAGACGACCCTTTGCTGGTTTTATTCAAGGCTAACGCTAGAAACAACCCAAGAATGACCAAGGTAGGAACAGACACTCCGACGAAAATTATTGTGTTTTTTACCGCTTGACCAAAAATTGGATCGCTTAATACACGAGCGTAGTTTTTTAATCCAATGAAGCGTTCGCCACCAAAAAGATCGACTTTATTGAGCGACAGCCAAATTCCCCAGCCAAGAGGAAATACCAACAAGGTTAAAAAAACACTGAGATACGGAACGACAAATAGACCATTCGTCCAACGGGAACGACGATAACTTTCCGCCATCTTACACCTCCATTTGACAGTGATAAGCAAGGCCATCACCGTCAAAAATATGCGCCGCCTGAGGCGAGATTGACACGCGTACCGTATCGCCAGCTTTTACTTTTGAACGTCCTGAATCTTCGGCAATAAGATCTGTGCCATCGATTAAAGTGCCGTAAAGAAGCGTTCGATCGCCCAGTCGTTCAATCACTTTTATGGTCAGATCAAGGCCATCTTCTTCAGCGGAAACCACCGCGGTGTCTTCCGCTCGAATACCGATAACGGCATCTGTGGCGCTAAAGTCTTGTGGAAGTGCAATCGCGGTAACAACTTTGGCTGCGCCGCTGACTTCGACCGTCACACCATCAGGCGTATTTTCAATACTATTAATCGGCAACATAGACATTGGCGGAGAGCCAACAAACTCCGCGACAAAACGACTCACCGGATATTGGTAAATCTCCATTGGTGTGCCGATCTGCTCGATCTTTTGGTTGTGCATGATGACAATGCGATCAGCCAGCGTCATGGCTTCCACTTGATCGTGGGTAACAAAGATCATTGTCGAACCAAGACGCTGGTGGAGTTGTGCCAGTTCCAATCGCGTTCTGCCGCGTAACGCTGCATCTAGGTTAGACAACGGCTCATCAAACAGGAAGGCTTTTGGTTCTTTTACAATGGCACGACCTATCGCGACGCGTTGACGCTGGCCGCCAGAAAGTCGTCCTGGTTTACGATCCAGTAAATGATCTATTTCCAGAATTTTCGCCGCATCATTAACACGACGATCAATTTCGTCTTGGGCGACTTTGACGTTCTCTAGGCCAAACGCCATGTTTTGGCGAGTCGTCATGTGAGGGTAGAGCGCATAGGATTGAAATACCATGGCGACGCCACGTTGACCTGGAGGCAAGGTATCAATGCGTTTTTCGCCAATATCGATAGAACCTTCTGTAATGGATTCCAGCCCCGCAATCATGCGCAATAAGGTGGATTTTCCGCAGCCAGAAGGGCCAAGGAATACAACAAATTCACCGTCTTCGATGTGTAAGTTGATGTCGTCTAATACGGTAACGCTGTCATATCGCTTTGTTATATTTTTAATAGAGATAGATGCGGACATGGTTTCCTCTCTCAGCAAGTTTTAAACGGAAAATCTTGGGGTATTACACCCCAAGTCGAATCATGCGATAGCTCATAGGAGCAATGCTTGCCGTTAATTGTTGCTGTTTGACTGCTGCGCCTTGGCCATCTTTTGGTGCTACTTGCTCTGCATCTGGACCATTTTTTGCGTCAAGCGCATGGCCCGCCATGACTTTATCCATAATGACTTTCTGATGTGTAAATCCTTGCAGAGACAGATCCAATTCAATGCTTTCGTCTGGGTGACGGTTAACAATAAAGAAAGTTAGCGCGCCATCTTTATCAGATTCCACGGCAGAAATATCTAGATAGGAGACATCACTGGCGAACTCTGTATCGTAGCCTTGGCATTGCACCGCAAGATTGAGTGCTGTGCCACGGCCGTATTGGGACGCATACAAATATGGATAGTAAGTCGACTGACGCCACGCTGGACCGTCTTTGACTGTCATAATCGGCGCGATAACGTTGACCAATTGCGCCAAACAGCCAATTTTGACCACGTCGCTATGGCGAATAAAGGTGTTCAAAATACAGCCAACTTGTAGCGTATCGGCAAAGTCATAAATGTCTTCTAACAAAGCTGGAGCATGTGGCCAACCGTCATTGCCGCCGAGAATTTTTTTGTCTTGCTCGTTAGAGTGATACCAGACGTTCCATTCATCGAAGGAAATATACACATCGTGCTTGGAGCGCTTTTTAGCTTTAGTGGCTTTAATCACAGCGGCGATAGTGTCGATATAGTTATCAAGTAAGCTGGCTTTAGCTAAATAATTGGCGGTGTTTTTTTCGTGATTATCGAAATACATATGCAGTGAAATGTAGTCGACTGTATCGTAGGTGTAATCTAGTACTGTGCTTTCCCATTCAGGGTAGGTTGGCATTTTAGGGGAAGAAGAGCCACAAACGACTAACTCGATATTTTTATCGAAAGCGCGCATGGCTTTAGCAGTTTCAAATGCTACTCGACCATATTCAGCGGCAGTTTTTTGTCCGATTTGCCAAGGTCCATCCATTTCATTACCCAGACACCAAAGCTTAACGTCCCAAGGTTCTTCACGGCCGTTTTGCTTGCGAAGGTCAGACCAATAAGAACCGCCTGGGTGATTCACATATTCAAGAAAAGCACGCGCTTCGTCTAAACCTCGTGAGCCAAGGTTCACCGCGAGCATCATCTCTGTGCCAGCTTGTTCAGCCCATTCAGCGAATTCATGAATACCAATTTCATTACTTTCTGATGTGTGCCAAGCAAGATCTAGGCGAGTTGGGCGATCTTCTTTTGGCCCAATGCCATCTTCCCAGTTATAAGCAGAAACGAAGTTACCACCGGGGTAGCGAGTAACGGGCACATCAATGTCTTTAATTAATTCGATAACATCTTGGCGAAAACCATGTTCATCAGCAGTTGCATGACTTGGCTCGTAGATACCGCTGTAAACAGCGCGTCCTAAATGTTCGATGAAAGAACCGTAAAGGCGAGGGTCTATTTTGGCAATCACATGATCTTTGTGTGCGGTTACGTTAGCGCGCATGCTTACTCCTTTCTTATTTTTGTAGGATATTAAGATTTATTAAGTATCTGGATTTTCGTTTCTTATCTAATAACTGGATACTAAAAGCATGTTTGACCTGAGGTCAATCAATAAGACGTATATTTTTTGTGCAACTAAATACCAGAATTGGTATGTATAAGTGCGATTTGCAACGAAAAAAGAAAGAGGTAGGTGCTTGGGAGGTTACTAAGGTATTGAAATTTATAGTTTTTTAATTTTGATTTATTAGAGCAGGCTTACTGACATCTACATCAGAAAATAAGATGCTGTGTGTGAGGTTAAGATTGAAGGCGTAGTACAATATCTTGGTCGTAATTGCCAAATTGTTTGCCAAAAATGTTGATGCCGCCAGGGTGTTCAGCATCATCGGGAACAGAGATTCGCACACGAATGGATCTATGGTCTTCCAGTGCAAGATCTTTCAAAGAGATATCAGAAACCCGTACACCATCGATGTAAGTACCATCTTTTGTGACACGAAAGCTTTTTAAATGGCCGTATTGACTGCCAGCAAGCTTCCACCAATCGGGTGTATGTTTACCACGACGATCGCCGTAATCGCCGGGAGCAGTCCAGATCGCAGCCGTTTTGCCGTTGATAGAGATATGAATATCTGAAGGCCAATTTTCTGACGTGCCAGGCACTTCGGATGACAGCTCCATCACCAGCTCTAGCTCTTTCACTATCTGGCCTGCAATACGAGCATTGTTGGGGAATTGATATTCCACATAGCCTTTGGTAAACCACAACAAACTGGCACGCATACGATCAGGAGAAAGATAAGTATCTGGGCTGTCTAAGAAGCCAACAATGCCAGATTCCGAACACAAACCACAAGGCGCCATCACATCAAACTCAGAATATAGGCCCACAGGCATAGCGACTTCGATGACGTTGTTTTGATTTTGTTTGGTGTTACTGAAAGATAAGACGATTTCTTCGTGTGTCGCGCGGCAAATTTTCTGGCTGCCTTTACGGCCTTTTTGGCTTTCGGTGGTAATTAAACCGGCACTTTCGAGGGAATTAATATGACTGGAGGTTGATGATTGGGGCAGTTCGAGAAGGTCTGCAATGTCATTGACATTCATCGGCCCTTTTTCATGTAACAAGGACAATATTGCCAATCGTGCAGGCGCTGCTAGGCTTTTTAGAACATCTGCTCCATCTTCGGGGGTTAGCAATAAGAACTTTTTACTCATCGTCATCTCCAGTTGAAGGTGACTTTATATCGAGATTTATGATTCTTATCAAGTTTTAGTTGTTGATTAATTGTTACTAAAAGTAAGTGATGATCGCTTTATTAATACAAGAAAACGATCATCAACCTTTAGTTTTAAATAGCTTTTTTAAATGTTTTTTAGTGATTTCTAAAGAGTTTTTTGAATTAAGCCAACGGTCCACCAATAATAGTAGTACGCAATCCTGCAATAATGTTCTCGCCTGTTTCGTGTCTTAGTTCGTCGTACCAAGCTTGGGTTTCTTGCATGTCTTTACCATGGGTAACATCGCAACGTTTACGAGCTTTTAATACCAAGTCTTTGACGCGGAAGCGACGAGCTTCTTCGTAGTTTTTCAATGCAGCGATAACACCTGAAACGGTTTTGCCTTTCTCTTTAAATTGATCAGCAAAGCATTGCCCAAGAACAACGGCATCTTCCAGTGCAGAGCATCCGCCTTGGCCTATGTCTGGAGTTGTACTGTGGGCAGCATCGCCGAGTAGGGCAATATTGCCTTTTACCAAGGTATCGAATGGTTCTATGTCATGAATTTCGATGCGGTTGGTGGTTTCAGGATCAATGGCTGCAATTAGTTTTTGAACGGGTTCAGCCCAACCTGCAAAATAACCTGTTAGATCGGCAATCACTGTTGTTCTGTCTTCTGCTAGGCCTTTTGGTAATGGCACATCAAAGAAGAAGTAAAAACGACCGTCGGCAATAGGCATAATAGAAACACGTTTGCCTTCGCCAACAAAGGTTGTCCATTGATTGGCAGGGGCAATACTTTCATCGATTTCTACCAAGCCATTCCAGTTCACATAATCAGCATAGCGGCGTTCGGTTTGATAACCAATGACATCAGCACGTACGGCAGAATGTGTGCCGTCGGCCGCAATCATAAAATCACCCACAGCACTGGTACCATCAGTAAAATACGCGGTTACACCTGTGTCACTTTGCTCGACTTTTTCAATGCGTTTGCCAAACTGAACTTTATCACGTCCCCACCAATCGATCATTTGGCTTTGTAGGTCTGCTCTAGATACAGGGCAAGGGCGTTCGCCAACAGCGTCAACTAATGGGGCAAGACTGAACTGCGTCATCACGCTTCCGGTTATACCGTCGTGGTACGCCATGTTGTGCATCGGGCCGCCGAGTTCGTCCATAATGCTGCCCATACCTAAATGGTTCATGCATTTTACGCCGTTAGACCAAATAGAGAGCGCGGCACCAACAGGTTTGATTTCTTTTACCGCTTCAAAAATATCGCATTCGATGCCTTGTTGTTTTAATGCTGCTGCCGCTGACATGCCACCGATACCAGCGCCTATAATAAGTGCTTTCATATGATTCTCCTTTAATCTATCGCTCGTTTTCGCGTTGTCTTAGCGAACTTTTAATTTCTTGTTAAAGGAGTAAATGGCAATAAATATGCCATGAAACAAATGAACCTATATTTTAGTGTGTGAAACCTTTGTTTTAGGGCGATGCGTAATCAGTGGTGATAGGTCAAAGAAGAAAGAGGCTTATTTTCTTCTTTGACCAATAGGACAGATAATGATTTATCTTGGTGCGGATTTTGTAGCTTTTGCTTCATTCTGGCTCATTAAGCCTTGGCCTGAAGCCTAATCACATAAGACTAGCTGCCACGATAAGTGCTGTAAGAATAAGGCGAAACAAGCAGTGGAATGTGATAATGGGCGTTTTCATCATTGATGCCGAAACGAATAACCACAGTGTTTAAAAAGCTAGGAGCTGCAGGTTTATTATCTACGGAAGCTTCGAGACTTTTAGCGAAGTACTCGTCAATGGCAAACTCCAGTTCGTACACGCCCACAGAGAAGCTATCAGCTTGCAGCAAGGGTTGATCACAGCGGCCATCGTTATTGGACACAGTGCTATGAATAAGCTGTCGTTGGCCTTCTGCAGAATGCTGGTAAAGATGTATTTTTACGCCAGCCGCAGCAACGCCTTTTGTTGTATCTAAAATGTGAGTGGTTAAGTATCCCATTGTTTTACCTCAATCTAATGTGAAAGCTTGCCTGATTTTTGCAGGTAAGCGTCTTTATAAGTGAAATGGATCTGAAAATATTGTTTCATAGGGATCAATATTTGTGCCATGTGTTTCTGTATAGCGTATTTTGTTATTCATAGAGATCTTTTTTATAAGAATTTTTTAGAGCCGTCAGAAATTGGAGTCCTATTATGCAAGACCCGTTAGCTGCGATTAGCCAAATGGAAGAAGCGGATTTTATCGCGATATTTAGCAGTATTTATGAACATTCCACTTGGGTTGCAGAAGAATTATGGCGACAAAAAGTCGAGCATCCAAGTGAGTATTTCGACAGTATCGACAAAATCAAAGACACCATGGCTGACATCGTAGAGCAAAGTCCAGACGAACAAAAACTCATACTGCTTCGCGCTCATCCTGATTTAGCAGGCAAAGCTGCTTTAGCGGGAGAGCTTACTCATGCGTCAACCTCAGAACAGTCAGGAGCAGGGCTGGATCAATGCTCAGAAGAAGAGCTAGCGCATTTTCTACAGCTGAACGATGCCTATCGAGAGAAGTTTGGCTTTCCCTTCATTATGGCCGTGAAAGGGGCTACCAAGGATCAGATACTTGCAGGGTTTGAAGCCAGAACGCCCAATGACTGGCAAACAGAGTTTGACCGCGCCATGAGCGAAGTGCATAAGATTGCTGGGTTTAGATTGGCGGATCTATAAAATCGTTCTGAGTTGTTAAGATAAAAAACCGCCATCGGTTTGTAATAGTCGATGGCGGTTTGTTGTTTTTATCTTTCTATTTTTTACTTGGATAAACAATAAGTTTAAACAACAGAGAAGCTGATTTTTTTTCCTAGTGCCTCTAAGGCAGAGACTAACGTATCGATTTTTGTATTATGGCCAAGGTTGATAATACGTTGCATTTCTTGCTTCTTTTTACCAATACGTTTTGCCAGTTCTGCTTGTGATACATGCTCTTCAAGCATGGTATTCAGCAACAGGACTTTGCTCCAAATACTAAGCGGTACACTGACAGATTCGCCTTTTACTTTAGATGGTAAGGGAACTGAGCGCTCATCTTCAAAATAGAACTCAAAAGCTGTAACCAAAGCGTCTGCTGCTTCGGCTAATGCTTCTTCGTAGGTGTCAGCACAAGTCAGTGCCTCAGGGATATCTGGAAAGCTGACGCTGTAGCCATTTCCGTCTTTTTCAATAATTACTGGGTATTTCACATTCTTCTCCAGCTGTTGGAAAGAGTACCTTTAAGATTGGTTTCAATCGTCTATTCCTAGTTGTTTGAGGATTGCTTTTCTTGTGCCTTCTGCTATTTCTTTACTTGGATGTCTTGGCATAACAGATCGCTTACCTTTGTAATAAAGTTTTAAATGGTTGGTACCTTGTTTGACCTCTACGCCCATTTTTCCAAATATCGTCTGAATTCACTTTGCTTCATCTTGCCTCCGTGCTGATGAACTGAATATAGAGTAATCAAAAATGTTTACTAAGTGAAATGTAAGGTAAGCTTTTTTGTTTACTAATTGATGCCTTAAAGGTTAATTTTATATTGAGTGAGGCATAAAAAACCGCCATCGTTTTGTAATAATCGATGGCGGTTTTCTTTGCGTAGTATGAAAGATTATTTATCTACAAAATTAGCCTGAATACGCTGGGTTAAAAAGTCAGCCGCACTGATGGGTTGGTAGCGTTTGGCTGGGCCTTGGATGATCTGTGTTTTATTGGCTTGGCAGAAAAATGCAATGGAATGACGGCTGCCACAGTATTCGTTGACACGTGGCTGACGAACTCTATGTAGATTAGACTTCAGTTGGTCGTCGCTCCAACGCATTAGCATATCGCCGATGTTGCAGGTGATCACACCACCAAGTGGCGGAATGCTGGTCCAACGTTGGGTTTCAGCTTCGGCGCCGGGGCAAACTTGTAAACCGCCGTGGCCTTCGTGTTGAAACAATAAGGTTAAACAATCGAAATCCGTATGCGCACCAGCTCGCCAAATATTACCCTGTTCGGTGACACCTTCTGTGGCGTAATAATGCAACAAGCGTAAGGTACTTTGGTAGTCTGGCTGGCGAGGATCGTGTGCTTTGCTAAAGAAGTCTCGATCAAAACCTAGCTTGTCGGCAAAGCAAGACAATACCTTCATGCCCACTTCCCAACATTGTTTTTCAAAATGCAGCGTATTGGCTTGAAAGTTTGGTAACTCATCTTCGCTCGGCCACAAATTATCCATGTGGTATTGGGTAATCTGATAAGACTCTTTTTGATCTTTGGTGCCAGTAGAAGGGCGTATTTGGCTACGGCTTTCCCAGCCCGCATTGACGCTTTTTGGTCGTGGGTATTTTCCTTTAATGCTTTCTGGAAGATTAAAAAAACGCTCGGATTCTTTGAATGCGGCTTTTATTTCTTTTGGATCGATGCCGTGGTTACTTAATTGAAAAAAACCAATCTCGGTGGCCGCAAGCCAAAGTTGCTCAGTGATTTCTTCTCTGCGATTTTCAAAATCGCTCATGTCGATGATGCGAATTTCTCGTTCGTTGGTGTCTTCGCCTGCACCACCAAAAGTGGTTTCGCGTTGTAGTTCTTCAAGTGAGTATGAATTAGTCATGGTTTTCTCCCATTCTCCTAGGTTTAAAATAACTAGGCGTTTTTGCCTAGTGGAAAATGGAGCAATGACCGAACGCACTCTTACTCTTACTCTTTTAATAGAGTAACAGAGTAATAGAACGCGTCTGACTGCTTCTACTCCGATTATTTAGTGTTACCAAACACCCTCATGCAATTTCGCTGCCTCTTCTTCAAGGCAAGGCCCAATAACTTCCACTTTTCGTTGTCCCGATTCAAACACGGTGCGACAGGGCAAAGCCAAGGTTGGGTTTTCTGGGTGATTCCCGGTGATCTGTTTCAAGCTGTCTTCGCTCAATCCATATACAAGGCGTCCTAATCCTGCCCAATAGGCAGAACCTGCACACATGGCACAAGGCTCGGCGGAAACATACATGGTGCATTTCGCCAGAAAGTCAGGACGATAGGCTTTGCTAGCGCGCGTCATTAACTTGCGCTCTGCGTGCCCAGTCATATCGAAATCTGGCAAATAGCCGTTCACTTGTGTCATCAGCACATTGTCTTCATTGTCGACCAAGATCGCCGCAAACGGGTGGATGCCTTGTTGTTTGGCTTCATCTGCAAGGGCAAAGCTTTGGCGTAAAAATTCGGTGTCTTTTGTATTAAGCTTCATATTCATTCCCAGTCTTCAATACGGTATTTAACAGCACAATAATCGCAAACTATTTCTTCTTAGGAAGGCTCCACGGAAAAAACCACGCCTGAATCCACTGTATCGATTTAAATAACAACAAACTAATAACCGACAAGAAGATCAGCCCTGCAAAAGCTTGGGGGATTTTAAAGAAAGAGGTGGAGAATTGAATGAAATAGCCTAACCCTTCTTCGGCTGCGACGAACTCCGCCACTACGGCACCGATAATCGCTAAAGTGATAGAGACTCGAAGGCCACTGAAAATGTGTGGGATCGCATAAGGAATGCGAATCTGCCAGGTTTCACGATAACGCGGAGCACGCAAAGATTGGCTTAGTTCGATCATTTCAGGCGGTGTTTCCAACATGCCCGTCGTCGTTGATACTACAAGCGGGAAGAAGGTGATCAAGCAAGTGATCAGCACGCGAGATGGATCGTCTGTACCAAGCAGTACGATGATCAAAGGTGCAACCGCCACCACAGGTGTCGATTGAATCACGATCAAGGCTGGATAAAGCACTCGGTTCATTAGCTCAGAGCGCATCATGCCAATCGACAGTGGAATAGCAATCACGATAGACAAGGCAAAACCCATTAAAGCCACGCGTAACGTCGCCCAAAGATGCGTTAGCCAGCGAGAAAATTCCACATCAAAAAACGCCATGAATATCGCCGATGGTGAGGGCAGTATGTAGCTTGGCACATTGCCAAAACGACAGACTAATTCCCATAACAGCACAAGACCGATAAAGAACAAGCCAGGCGCGAAGCGATTTGCTTGCTGTGCAAGCCAAGATTTAGGCTGGTACGTTTGGTTCATAAATATAGCCTCTAATTAAATCGGTTAGCTCAGCAAAACGAGGGGAGTTAATGGTTTTCGACGAGCGCGGACGAGGTAAATCGACCTCGATCAAATCCAGAACCGTGCCGGGGCGTTTGCTCATCACCAAAATGCGATCCGATAGCAACACGGCTTCACTAATGGAGTGAGTGATAAACAACACGGTTTTTGGATTTTTCTTCCAAATATCCAGTAGATCAAAACCGATTTGCTCACGGGTCAACGCATCCAATGCCGAGAAGGGTTCATCCATCAAAAGAATGTCTGGGTTAAGCAACAGTGCGCGAATAATGCCAACACGTTGTTGCATGCCACCAGATAACTCGTCCGGCATCTTGTCAGCAAACTGGGTTAAGCCCGCCATTTCAAGTAGTTCATTTGCGCGTTTTTCATCTGTGGTGGAGTAGCTGCCGTATTTGTGTTTGAGCGGAAACAAGACGTTTTTACGCACGGTCAACCAAGGCAATAAATTGGCCTTTTGAAATACTATGCCAACGTCATCACGAGGTTCTGTGACTGGCAAATTAAATACAGACACTTCACCATGAGAAGGAATCAGCAGCCCTGCCACCATGCGCAATAGGGTTGATTTACCACACCCAGAAGGTCCCACCACCGCCACGAACTCGTGACGGTGGATGTCGAGATTAATACCTTGCACTACCATTGGTGTTTCTGGACGTGGATCGTATTTATGACCCACGTTTTTCATGCTGACATAAGCTGCTTTAGCGTTGTCTTCAATGGCGCTTTTGTCTTCCATAGCGTTGTTGTTTTCCATATGGCTTTTGTTTTCCATGTGGTTACTCCGGTTTAAAGCTGCTGTTTACTGCGGTTTTTGGATCGATAGCATCCATTTTTAAACCATTTGCTTCCGCCACGTATTCCCATGTTTTTTGAATGCGTTCGTCGGTGAAATTACCGAAGCCATCTTTTGTCGTGACATCGTTGTACACCAAATTATAAATGCTCTTAATTTGTTCAGAGACAATACTGGCATCCACTTCAGGCACCATAGCGTGCAGGTCGATACCGGCTTGATCTGGATTTGCATAAGTGAATTCAATGGACTTGGCAAAGGCTTTGATAAAGCGTTTTGCCACATCTGGACGTTCTTCTAAAAAACGTTCAGAGGCTAAAACAGATGAACTATAAAGCGACAGACCAGAATTAGACCAAGGCATTTCGATCAGCTCTTTGCCTGCGCCTTTTGCTTGTGCTTCATAAAGCGCTGTGTTGGTAACCCAAGCAATAATAGCGTCTGTACTGCCGGTAATCATCATTGGCGCTAATGCACCCGGATCAGATTTCACTAATTTAATATCGCTTTCGCTCAAACCGTTTTGTTTCAATACCAAAGGCAAGAAAGCATTTGATGATGTGAAAGGTGACGTCGCGACTTTTTTGCCTTTCAAATCTTTAATAGATTTAATGCCGCTGCTTTTCAGCACAAAGAACGCATGAGGAGCTTGTGTGAAGTATGGGAAGACAGCGACTACAGGTACATCGGCTTGTGCTTTCGCTGCCATCAAAGCACCAATATCGGAACTACCAATATCAGATTGGCCCGTTGCCATCTTAGTCAACGCATCGGTAGAACCACGACCACTGGCAATCTTGACTTCCAAGTCTTCATCAGCAAAGAAACCTTGTTGAATACCCACATAAACAGGCGCTTTATCACCGCCTGGTAGCCAATCTAATTGAAACGTCACTTGATCTGCCGCCATGACAGAAGTACTTGAGATGAGACTGGCTAAAAGAGTCAATCGGATTGCTGTTTTTTTTGCCGCTTTCATAAACATGCTCCATACAATTAATAGGGACTAAAGACCCGCTTGTTTCACATAGGTATAAGTTAGCAACATTTGTTCCATTTTTTCATGGAGGTGTGGATTTTTATTTAAGTGATTGAATTTATTGTAAAAATAAAAAATATAAGGCCTTGAGTGATAAGGCTTGTAAGGTTCTAAGTAGAGAGAGTGAAACAAAATGGTGCATTAAAAAAGTAATATTGGGTGTAACAGTAGACGGGGAAGTAAATATGATTTGCTTGGAAATGGAGGGTAGATATCAAATCTAGTTCTATGAGGTTTTACTGGGTGTAGCAATTATGTGTCTTTTTTTCGTTTACTGTAAAGCACACTCGCCATGTAGCAAACCACTACGACATTTAGCAAAAATACGCAGACAGTCAAAATGTGTGTATGAAAAATGATTTCATAGATCTCAAATGGTAAATAGATTGCCCCACTTACCAAGGCAAACCATTCAGTCCAAACAAACGCTTTCCATAAACCATAGGCTTCAACGAATCGAACCAGAGAATAAGCTAGGGCACCCAAAGCAATCAGGCTCATATTGCTGTCTGTTATTGAACTCGCAGCATGGAGGAAAATACTTGGAAAATGGCTCGCAGGATTTAGATGAGCGTGAGAGACGATGGATTCAGCTATTTTTTGTAAATTCTCGCCAGCTAAGACATGGATTCCTAATCCTACGATAAGAGACATTAAGCCTTTTAGCGCCTCTATAAATGCGATGGCTTTCAGCCCATTTTTTGGTGATGTCATCTCGACCTCTTAATAAGCCAAATAGTTTGTGTATAGCATGTCTTTACAATCAAAAAACATCGCTTCTATGCGGTAAGCCTTTGTGATCTGAATTTTAGAGTAGATACTAAAGCGCATGCTTAGTTATACCAGTATAAAGCCAATAGATTGTTGAAAAATAAATAATATTTACGGTAACTTGAAACGTGTCCTTTGGTCTCTCTCCCCTAGGTACTGAGAGGGAATAGCTTATTTTATGTATTGGAACTATTTATTAACTGCCCTATGGTTGGGCTTTGAGACCAATTCCAGTTGTTTGGTAATTTAAGCTGTTTGCTTTGAACGGCATTCATTGCTTGGATTTCATCAGAGGCTCTACTTATTGCTGCAATCTCATCTAAAAATAACATTTCTGTTGCGTCCGGTATCTCTACTAATGAGCCATTGAGAATTCCCCAGCCCATGTCCCAAGGCAGCATCTCAATTTTTCTTAATGCAAATAAGTCACGGATTACATTGGCTTTGATGAAAGAAAGCCCTGTCAGCCCTTGGATGCCAAAACGCGCTGGATTTTCTTTACCATTACGACAGAGTTCCCAAGCTTCGCCAGCAAATAAGAATTTATCGTTTGGTACATTGCAAATATCGAAATCAATCTTTAAATACTTCAAATGTATTTCATCGAGTTGGGCATCGACTTTAGCCCAATTGGCTGTTTCCTTGTTCCAATACTCACAAACCCAATGATCTTCGAATTGATCGGGAGTTAAATAAGTAGCAAATCCACATCTGATTCTTGCTGGAATTTCCTTAGCCCTGAGGATAGAGCAAACCATCAATGAAAAATCTCGGCAGATACTAATTACCTTTTGAGGTGGAGTTCTTGATGGCTCTAAAATATTTTTGTTCTTTGCAGTGGCTACATCAAGAATCTCAACAATTGTCCTCAATTGCATTTCTTGGTGCTTTACGGATTCAGAAACAGAATATTGATATTTATCCAGCCAATAGGCATGTATTAAAAGGTTCTGCGCGAAGGCACAAATTTCATCAAGCTGATTTGAGCAGTTAAGAAGAAGGTCTTTGTAATTTCTTAGATCAGTAAATTCACTACTGCTACGATAATAATCCATTTTTTTATACCTAATATTTTAATTACGAAACTGATATTTACTTAACCGTTGCTTGTTATGGTTTAGTTTTATCGCAGAAATTGATTGAGTTTATAACAGGTTGGCCTTTTTTACGGACGAACCATTTCATTAACAACGACATGTACGCCATTGTATTCAGTCTGAAATTCCTTCGTTACCTTAAAGCCGTAAGCTTCATAAAGCATCTTTGCTGGAGTGTTTGTTTTAGCGATATATAGGTTTGATTCACCGTCGATTCTTGATAAGAGAAATTCAAGAATAGCTTTTCCAACGCCTTGTCCTCTGGCACTAGGACAAACAAATAAGGCTCTTATTTCTGAACCAAAGACGGATCCATAGCCAAGAACACCTTCGTCATCATAAACGAATATATCGGATTCTTTGAAGGGAGGTAATCGTTTTTTGTCTTGGTCTAGAGGAAGCAGTTCAAATGTTTTTTCTTCAAAGCGAAGTTCATCTAGTTTTGAATTCGCGTAAATTTCTAAAATTCTTGGGTAGTCTTTATCGCAAAATGCTCGAATTTTCATATGAATAAAAAGCCTAGATAATGGCGGTTCTCTTGTCTAAATTTAAAGGCCATATAGAGCATTGGATCTTTTTAGCTCTTTTTAATATTTTGATGCTAGAGAATTTTCTTAAGCTTAACAAGTAGAAAGTCTCGCTGTTATAGCAAGGGAAAGAATGCCTTAGAAAAGCCAAATGGCGTTTGGTTTTTTGTCTTAACATTTGTCGTTCTGGCTTTATCTTTGATGCATATCTAAGAGTGCAGACTAAGATGGCTCTATCATCATAAAGTGTGTGTCGGGTTGCGCCACTGGGCAGTGATCAACACCTTTTGGCATCACATACATTTCACCTGCATCAAGGACAACGTCGTTTGATGATTTGAGTTTTAATGTGAGTTGGCCTTTAAAAACGACGATGACTTTTTCGTCGTCTTCATGCTTATGCCAACCCAATTCTCCTGTTCCTTTAAGAATCCGAATCGACTGTCCATTACATTGTGCAATGATTTTTGGTGCCCATTCTTCTGATAGCAGCGTAAATTGTTCTCTAATATTAAGTTTATTCATCATGTCCACCTTGGTTTACTTGCTTAAATTTAGTTAATGATAATAAAACTCATTTGCAATTTTTTCTAGGGTGGTAAACCTTTTTTGAGCGTCCAATGTATGTTTCGGATGGATATAGTGTGTTTAGCGTTGCAAAATTGATTGTTCAGGAGACATTATTAGTTTTTAATTAAAATTCTGTACGATTGGTCAGCTTTTTGCATTTCAACTAGTATTATAGAAACCCATTCAATAAGGAGAGCGCTTTGAAATTTATACTAAACGATGAGCTCATCGAAGATAACACGCTCCCTAGCGACTTTACCGCTTTGCGTTACCTAAGAGAAAAGCGTGGATTAACGGGGACAAAAGAAGGCTGTGCATCAGGCGATTGCGGTGCATGCACGCTTCTTGTTGGTGCATTGGAAGACGGTGAACTGACGTATTCGACGCTAAATTCGTGCATCACACCAATGCAATCCTTGACTGGCAAGCATATTGTCTCGGTTGAGTATTTATCCAAGACGGGTGAGTTGCACCCAGCGCAGCAAGCCATGGTGGAATCTCATGGTTCTCAGTGCGGCTTTTGTACGCCGGGTTTTGTGTTGTCTTTGGCTGGGCTTTATGAAAACAAACAGAGCAGCGAGCAGCCAATCGACCGTGCAGCTGTTTGCGATGCGATCTCTGGTAACTTATGCCGTTGCACTGGCTATCGCCCGATCATTGATGCGGGATTGTCCATGGTTAAAGAGTCCGCCGAAACGTCTTATGTCGAGCTGATGAGTAAAAACGACAGCATCAAATCCCAGCTTGAAAGCCTACAAACAGATCCTCATGACAGCAGCAACTATTTACAACCCACAGATTTAGATCAACTCGCTCACGCCTTGAAGTCCAATCCAGAGGCCGTTTTGATCGCGGGTGGAACCGATTTGATGCTAGAGAATACTCAGCGCTATCGTGATTTTGATACCTTGATCGATGTGTCTCGCGTGGCCGAGCTTAAACATCTACACATTGGTGAAACGTCATTGACCATCGGCGCGTCGGTGACTTACAGCGAATTGGAAGATTTCAGTAAGACGCTTTATCCGCATATTAATGCCTTGCTAAGCCGCATTGCTTCTCGACAAATTCGTAACCGTGGCACGATTGGCGGCAACGTTGCGAACGCCTCACCAATTGCCGATTTACCGCCTTTATTATTGGCGTTTGATGCAGACATTCAATTGTTGAAAAACGACGGCAGCACAAGAGTGGTGAATATCGCGGACTTTTACCAAGGTTATAAACAAACGCAATTAGCAAAAGATGAGATGATCGCGTCGTTTGATGTGTCTCTCGATAAGCTCGCTCAATTTCATCGCTTTTATAAAGTCTCGAAACGCATGGAAGACGATATTTCCAGCGTCATGTTGACAGTTCGCTTCGAAGTCGATAACGGCACGTTAACCGATGTGCGTTTGGCGTTTGGTGGTATGGCGGCCACGCCGATTCGCGGACTGAAAGCCGAAGCGGCGTTGACAGGTAAAGTCATCAATGATGAACAAGCGTTAAACCAAGCCATCGAAGCATTACGCAGTGAATTAACCCCATTGAGCGACATGCGAGCCAGCGCGAAATATCGCTTGGACATGGCGTGTAACCTGATCCGCAAAGCGTGGTTGGAACTGAATGGCACCAACGTGGTGACTTTCTCTGGTCACGCTGTCACTGACTCAATTTTATCGACAGGTTCGGAGGCAAGCACTCATGCGTAAACTTCCACAAGATTTCACTTTAGGCACAAAAAGCGGCGCTAATAATAGACTTTTACCTGTTCATGAATCGGCTATTAAACACGTGACAGGCCAAGCGGTTTACATCGACGATATGCCAGAATGGCCAAATGAACTGCATGTGGCGACCGGTTTATCGACCGAAGCTCACGCGGATATTGTGTCGATCAATTTGGATAAAGTTCGCGCTTATCCTGGCGTGGTCGATGTGATTGTACAGTCCGATATTCCTGGTGAAGTGGATGTGTCGCCTGTGTTAAGTGGTGATTTACTACTCGCTGGCGACTTTGTGCATTTCATTGGGCAATCGATTTTTGCTGTCGCTGCAACTAGTTTACGCGCTGCGAAACAAGCGGCTGCGCTGGCGGAGGTTGTCTATAAACCGCGAGAAGCGACCTTGCATCCTCGTCAATCGCTAGAGCGCCAAGAGTTTGTTTTGCCCACTCATACCATTAGCTGTGGCGATGCCAAAGGCGCACTGGAAAGCGCGCCTAATAAGCTTAAATCGGATATGTACATCAAAGGCCAAGAGCATTTTTATTTAGAAGGGCAAATAAGTGTCGCCGTTCCCAATGAAGATGGTGGCGTTCAAGTATTTGCTTCGTCTCAGCATCCTGCCGAAGTGCAAAAGCTGGTGGCGCGTGTTCTGGGTTTGCCAGTGGCGCATGTTCTTGTCGAAGTGCGACGTATGGGCGGCGGCTTTGGCGGTAAAGAATCTCAAGCGGCAGTGCTTGGTTGTATGGCGGCAGTGCTCGCCGTACGTAACCGTTGTCCGGTGAAATATCGCATGCCACGCCAAGACGACATGGTGCAAACCGGTAAACGTCATGATTTCTGGAATAGCTACGAAGTGGGATTTTCTGATGCGGGTGAAATCCTCGCGGCAGAATACGACATGGTGGGCAAATGTGGCTGTACAGCCGATTTGTCCGACGGCGTGGTAGATCGCGCCATGTTCCATGCCGATAACGCCTACTTTTTACCGAATGCGCGTATCAGTGGTTATCGCGGTAAAACTCACACGGTTTCTAATACCGCTTTCCGAGGCTTTGGCGGACCCAAAGGTGTTTTGCTGGCAGAAAATGTCATCGAGGAAATCGCCTGCGCGGTAGGCAAAGACTCGTTGGATATTCGCAAACTCAATTGCTATCAAGCGAATAAAGACACCACGCCGTATGGACAAAAAGTAGACGATGATGTGTTACTGACGCTTATCGAAGAATTGGAAACAAGCTCAGATTATCGTACTCGCCGTGAGGCGATTAAGGCCTTCAACAAGCAGAACCCTTTCTTGAAAAAAGGTCTAGCACTCACGCCAGTAAAATTCGGCATTTCCTTTACCTCGAAACACTTAAACCAAGGTGGCGCTTTGCTGCATGTTTACACTGACGGCAGCGTGCATGTGAGCCACGGCGGAACGGAAATGGGGCAGGGACTTTATACTAAGGTGGCGCAGATTGTTGCCAAAGCCTTTGGGATTGATTACCAGCGTGTCAACGTTGGCTCTACTCGTACCGACAAAGTGCCAAACGCGTCGCCAACCGCGGCATCAGCAGGCACCGATTTGAACGGCATGGCGGCATTGGATGCCGCGATGACGATCAAAGGTCGCTTGCAAGAATTCGCCATGGAACATTTTGCTATCGCCGCCGATGCCTTCGCTATTGAAGGCGATCAGGTGATTCTTGGAAGCGAGACAATGGGCTTTCCTGAATTCATCAAACTGGCGTACATGAATCGCGTATCTTTGTCGTCTACAGGGTTTTATAAAACACCAAAAATCGGTTACGACCGCAAAGCTGCCAAAGGCCGACCATTTTTGTACTTTGCCAATGGCGCAGCTGTGGCGGAAGTGATCGTCGATACTTTTACCGGCGAATACAAAGTCACGCAGGTTGATATCTTGCACGATGTAGGCGATTCGATTAACGCGGATATCGACATCGGCCAAATCGAAGGTGCGTTTGTACAAGGCATGGGCTGGCTCACCTCAGAAGAATTAAGCTGGGATGATAAAGGCCGAATCACCACCAACAGTCCTGCGAATTACAAGATTCCAACTTCGGCGGATATTCCAGAAAAATTCACCGTCAAACTGTTTGATCGCGCTAACAGTGAAGAATCTGTTTATCGTTCGAAAGCAGTGGGTGAACCACCATTAATGCTAGGAATTTCAGTTTGGTGTGCGTTAAAAGACGCCTGTGCTTCGGTTGCCGATCACAAAATCTCACCACCATTAGCTGTACCAGCTACACCAGAAGCGGTGTTTTACGCCATGCAAGCCGCGCAAAATCATAAAACGGGAATCAATGGAGAAGCAGCGAAGGAAGCAAGCCTATGATGTCTTCCATGAGTTGGGTTCATGCTTTACAGGAAGTAGAAAAAGCAGGGCAAGCTTGGGTGATCGCCACCGTGATTGGCACCCAAGGTTCTGCGCCTAGGGAATCATCGAGCAAGATGATTATTACCGAGGAACACAGCTTCGACACCATCGGCGGTGGACAGCTGGAATACGCTGTCTGCCAAAAAGCCCGTGCTATGCTGCAAGATGCGGCATCGCCTTCTCATGTGTTGGAAAACTTTCCGCTCGCCGCGAAAACCAACCAATGTTGCGGCGGCACAGTAAGCGTATTGTTAGAGTATTTCCCAGAACCAGCTAACAAAATCACCATCTTTGGCATGGGACACGTGGCGACGACTTTGGTGAATGTACTGGGAAACATGCAGGCGAAAATCTCATGGGTCGACAGCCGTGAAAATCTTGCTCAAGACCACAGCATCAAAGGCTTACCGAGCAACGTTACGCCGTTTTTGTACGAATCCATGTTGGATCATATCGACCACATGAGCCATAACGAAATCGCCTTGGTCATGACCCACGATCACGCGTTGGATTATCAGTTGGTGGAAGCCTTATTGGATCGAAAAGACTGCCGATTTATCGGCTTAATCGGCTCGAAAACCAAAGCACTACGCTTCAAAAAACGCCTCGTCAGCGCCTCATTTAGCCAAGCGGAAATCGACTCGGTACATTGCCCAGTGGGACTAAACGAAATCGCAGGTAAGAAACCCTTCGAAATCGCCATCTCCATCGCAGGGCAAATCATCCAAGTCACCCAAACACAAGCGCCTAGTAAAAAGGGCAGCGGGCTTACTTGGAAAGAAATCAACAACGCCTTAAGTGGCTCAGTCGTAGAAACTTGAAAAAATGACATTCCTTCATCGAAACTACCGCCTACCTCGTAGGAATGTCATTTTTCAATCCTAGCTTGTTTAGCGGCGGTTAAAGTCTTTTGACCTCGCTCTTGGCGTTAGCCTTGCTCCGCATCAACCTTGTAAGTTGTTGATTTAACTTTTTTTGTAGATCGCGGCTTTAGCCCGGCAACGTAATTACTCCCTCCCCTTATGTCTTCCAAGGGGAGGGCTAGGGTGGGGTTATTACTTTGGTGCTTTTAGGTTATAACGCTACAATGTAAAGGCTATAAAGGAATCGTCGAGGCATAACATGAGTAATTTATCAAAGCGTTCAACCGTTTATTTTGAACCAGATACCCTCAAAGCGTTAAAAATACGAGCGTCATCATCCGATGTTTCTATTTCAGAGCTAATTGATGAAGCGGTTCGTTTGCTTATGAGAGAGGATCAAGAAGACCTTACAGCCATATCAGAGCGTTCAGATGAGCCAGAAATGTCTTATGAAGACTTTCTGAGTGAATTAAAAATTAATGGCAAAATATAAAATCTGTATCAAAGTACTTCAATAACCCAAAGGGTTGAACCCCTTTTCCTCCAACGCACTATCAGAAACAACAAGCCTTTATGGAAAAGGGCTTTGACCCTGACTTCATTATGGTCCTTTACCGTACCTGTTAACGGGTGCTATTAGTAGCACTCAATTGCTCGCTAGGAAGTCATTATGCAGATTAAATTTTCCGAGGATGTTATTCCTTTATCAGACCTTAAAATCAATCCCGGAAAGGTAGTTGGTCGAACACAGGAAACGCATCGCCCAATTTTGCTTACCAGTCGCGGCCGCGGCGTAGCGGTTGTCCAGGGGCTCGAAGATTATGAGAAAACCGCAGAGAAATTGCGATTTGTAAAAGCCGTGGCGCAGGGACTAATGGATGCTCGCGAAGGCAACACAGTATCCTTGGAGGACGCCAAGAAAACCTTGGGAATCAAGTAAATTCCTGTAAAAAAGCCCTTTCAATCTGAAAGGGCTTTTTTTGTAGGTCTGTCCCGTCCTGAAATAGGCCAGTTATTTAGTATGATTTAAGGAGTGTGCTAATGCGGGTTCCTTATTTTTTTTAACCAGTGATAAACCAAATAAACAAGGCTGGTTCCAATGGCTATAAGCCAGATAGCACTTGCTGTTTGAGAAATCATTGCGAAGAATCCGCATGCCATCATTATGATGCGTTCCAGTTTGTTCATCCTTCTTTTTGCAAATCCTATGACACCGATTGCCCAGATGACGGTTGAAAAGATCAAGCCAGCACCAGCAAATAAAATGTCTATATAGCTTCCAACAAACAGCAACGCTGGGTCGGCAAGGAAGGCGAATGGAATGAGGAAGGCTACAGCACAGATTTTGAAGGCTTCCACACTGGTTTTCATTGCGTCTGTATTGGCAACGCCAGCCGCAGCAAAAGACGCCAATGATACTGGCGGTGTAACCATTGAAAGTACGCAAAAATACATCACAAAGAAATGCGCTTGTAGCTCACTAACACCTAGCTCTTTAAGTGCTGGAACATAGAGTACAGCGCCAATGATGTACGCTGCAACAGTAGGAAGCCCCATCCCCATGATGATGCAGCCAAGCACAATCATGATTAAAGAAACCGTGTAAGAACCACCACCAATATCAATGAGTCCTGAAGCAAATTTTAGTGCTAAGTTAGATTGTATTGCGACCGATACAACTATTCCTATAGCCATGATAGGACAAGCAATTTTTGCCGCTTGAATACCAGAGTCCAGTACCATTTGCGGTAGGGTTTTTAGGTCGTAGCAGGTTTTTTTGCTTAAAAATGGCGCGATAAAGCAGGTTATCGTGGCCCAGAAAACAGAGATTTGCGCGGAATAGCCCATCATCAAACCAGCTACCAATACAACAGGAGGCAACAGCATGTTTAATCTTGGGAAGATAGATTTGATTTCATTTATATCTTCATCGTTAAGCGTGCCAGTGTTGGTTTTTCTGGCATGGATTCCGGCAAAAACAAACAGTGAAAAGTAAAAGGCAAGCGCTGGGAAAATACCCGCGAGTGCGATGTTGGTGTAAGAGGTGGCTAGCATCTCTGCCATTACGAAGGCGGCGATCCCCATGATGGGCGGCATGAGTTGACCTCCTGTGGAAGCAATGGCCTCATAAGCCGCTGCTTTTTCTGGTGTTATGCCTGTTCGCTTCATTAATGGGATGGTAAATACGCCTGTTGCTGTCACATTGGCGACAGCACTGCCAGAAATGGTCCCCATCAAGCTAGAGCCAATAATGGCCACTTTGGCACCGCCTCCCTTGGATTTTCCAACCAGCTTAATGGCGAGCTCTATAAAGAGTCGTCCACCACCAACGGAACTGTAAACCACGCCAAAGACGATGAAGTAAAAAATAAAGTTGGTAGAGGTTGCGGTGGTGACACCCAAGATGCCACTGGTTGTCATGCCAAAAATCTCGCTCCATTCTGTCCACGAAATACTACTAAAGCTCATTTGTCCTGGTAGCAAATAGCCAAACACGCCATAAAGCAAAAACGTAATAATGACAATGAGCAGCACATAGCCAACGGTTCTTCGAACGGCTTCTAAGAGTAAGCCGATCAGGATGGTACAAATGACAATGTCATAAGTTTCAATTGGGGAGACATTTTCAATTCGGCTAGAAAGTCTTCCACTTTCAAAGTAATAGTAACAACCAACAACAATTACCAAAGCAAACATGACCACCGAAATAGCTTTGTTTAATGTTGATGATGGTTTGTTTTTTAAAAAGGGTGTGGAAAGAAAAGCGATCGCTAAAGTAAGTACTAAATGCGTTGCGCGCTCAACTAAGGGGAGATCTGGATTAAATAAAATCCAGTATTGGTAAGCTATTAACCCTAGAGCCAACCAGGCACAAGGGTCGAGCATGTATCTACGAACAAGTTTTTGCATCTTTTACACCTGATTTTTATATTTATTTTTGAGGCTTAGCACGACATTATTTTAATAGGCCAATTTCTTTGTAATAACGAATGGCGCCTGGGTGCAAACGAATACCATTTTTTTCCGGCTTAGCCGCATCTTCAAGCTTAAATGCCTTCCAAGCTTTAAAGTCATTGCTGAGCTGATCCATATTTTCAATGACAATTTTGGTGATTGAATAGGCCGTATCATCACTCATTTTAGAGCTAGCTATTAAGTGTGTACCAAAATCTCCGCCAATATTGCTGCCAGTTTGTGCATCAAACCATTTACCGTAACTACCTTTTTGTAAACCTAGGGAGGCCATTACGTCCAATGCTCTTTCTGACATGTCTAAGAACTCAATGCCACCGGTTAAACTGATTTCAGTAATAGACGGATGTCCTTGTAAAATGGTATCAAAATAAAGATCTACCCGTTTATCTCTGATTAATCCGGACATTTGTGATGAATCCACTTGGAGAATACTGCCACCTTGAGATTTTATTTTATCTCTATCTAAGCCATATGCAGCGAGAATGGCTTCCACAACGGGAGGAATATTAGAGCCAGCAGGTTTCATCATAATATTCACTGCACGGCCTGATTTAAAAATATCATCCAAAGACTTGAAGCCATTTTCTTGCATATATTCTTTGCGGGCTATGGCGCCGATATAAACAGGATTGAGTCCTCCTACCAATGAGCGGATATGCGTCGCTGAATTCCCTGAATACAACAACATACCTTCAGAAGCCCAGCGAGAAGTGGCAACGTTCGATAGAGCAATATCCGCCTTACCAGACTCAACCACCATAGGATTGGCCACGCCGCCGCCACGGGCAATGATTTCAATATCTAATTTAGAATCTTTTTCTTGCACCATCCTTTGAATGGCAGCAGCGCCAACATACCAACCAGATCCAACTGGCATTGCACCTAGTTTTAATTCTTCAGCTTGGGTTGGTAGCGAAAGTACACTCGTAAAAATAAGAGCTGAAGCAAGCAGAGAAAACTTATTAATTATTTTCATTATCTTGTTCTCCTTAATTAAGGGCAGCCGTGACCGCCCTTATGAAAATGTATTTCAGTGTATTTAAGGCAATATAATTTTTCTATTAAATTATACCTGCAGAGCGTAATGCGTCCGCAATTTCAACGTCAGCTCCTTCGGCAAGAGGTAAAAGCGGAGAACGTACCGTTGCGTGCTCCAAAATTCCTCGAGCAACCAAGGCGTGTTTTAGTGCCACAGTACCTTCCATGTGAGATCCACGGTGATAGACGTTTTTAGTGACTGGCAAAAGTTGATCGTGAATGGCTCTAGCCGCAGGGTAATCTTTGGCTTTACCCGCTTCGATCAGTTTAACCAATAATTCTGGTGCCACGTTACCGTAACCAACCAAAAGACCATCGACATCAAACATAGTGTGCAATAGATATTCGTCATGGCAGCTTAGAATCTGCAGGTCAGGTCGTTCTGCACGAATCACTGGGATTTCAGTGTCCCATCTCTTCATATTACGGACGCCGTTTTTCATCGCAAAAACACCAGGTTGAGCGGAAATTTCAAGCTGTGTTTCTAGATCGTAAGTACATTTTGTCGCGTCTGGATATTGGAACAGGATAAGCGGCAAACCACTGTCTTCATAGCAGGCTCTGTATTTGTCTTGTGGTGCGCCTTTTTGATAACCAAATCGTAGCCAGCCGTGTGAAGGGTACAATAAACCGGCTTTTGCACCCGCTTCCACCGCATTGCGACATTCTGCCGCCGCGACTTCTGTGCCTTCTCTGGTGATTCCCGCGATGATAGGGATTTCATCGTTAACCGATTCAACAAATGCTTCGATCACTTTCATTTGTTCTTTTTCAGATAGGAATGTGCCTTCGCCAGCATGCCCCAAAACAGTAAGGCTTTTCACGCCATCAACACTTTTCAGCCATGAACCAAGTTTTTGAATTGCCTTGAAGTCGACAGTGCCATCGCGATTAAAAGGAGTGACAGGAGCAGGGTTCAGTCCACGAAGGTCTATATCAATTTTATTCATTAGATTTACCTTTAATTATTATGTTGTTGGTTAGGTGTGGCTCTATTTGGGTTAAGAGCACGTAAATTAGGATAGAATTTGTTTTGCTATGTGAATACTGTAAAAGTAGTATTTCTGTTATGTATATTTTGTATGGGTAGTGGGTTATGAATTACGAAGTATGGAAAACCTTTGTCGATGTTTGCGAACTGGGTAGCTTGAGTAAAGTGGCTTCACTTCACGGAATTAGCCAGCCGCAAGTGAGTCGCCAAATGAAGACAATTGAAGAGGCGTTTAATTGTCAGCTATTTATACGAACGGGCAGAGGGGTCGAACTCACTGACTTGGGAAAACGCATAGAACCCGAGGTCAGGAACTGGCTACAGCATACGGAACAACTTGAAAACAGCATCCGCAACACCTCAGGCATTCCTATTGGCAAAGTGAGATTAGCAATCCTGCCATCGACGGCAGCGCCATGGCTAAGTGAAGTGTATAAACTTTCCAAAGAGCGCTATCCGGGAATACAGCTTGAGGTGCGAGAAGCACAGGGCAACCAATTGGAAAATTGGCTAGAAGAAGGGCGTGTTGATCTGGCCTTACTGTTTCGACATTCCATCGATGACAAAGGTGGCGATATTTACTTACGTGATACCGCAACGTTTTTAGTGGGCCCACCCAATGATCTATTGACCGCCAATCCAACCATAGAGTTCAGCGAAATAAACGGCATCCCATTAACCTTATTTTGTCGCCCTAGTAGCTGGCGAGATAGATTGGATGTATTAGCAAGACGATACGAAATAGAACTGAATGTGGTACTGGAAGCCGACTCATTATCACTTCAGACCCATGCGGTCGCTTCTGATAAATGCTATGCAATGCTAGGTGCTTATGCCAGTGAATCCGCGCGCAATTTATTGGGTTTATCTGTTTCCCGCGTCATTGCACCGGGCATTAAACGATACCTAGCATTATCTATGTCACCACATGGACAACTAACATTGGCTATTAAAAAAGTGAAAGAGCTGATTAAAGAAGTTTCTGAAAAATACCCACCAGGCTTTGAGTAAAGGCTTCTTTTGAGGTGGGAGCAAGCATATGCCACCGCTCGACGTTACTGTTATAGATTGCCGTTAGATCTCGCTTTTGGAGTTGGCTTTGCACCACCTCAATCACCGCAATATTTTGCGTCTCAACTCTCCCTGTAGGTCTGCATGAGGGAGGTACGACCATAATCAGAAGTTGGTCGTTAACAAATAGCGCCTTTATACTCAAATGTGTCACCGGAATAAACAAACCTTAATGGAAGCGGTTTGTTTAAAATTACCTGTTGTAGTTTCATTGAAACAAATGACATTCTTTCCTCGAAACTGTCGCCTACCTAGGCAGAATGTCATTTTTTTTAAATTTTAGAGTTACTCAGTTCATATCTGTTTTAAACATTTTTAGCAATTAGGTCTGCTTTTAGCAGGCCTCCCTTTGTAAATAGTTTTGCAGAAAAATTTGGATTCCTTCTGGATTTAAATGCATCAAATATCTGCTTAAGGCCAGCTGCCTCTAATAAGGAAATATTAATTTCTGTATCCATTTCGGCAGACTCTACAAAGTCAGTAGAAAATGATGGAGCGATGATTAGCACTTGAGCGACACGCTTTCCTGAAGATTCGCAGCGATTAACGTAGGCTTTAACTTGGCGCGAAGTCGTTGAATATTTAGCAAAATCCCCATTCTTACAAGTTTTAGCTTCGCCGATGATTATATCGTCTTCGCTCAATGACAGAATAATATCGGCTTTATCTTTTGCTGTATTGATAGATCTTCTTAAATCTTCGTCTACATCAAGGCCCAGTTGTTCGAAGATGGCTTTAGTTACCTCCTCGAACTTAATTCCAATATCGGCTTCAGCTATTTCTATTCCCTCATTCTTTAAACCTGCAAGATCTCTTTTTGCTAACAATGCATAATTTTCAATTAGCTTATCTGTAGCATCAGCAAAGCTTTCCAAAATGACTAGGCGTGGATTACCCCGTTTGCTCACGCCCATACTGTCGCGAACAGATTTAATGTCTTCATTTGACAGCATGTAAAGAATATCGTGAGGAGTTATGCTCAATGCCCTAAGTTTATCGACATCTAGTTCCTCATTATCTTCAATCTCAAAATCTTGATGTAGCACTGATGTTAGTGTTGGGAAGTGAGTTTTTAATGTCGAGAATAGCTCTTTAAAACCAGTTGCACTTAGAGCGTTGAATTCGTTTTCTGCTGACGAATTGAGTGAATAAATGATTAAGTCTGTTCTTTCATCAAGTGTTGTTCCAATCTTATCTAAACCTAAGTCTAAGTCGGAAATAAGAGTTTTTAGGCGCTCTTTTCTATCATTAATGCTTGCGTCGGGATTATTGATATCTTGTTGTAACACTTGGGATATAGGCAACCCCATTTTAATTATTTCGTCTATTTTTTCTGTTCTCTCTTTCCCGCGAATTCGTTTTCCGTGGGCCTTTAAAATATTCGATAGTTCAGAGTCACTTAAGGTGCGTAGAATTCGTAATAGATGTTTATCTGCTAATTCTTTACCCTGCATTCTGTTGAGCATTGTTACTATTTCATCAGCAATATAGACGGTATGGTTTTTACGACTTATAAAAACAAGACCTACTTCTCGTAAAGTATTAAGGCAGTCTTGAACTCCGGTTTGGGGGATTGAATTAACTAAATGCTCAACTGCAGATTTATGATCTGCTGTAACGTCCAGTTTATTAGCTAAGACATTTAAAATGCTTCTTTCATCATCTGTGATTTTTGCTTCTCTATTATTTCTTTCATCATTTGTGTAGGCTTCTTTTAAACAGGAATAGTAGACTTCTAGACGTTTAGCTTCATTGAAATCTTCATTATCAATTGACTCTTTTATCAAGCTATTTATTTCTTTTGCCTTAGTATTTATTGCTGTCCATTCCTTAGTATAAAGAGCCTCAATCCAAGACAGGCGAGCAATGCAATTCCCATCTCGGCTAACTATATTTATGAGTAAAGAAGCTTGAGCGCCAAGCATAGCTAGCTGTTGTTTAACACTCTTTTCAAAGTAGGGAAGGACTAATTCAAAGAGCTGAATGATTTCGCCACTAGAGGCATTTTTTATTTGTCCATCAAGATTATTTACTCGATTGGCCAATTCCTTGTCGTGAGTGATAGCCTCACTACAAACACGATCTAAAAAATTGATGAATTTTGATTTTTCAACTTGATTAACTGTAGATAGTATATTTGATAGTTTCACCTTCTCATCCTTTTTCACGGTTTCATTTGAAGTTACCACCAAAAAAATAATAAATCATTGAAAATGCATTAATAGGAAAAATGAGTTTTGTTATTTTTTGTGAAAAGTGTTGATTATTATGGAGGTGCTTTTTATGTTTTTTTAATGTTGTTATCAATCAGTAGAGTTATATAAATTAAAATAATGAAAAAGTTATGTATGGTGTTGGCTACAATATTATAAATATTGTGTTGCTATTGTTAAAACTAGATTGTGTTAAGGATTTCTAAGATTCTATGCATCAAGGGCACTCTACCAAGTGCCCTTGTTTATCTCTTGCCCCAAAAAAATCACTTCCAAACCGGCTTTCTCACTTCGTGTTCCACATCCGCAGCGGTTAGGCCGATGTCTTTCAGTTGGGCATCATCTAGACGGCTCAATCTGCTTCTTGTACGCCAGTTATGAGCTATTTTGGCTAGGCGTTGTTTCTATGTTTTTTTAGGTTGAAGGGCTTGATGAATAAGGCTTGTCAATTGGGTGAAGTCGAAGTAAAAAGACACATAGAGCAAATTAAAGTCAGCGTAACCAGTAAATGGCAGTAATACGTGCAAAACCACATCGCAAGCGAACAGGGAAGTCAGATAATGAAAAGAGTAAATCCCCTATATAGCCTTTCCTAAGCCACCGTATAACCTTTAACCTTTAATTGTTAAGTGCTGGTCAATTTTAGCAGATCCCAAATAATGTAAATGGAGAAAAAATGCAGTTTGCTAAGGCGTTTCAATACAAAAAGTGGGCAAATAATGAATTGCTTGATCTAGGAGAAAAGCAGTTTTCAAAACTTCCAGAAAGTGATGGTACATTTTTCATCAGAATCTTAAATCATACAGCGGTTGTTGATAGTCTCTTTATAAGCCGAATTTTAGGAGAACCTGAAAAATACATTGGTGATAATACAGTGGAGACTCCAACGTTATCGGAGCTACGTGAAACCATGAATCAAAATGATTTTTGGCTAGTTCAATATGTCGAATCAGCATCTGAGCAAGAACTAAAAAGGGTTGTTTCATTTAAGTTTGTCGATGGCGATACAGGGCAATTGTCGGTCGAAGAAATACTGATCCATTTGCTAACTCATGGTAGTAATCACCGAGGTATGGCATCTAGAACGCTGGCTATAAATAGTTTAGAACGTCCAAAAGATACATTTACGCGATATCTGCATCAAGCGGAGCCTTCAAGAAGAACAGGGGCTAGCATCTAATAAACTAATCAAGTGGGGGAATATCAAGCCTGCCACTTTTAGAAGCTAGTCATATCGAGTGATTAGCTTTTTTACAGAACAACGTTAGTTGCAACAAGGGCGCCCGCACCAAGCGCCCTTATTCCACCCAAAAAATCACTTCCAAACCGGTTTTCTCACTTCTTGATCCACATCCGCAGCTGTTAAGCCAATGTCTTTCAGTTGTGCTTCGTTTAGGTGGTTCAGTCTGTTTCTTGTACGCCAGTTGTGGACTATCTTGGCGAGACGCTGTTTCCACGGCTTTTCTTTCAGATTATCTAATGCGTTTTTGCAGCTAGAAGTTATGTCTAGTTGGCTGTTTTCGAGGTTGTTTATTTCTTCTGATGTGCAGTTTTTCATGGCGCTATCCTTTTCTCTGTTAATTAGTTTGTTTGCTTTATGTTCAAATAATCGGCTTTTAATTGCGGTGCGACAAACGAGAAAAAGTGTTTTATAGTTAAGAAAATCTTACTTATAAAAGGTGCCTTCCATGTCTTCTAATCGAGCTTTACCGCCGCTGAAATCTTTGCAGGCGTTTCGTTATGCGGCGCAGACGTTGAGTTTTAAAAAGGCAGCGGAGTCTCTTTTTGTGACGCAGGCGGCGGTGAGTCAGCAGATTAAGACCTTGGAGCAGGCGTTGAGTGTTGAGTTGTTTGAACGACACACTCGCCAAGTGGTGCTGACGTCGGAAGGCCAGTATTTGTTTGAATACGTTGAGAAAGCGTTTGGTTTATTAGAAGAAGGAGTAAAAGGCATCACGGAAGATCCGAACCCCAATACCTTGGTGATTAGTTCAGTGCCATCGTTTTCGAGTCGTTGGCTGGTGTCACGTTTGGGTGGGTTTCAATCACAAGAGCCGGAGATTAACCTTCGCCTAAGTCCGAGTATTGATTTATCGACTTTTACTGATAGTGATTTGGATTTGTGTATTCGCTTAGGTCGAGGTGAATATGCGGGGCTGAAATCGCAATTGTTATTCAGGGAGCATTTGGTGCTGGTTTGCCATCCTTCGATGATTAATCTGGACCAGCCAATTAAGGCGCAGTTAATCAATATTCCGATTATTACCGATACTGGGCCGGATGTCCGACATGTGTGGCCTGTGTTGCAGCGGTTTTTGGATCTTTACGATATGCCGATGAAGTCGCATTTGCATGTGGCGGATTCGACTTCCTTGGTGGAGGCGTTGTTGTCTCAACAAGGTTTGGCAATGATGCGTTATGGTTTGGTGTATGAGCTAATTGAGAAGGGGCAGTTGATTTCTCCGCTGCCTATTTATATGAAGTCGCAGTATGACTTTTATCTTGTTGCGCCTGCGCCGCATTTTAAGTATCAAAAGGTGATGACGTTCAAACGCTGGATTGAAGATGAGGTAAAGGTGATTGATTCCTCTTGGAAGGCGTATTTGAAAAATAACCCTGATATGGAAGAGGTTAAAGTGTAGTTTTAATTCATTGCTATCTAGAATTTATCCTTGCTAAGGAATATGCGATAAAGTCAGCAGCATGAGATAGTTTTGCTGACTCAGTCCTATGAAGCCTTCTTTCTGATATGAACCAACTCTCCTTCGCAGACACTGAATTTACTAATAAATGCCGCAAGACCCGAAAAGAGCTCTTTCTCCGAAGAAAGGGTGAGTTAATTTAATTCCTTGGCGGCAGCTTCGCAAATTGAACCCTTTTATCCAAAAGCTGGCTATGGCCGTCATCTATACCGGCTCGCCAGGATGCTACGTATTCACTTTATGCAGAACTGGAACAACATGGGTGATCCAGCTATGGAAGACTGTTTACGATAATCGCTCAAATCAATGGTAGGTTGAAGTGCAAAGAAATGTAACAAGGATGCTTTGTTACATGCTTTTTTTCAATATTTTACTGATTTTTTTGGGTTGTTCACCATTATGCTTCTAATCAGGCTATACAATTTTAGCTAAGCGTTTTTATAATCTTTTAAATATAAAAAAAGGTATTTTTATGTCCACGGTTCGAATTATTGCTCGTCATACTGGTTTTTCAATTGCAACCATTTCAAGAGCGATTAATGAACCTAATAAAGTTTCGGTAGAAACTCTTGCAGTTGTTAGAAATGCAATGCAAGAACTAAACTATGAAAAAAAGGAAAAAATCAAAAAAAAGAGCAATATTTTTGGTGTTATTTTTCCCAATATCTCTAATCCTTTTTTTTCAGAATTATTAGGAGTTCTAGAGAATGAGGCGTTTCATAATGGACGATGTATTCTTTTTTTTAATAGCCGTCATAATCTACACCAAGAGAAAATTGCTTTAGCTGAGTGCAAAAGTCATGGGGTTGACGGTGTTTTTTTAGTTCCTCATTCAACATCGCCGGAGTATTTACAAACAATTAAAAATCTTCCATTTCCAACAGTATTACTAACACAAACATCTCCCTGCCTTCCTAGCGTTGCTGTTGATCATATTGAAGGAGGACGTTTAGTGGCCGATCATTTTTTTTCTTCTGGTCATAACAAGATTGGATATATAGGTCCAATCTCAAAACAGGAAGGGAAGTATATTGGTTTTATAGATAGACTTAATGAGCTTGGTATTAATATTAGTGAAGAATTTCAGTTCAATGCTGTGGAAGGTACCTTTCTGAAAGGGTTTATTAATAGTTGTATAGATGAAAACCGAAATTTAAAGATATCAGCTTTATTTTGTATGAATGATATGGTGGCGCAAAAAGTAATTGAAATATTGACGGAATTTGGATTCGTTATTCCGAAAGATCTTGTGGTTGTTGGTTTTGATAACACTTTTACTTCAAGGATACTGGGAATAACAAGTGTTTCTCAGCCGATGCAAGAAATTGCACACGTTGGTTTTCAAGAAATGCTCGATTTGATAAAAGAAAATAAAAAATTTGAAAATTATTCTGCGCAATTATTATTGCCTAGATTGGTGCTAAGAGAAAGTTCTCTTCAATTAAAAAGGAAATAAAAATGAAAAAAATAAAAATTCCATTATTAACTGGACTTTTAGCGTTAACTGCCTCTGATTTTCTACAAGCGAAGCAAGTAACTGCTTGGGTTATTGATGGTGAATCAGAACGCCAATACTTTGTACAAATGGAAAAGGATTTTAATGAAAAATTTGCAGGGCAAGATGTTTCGCTAAAAATTCAACCCATACCTTCTTATGACGATGCAATCCGAGCTGCTTGGATGTCAAATGACTTACCTGATGTGGTAATGGTTGATGGTCCAAACATGGCCAACTACATTTGGTCAGGTATGTTACAACCTATTGGTAATATGCTGGATAAAGAGGTGCTTGAACAAATTTTACCCGGTGTGAGAGCTCAAGGAACTTATAGTCCAGATAACAAGATCTATATGTTAAGCCAAGGTGACTCATCGGTTTTGTTGTGGGGAAATAAAAAGTATTTAGACAAGGCGGGTATCGTTGCTCCTCAAACAATTGAGGATGCTTGGGATTACGACCAATTTACTGAGGTGTTGAAAAAGTTATCTAAAGTTGATGGCGTGAAATGGCCCCTTGATTTTAAATTAGGCAATGGTGGGGAGTGGAATACTTATGGTTATTATCCCTTCATTAAATCCGCTGGTGGAGACATTATCAATCAAAAAACCTGGAAAGCAGACGGAACAATTAATAGCAAAGAAACCAAATCCGCTATCAATAAAATGAAAAGCTGGATAGATAGTGGCTATATTGTTCCTGCGACCGCTGGAGATAACCGTTTTTTTGGTGATAAAACAGCTGCTTTGTCTTGGGTAGGTAACTGGATGTGGCGTTCTCATTCGCAAGCATTAGGCGATGACCTTGTTTTAATTCCAGCTCCTAGGTTTGGTGAGCATTCGTATGCACCAAATGGTGGTTGGGGATGGGCTGTGCCATCTTCATCAAACAATACAAAAGATATTACTACTTTTTTAAACTTTGTGTTGTCGGCTGATCAAGTTGCGAAGTGGAGTACTGCTACTGGTTATATCCCTGCTCGTCGAGATTCAATAAAAATGACACCAATGTTTGCTGAAGGTGGTAAGGCTGAAATGTTAGCCTTGCAAGCACAAGAAATTGCAGTAGTACGCCCAGTACATCCAGCCTATCCGGTCATTACCAGTGAGTTTGGTAAAGCGCTAAAGAATATTTTCGAAGGTGCAGATATAGATACCGCATTAAATCGGGCTGCGATGGCGATTGATGATGATATCGAAGACAACATGAATTACCCACCATTTGATAAATAACATTTAAATTGTTGGCAATATTTTATTGCCAACTTCCTTTTTAAATTTCACGGACACCTATTATGAAAAGTTATAAACGCTTTTTACCTGAAGTGGGGATGCTATTGCCTGCGATTATATTAATGGTTGTTTTTATTTTTATTCCATTTTTCTTGTCAGGGTATTTTTCATTCACTAACGAGAGATTAATGCCGAGGCCGATTCCAACACAATGGATAGGGTTAAGAAATTACGAACGTATACTGGCCGATAGTGAGTTTTGGATGTCAGTAAAAAATACACTTTATTTTGCTATTGTTGTTATTCCAATTCAATTGAGTTTGTCATTAGCGTCTGCAATTTTATTAAACAGTAAACTTAAGTTTATTGCTGTCTTTAGAGGTATTACTATTTTACCAATACTGACCCCAATCACCGTTATTGTTGTAATTTGGGCTGCTATTTTTCAAACGCCAGATGGATTATTAAATGGAATTTATCAATGGTTAACTGGCACTTCTGATTACATTGATTGGTTAGGTGATGAAACAATCGCAATGTTATCCATTGTTATTTTATCAATTTGGGCTTCGTTTCCATTTCAAATGTTAATCTACTTAGCTGGTTTGCAAGAGATTCCAAAAGATCGTTATGAGGCAGCAGAGATTGATGGTTTTAATAAATGGCAGCAGTTTAGATATATCACTTTTCCTGGTTTGAGAAATACCAATATCTTTGTGGTCATCATTACCACAATTGGAGCGTTAAGCCTGTTTACTCAAGTGAATATTTTAACTGGAGGTGGACCAAATGGTTCTACCACAACCATTATTCAGTATATGTTTAGTAATGGTTTTTCATCTCAAAAAATTGGCTATGCCTCTGCAGTATCCGTCATATTTTTTATTACAGTTGCCTCACTTGGTTTACTTCAACGTCGTCTAATGAGAAATGAATAGGAATTGAAGAATGCAATATTTTAAGTGCTTTTTAGCATTTATACTGTCTATGTTTATTCTGATTCCATTAATGATGGCAGTAACAATTAGTTTAAATCCATCTAATACTGATATTTTGGCGAACATGGGGTCTTGGAAAAGTTTTATTCCTCAGGTGTTTTCTTTTGATAACTATCGTGCCGTTTGGTCAGATCCATATCATCCTTTTGGTCTTTATCTATTTAATACATTTTTTATTACTTCAATATCATTAACCTTATCATTGATGGTTAACTCTTGTGCGGCTTTTTCGCTAGCATGGGGGGAGGGGAAATACCGGAAGTATATATTAGGTGCAATTATTTCTGTGCTAGCGATTCCCGGAGAAAGTTTAGTTTTACCGCAGTTATTAATGGTAAGTAAAGCCAACCTTGTTGATACCTATACAGTACAAATTCTACCGGGACTTGCAAATGCGTTTTTTATATTCTTGTTTTATCAATTTTTCAGCAAGATACCAAAAGATCTCATTGACGCAGCAAGGGTAGATGGTTTTAGTCTATTTCAAACCTACCTGAAAATTGCTTTACCTTTGTCAAAACCAGTGTGTGTCACTGTTTGTATTTTACATTTTCTAGGTATTTGGAATAGTTATCTATGGCCCATCATGGTAACTCGTGGTCCAGAAGTTCGTCCATTATCTGTCGCTATGGCAGCATACTTTGGTAGTAATCAAACTCAATGGGGTAACGTTATGGCATTTGCTGTTTGCATGGCAATACCTGTCATTATCTTCTTCTTAATTATTCAGCGTCAATTTATCGCTAGTATTACTGGTTCATCTGTAAAAGGTTAATTTTAATGTCAAGTAAAAATGATTTATATAGACCCTCGATACATTTTTCTCCTGCTTTTGGTTGGCTCAATGATCCCAATGGTCTGGTTTACTCTGAGGGTCAATGGCATATGTTCTACCAGTATTATCCAATGGATACTATTTGGGGGCCAATGCACTGGGGGCATGCAGTCAGTCAAAACTTGGTAACTTGGCAGCATTACCCAATCGCTTTGGCTCCTGATGAATTAGGTAATATGTTTTCGGGATCAGCGATTGTTGATAAAGCTAATACAAGTGGTCTTTTTGAGAAAGAATCTGAGGCTAATTTGGTGGCTTATTATACTGCAAGCTTGCCGAGCTCAGATACTTCGTTGGCTGATTATCAGACGCAGTGTTTAGCCTATAGTGATGATCAGGGTTTGAATTGGATAAAGTACGAGCAAAACCCTATTTTAAATAATCCTAAAATAGAGTGTTTCCGTGATCCGAAAGTATTTTGGTTTGAGCAAGCTAAGCACTGGGTGATGGTGATTACTCATGGACAATCGATTGGTATTTATTACTCTAAAAATATGGTCGACTGGGAATTAAGCTCTGACTTTGGAGCAGAAGAGGGGCACCATAGTAATGGACCATGGGAATGTCCTGATCTGTTTCCATTGACAGCGCAAAATGGCGTGACTAAATGGATAATGGTTGTCGGTATCGGCGATGGTTGTTATGCCCCTGGCTCAGGTACGCAATATTTTATTGGTGATTTCGATGGTAAAAAATTTACTAACGATGGCCCTGCTGACAAAGTATTGTGGATGGACTATGGACGAGATTATTACGCTACACAAAGTTGGTTTAATGCACCTGATAATAAAAGAATTGCTATTTCTTGGATGAGTAACTGGCGATATGCTCGTCAAACTGAAACAAAAACATTCCGTGGTATTATGACTTTACCTAGAGAATTTAGTTTGATTTTTAATGAAAGTGGCCATTATATTTTGAGACAGTCGTTTTATGAATCTGTGTCTTATTTTTTAAATGAAACAATGCCAAATGATAATGTTGGTGTTTTTCGTATGAAGGGCAAAGTAATGCTTGAAATAGGCGAGGAAATTGAAATCAATTTATTTGAAGAAGACTGCCCTCAGTTTATATTTAAGCGGCTTGATGCGAAAACAATTTCTATTATTAATAATCGTCTTTATCTAGGCTCAGATAAAGTTATGGAAGATGAATTTCCTCATAACTATACCTCGAATATCACTAATGAAAAGTTTGAAAATGATCTTGAAATAATAGTTGATAAAGGCGCTGTTGAACTTCTTTTTGCTGATGGTACCTTTAGTATGACTCAACTTTATTTTCCCGATAAAATCGAAAATGAAATTCAAATAACTGGCTCTGGTCAATTTTCATCTATCGCTGAAGATTCCAAATAATATAAGAGTAATAATATGTCAAATTTGAAATTAAGTGGAATAAGTAAATCTTTCGATGGCATTAAAACCATTCATGATGTTGATCTAGATATTAAAGATGGTGAGTTTGTTGTCTTTGTTGGTCCATCTGGTTGTGGTAAATCTACATTATTAAGATTAATTGCCGGGCTTGAAAAAGTTACAGAGGGTGACATTAATATAGGAGGCCGAGTTGTTAATGATTTAGAGCCTTCTAAGCGTGGTATATCTATGGTGTTTCAATCATATGCGCTGTATCCACACATGACAGTTCGACAAAATATGAGTGTCGGTCTTAAAGTTGCCGGTTTGAAAAAAAGTGAGATTGAAAGAAAAGTTAATGAAGCGGCTAAAATTTTACAATTAGATGATTTAATGGAGCGTAAGCCCGCACAATTATCTGGAGGTCAAAGACAGCGTGTTGCTATTGGGCGCTCTATTGTTCGTAATCCAGATGTATTCTTATTTGATGAACCGTTATCAAATTTGGATGCCGAGTTGCGTGTAAAGATGCGTTTAGAAATTACTGCATTGCATGAGCAACTTAAAAGTACAATGATCTATGTTACTCATGATCAAGTTGAAGCAATGACTATGGCCGATAAAATCGTCGTATTAAAAGAGGGTAGAGTCGTGCAAGTTGGTTCTCCTCTGGAATTATATAATAATCCAGTTAATCAATTTGTTGGCGGTTTTATAGGCTCACCAAGAATGAATTTCATTGCTGCTTCTTTTCATAAACAAGAAGGCAAGAATATTACATTAAAAACAAAGACTGGTGAAAATGTTGGCTTTGCCCTGGACACGGATACGACACTAAAAAATGATCCCCTATCAATTGGCATTCGTCCTGAACATATTGCGTTAGGAAATAAATATTCAGTTAAAATTAGGTTGAAAATAAAGGCTATCGAATTGCTTGGAGGGACAAGTTATGTTCATGGAAGTCAAGAAAATGGTGAAGACTTAATTATTGAAATAAAATCAGAGAATATGCTAGAACGTCACAAAGAATATGATTTTTCTTTTTGTCCTTCACGCTGCCATGTTTTTGACCATTTAGGTAATGTAATTAAACTTGCTAGAAATTAATTTTATTTGAAGTAAATGGCGGAAGTGATTTTCTTCTTTTTCTCTGAGGAAAACCAAGGTAGTTAGGGAACATGGGATCAAGCCTGGTTGCTTTCCAATAAGCTATTTCATACAGTTCGATGTATTCTAAAATGTAGTTTTAGAATACATCGAACGCTAACTTAGGGCGTTAGTACCTAAATTCCCTTTCATTTTACGGATTAACCTGTTGCAGAGCGCATCAGCTGGTCAAGTCGTAGCAGATCTTTAAAAGCAAAAAGACCGCAAGTTTATTGTCATTTTAAAATAAGCCTTTATAGACTGCTTTTCTAAAGCCGAATAGGCATTTTAGTATTCTAAACATATACTTAACTTTCGCTCGGATGCTCGCTTTTAAGTACTCAGTTCCGGTTTTTGGTTGAGCTAGCGGCTCCGATGATCGTCGCATCAACGGTCGATCGTTTCTTAAAGTAAGTGCCCGAGTCAGACAAGTCACTCGTTTACTCCTATAAAGAGCGTACGACTATGCTTTTCGGAGAGAAGGCTTCACAGGAGTGAGTAAGCAAAACTATTTCATACTGCTGACATATCGCATATTCCCTAGGGTGTAGATTATTTTTTAGGAAAAAAGCAGCGAATTTGTTACAGTCTGTCGTTAGTCAAAAATAAGGTAGCACCTCTGTATTATGCTCATTAGAAATTTATTCGGTTCATTGCCTACTTTTGCAGTTGAACCTGACCAATTCCAAGTTCTGCAATCTGCCCTTAGTTTTCGAGAATATTTATTAGAAGCGATTCATAACGCTACGTCGAGAATTTATCTTGTTGCGCTTTATCTTGAAAATGATGAAGCAGGCAGGGAGGTTTTGACGGCTGCTTATGAAGCCAAACAACGTAACCCTGAGTTAGATATTGTTATTTGTGTGGATTGGCATCGTGCTCAGCGCGGTTTGATCGGCGCAGAAAAAGCCAAAGGCAACGCCGCTATTTATCAGGCGTATGCTGAGAAATATGAGCATGCCATTCCTGTTTATGGTGTGCCGGTTCGTAATCGTGAAGTGTTTGGTGTTTTGCATTTAAAAGGTTTTGTCATCGACGATACTGTGATTTACAGCGGTGCGAGTTTAAACAACGTTTATTTGCATTATCAGGATCGCTATCGATTTGATCGGTATCATGTTATTCAGAATCCATCGTTGGCAGACAGCATGGCGGGATTCATTCGTAAAGAGATGATCCAAAATCCTGCGGTGAATAATCTTGCTGAAACGGATTTGCCTTCAACGAAAGAGCTTAAATCAGCAATTCGACAGTTTAGAATTTCGCTTGGCAAGTCATCTTATGGTGGCGAAAAGCAAGTGGTAGGCGATCATCAGGTGGCGGTGACGCCTATGGTTGGCGTGGGTAAGCGTCACAATGTGCTTAACCAAAAAATCACTGCGCTGTTGGCGGATGCGAAACAAGAGATCGTGCTTTGTACGCCGTATTTCAACTTGCCTAAGGTGGTGTTGAGAGAAGTGAAGCGCGCTATTAAGCGTGGCGTGAAGGTTCATGTTGTGGTGGGTGATAAAACCGCCAACGACTTTTATATCGCGCCAGATCAGCCTTTTAAGGCAATTGGTGGTTTGCCGTATTTGTACGAGATGAATTTGCGTAAGTTTGCTCGCGCCAATGAAAGCCATATTGCGTCGGGTGGTTTGTCGATTCATTTATGGAAGCACGACAACAATAGTTATCACCTAAAAGGGCTTTGGGTAGATCGTCGTACCATGTTGCTAACAGGCAATAATGTGAACCCAAGAGCGTGGGCGCTTGATTTGGAAAACGGCTTATTGATTGAAGATCCAAATCAGCATTTGCTAGCTAAGTTTACTGCTGAGTTTGACAATATTCATAAGTATACGCAGCGAATCTCATCTTATAGTCAGCTTGAAACCATTCATGATTATCCAGTGAAAATCCAAAGGCTGCTAAAAAAAGTTATTCGAACACGGGCGGATAGATTACTTAAGCGGATTTTGTAGTTTTTGAGTGTGTTCTTTCTTAATTAAAGGGTTGAAGCTGTATGCTTCAACCCTTTTTTATTTGATCTAATTCTGATTAATATCCAGCTGTATAGAGCCAATTCCCTCGATAGCACCGATGATTCTGTCTCCTTGTACTACGGGACCGACACCGTCTGGTGTGCCTGTGTAAATTAAATCACCCGGTTGTAGGTGATAGAACTTAGACAAATGAGCGATGATCTCACGCACGTTCCAAATCAAAAGGTTGATATCCGAGGCTTGTTTTGTCTTACCATTGACTGCTAGCTCTATTTTACCTTTGGTAATGAAGCCCGTTTTTTTAATCGGAATTATAGGGGCCAGTATGGCGGATTCTTCGAAGTCTTTACCTAAATCCCATGGTCGACCGGTTTCACGGGCTTTTAATTGTAGGTCACGACGTGTCATGTCTAGTCCACAGGCGTAGCCGAAGATGATGTCTTCCGCTTGTTCTTCAGTGACGTTAAAACCTTCCTTGCCAATGGCAACAACAAATTCCATTTCATAATGATAGTTGGCAGTTTGTGGTGGATAGTTGATGCTTGAACCGCTGGACACGTAAGTACTGGCGTCCTTGATAAAGTAAAAAGGTTCCTGTGTAGTTTTATCAACAGCGACGCCCATTTCTGCTGCGTGGGCGTGGTAATTGCGGCCAACACAAAAAATCCGATGTATTGGAAATAGATTGTCTGAATCAGCAATTTTAGCTAAAACGGGTTTTTTGGCAGGAAACGCAAGTTTGTTCGTCATGATTTTGTCCTTTTATTAAATACAATGGAGGCAGAATAAACCGATTAAAAAATACCAAGATAACGATGAAGAGGAGCTTCGTCAGCGGTAATGATGAAAGCTGGTTCGGTGGTAGAGGCATTGCTTATGGTTATTTCAGTGTAACCAGGAGCGCTAAGGGTGTCTTTTTCTGTCCAATGGATAGAGTCATTGGTATCGACTTTTAGTGAGCCTTGGCCTTCTACAATATGAAAAACGCATGCTGTGGTGCGTTTGGGTATTGGTAAGGTTTCCCCAGGACGTAACATCATAGCTCCGAATCCAATACTCGGGAATAAACTGGAGCCTGTTTCAGGATTCACATAAGTAATACGTAACGGTCTATCACCATAGTGTTGTGCCATTTCCAGAAGACAAGCGCGGGTTTTTGTCCATGGATATCGCAACATAGGGGAGTCTACACTTGCTCGCTGGAAGTCAAATTCAGGTACTACGCCAGCGGCACTGTATTCAGCAAATGATTTGTCTCGTTCTAAGGTTGTAGTTTGAGGTTTTCCCTCGATTGCCCAAGAGCTTTCTAATTGATACATCAGGGGTAAATCTAAAATATCCAACCAAACAATAGCAGTGCCTCCATCATGCTGATGCTGATGCCATTTGCCTGATGGTGTCAGGATTAAATCTCCCCTTTCCATAATGCAAGGTTCGCCATCGACAATCGTCGTCGCTCCTTTTCCCTCGATAATAATGCGTACCGCATTCGGAGTGTGACGATGGTTGGGAGCGGTTTCACCAGGCAAAATCAATTGCAGGCCCATGTAAATACTCGGAGTAGCTTGCATGTTAGCGAGCCCGTGGCCTGGATTAGCCAATACCAACACTCGACGCTCAGCTTTTTCTATTGGCGTTAAATCACCAGCTTCAATCAACAAGGGACGAAGCTTATCAAAACGCCAATTTAGCGTTTGTGTTTTACGACTTGGGACTTTATGGGGCAAAACTGCTCGCATATTTGGCCACAATGGCACCAAATTCAATTCTGTTAATTTGTCGCGATAGGATTGAGGTAAATCCTCTAAAGTTCCTAATGATTGCATATGACTGTCCTCGTATTTGGATGTGTCGGTGTTCAGATAATGTTGCTTAATTCATACTCTTTAATTCATACTCTTTAATTCATGTAATCGGGTTGTTGATCCGGTGCCGCTTGTTGAAAAGCAGGCTGCTGCTGGCAATGCTCATATACAGCT
>TARA_R110002033_G_scaffold166858_2_pt1 | contig 61514 bp, 56 predicted proteins | sample TARA_R110002033 | Tara Oceans TARA_R110002033 (sample SAMEA4397051) | marine metagenome | biome: Polar Biome; feature: [SRF] surface water layer (ENVO:00010504); material: water (ENVO:00002006), including particulate matter (ENVO:01000060) such as... | depth 5 m
CGTTTATGTTCCAAGAGCTTAATTCGTTTGGTAATTTTGGAAGAATTATATTGGATGTCGTTTGACTATTAAATAATAGATTCCATCTGTATATTTTATCAACCCCTTCTGAATTTTCCAAAAATATATTTCCATTAGTATGTTCTAATCCTGTTGAAATAATTTCTATGGTATTTCCATTTTGATTAAAATCAATACTCCAATCAGGGTATGAGTAGTAATCTAATGGAGCACCAATTCTTTTGGTGAAATAATCTTCTAATTGTAATTCATAACGATAGAATGAAAACTGGGTGTCAAGACTATATAATATACCATTGCTTGAATCAAAATTAGATTCTAATCCCCTACCTTCATTCCAAAGCAAGTGACTTGAGTCATTATTAAAGTCAGTTTCATTCAAATAACCAAAAAGATTTAATGAAGTTGATTTGCCATTATCACCTGTAGTAAATGGGGCATTATAAAAACGGTTTTCCACACCATCAGAAATAAATTGTGAATAGTCAATTACCATGTCTTCCGCAAGTGGAAAGTCTAATAGCATATAACTGTAAGTATAGTTATTGTAATTGTAGCTTTTAAGGTAAACTTTATCTGAATGATTAATATTTGAATTGGCTACTTCCCTTGTTTCAAAATGTAAAGCATCGCTATCTGGAAAGTAGCTTGCGCTATAAAAAGAACCATAACCGTCTATTCCATAATCAGTTGGATTATTAACAACATGGAATTCTAAATTAGAAACAACATACTCTTTTTTAGGAGTTTTAAGATTGATGATTTTTAGATTATCTCTAGTAATATTTTGAATAGTAGAAAGAATGCTGAAATCACCATAACCACTTAAGAATCCAGCAAAGGTCACCATGAACTCAGTTGTTGAATTAATGTCGGTAGTTGTATTCAGAATCAATTCAGTAGTTGAAATAGAGGCCTCTTTAATGTCTAATAATTCTCCGTTTGAATCAGAAGCAAAAACATAAAACTTAGCATAACCTGGATTTATAGTTTCATTTTCAAAAGTTATTTTTAATAATCTCCGATGAATTAATTGCGTAATATCAAGTATGGTTTTGTTACCTACTTGATCACTCGCATTAATATTTATTAAATTTTCGCCAATTGGAAAACTTTCCGGATCAAGTGTGTAATTTATTCCGTTGGTAAATAAATCATGTAATACGATGCTGTCATTTATTGATATTTGGACGCTATCTATTTCAGAATAGATGTCAGTAATATTTGGGGTGAACAAAAAACTTTCATCAATTATCATTCCTTCTATAAGGTTCTCAACACTTATTTCAGGACCCGTATTATCAGAAATAAAATTTACGGTATAAATAGCTGTGTTTTCAGCACTATCTGTAGCTTCAATTTTTAATAAATTGATCCCATCGGTTAAATTTAATGTTGGGATATTTACTTTTAAGGTGTCTCCTTCAATTATTGAAAGAGAAGTATCATTTAAAAAAACAGTTATGGAACTTATTTCTTGATTATCAGTTACAAGAAAAGTAACTTCGTTCGAATAACCATTAATTATTTGGTTTTCCAGTAATGAAACTTCTGAAATTGAAGGTAATTCATTATCGATGTAAATGGCTTGCTCTTTAGAAGAGGTGTTGCCAGTTTTATCAGTAGCAGTCACTTTTAAGATATAATCTTTATACTTATTTGAACCTGCAATCTTAGAAGTAAATGTTGATATGTCAATACTAATGGTGTATGGAGCCGTAAGATCTTCTCCCATCTTATCACCATTAATAAATGCTTCTATTTTAGAAATTCCTCCTTCATCTTGAGCATCTACACTAATTTCAATTTTATTGCTCACTACAATTGGAGTTGTAGTTGTATTCGGAAAACCTCCAATTGAAAACGCTATGACCGGCGCAACAATATCAGGTTCTTCTTTATTTTCGGAATCTGAGGCGCACGAGTTCAAAAATACAATACATAAAAGGAATATAAATCTTTGGTAGTGGTTGATCATTTGGGATTTATTTTTTATTAAAAATAAATGAAATTTAAACTATAACTTTAATAATTTAGACAAAAAGTAAATATATCTGCTTAAAAAAGACAGATATCACTTGTTAAATTAAGAAGATAGCAATGATTGCAGCTTATGATGCAAGCACATCCTCAAAATCTTTAAAAAAAGCCTCAAATTTTTGCATATTTTCATTCAGGAAAATCATCGTTTCTTGCCATGAATTTTTATTGTGAATGGAAACCCCACCCTTTTCAACGTAAATTCTTGATATTTCTGTTTGATTTTCTAAGTAGCTGTACTCTTCAAAAATTATATTTGGGACATAATCATTTTTTAAAACAGATTTTAAGGAAATCAACTTTTCCCAAAGCTCAATTCTTTTTTCTAAATCTTTGTTTTCTATATCCATAGAAATCATCGCTTTTGAGGTATCAAAATGAAATTTTAAAGAAAAATCCTTGATCTTGGTATTATATAAAATCCATTTTCTGGGGTATGATTTACCAAAAGATATCCAAAAATCTTGACGTAGTTTTTTTGCTTCCTCTTTACTAAACATTTATAAGTAATAAGCAATTAAAATACCAATGAGAATAACCAATAATTTTCTCAAATTAAATTTATGTCCTTCTGAACTTTCAAACAAAATAACGGTTGAAATATGAAGAAACACCCCTATTGCTACTGCCGTCAGTTGCTCAGAATATTTCAAAATAAATTCAAAATTTGCAGTTAAATAGGTACCTAAAGGAGTCATAATGGAAAATAAGAAGATAAACAAAAATGCATTTCTTAATTTCAATTTAGACCCTAGTAAAAATATACTTAGAATTATAGCAATAGGTATTTTATGTACAAGAATACCATATAAAATGGTATGGTGATTTTCAATAGGTACTCCTTCAAGTATCGAATGAATGGATAAGCTTATAAATAAAAGCCAAGGGAATTCTTTTCTTTCACTATCTATATGTACATGACCGTGTTCTGCACCTTTTGAGAAGAATTCTAAAAATATTTGAAGGAATATCCCTAGCATTACAAAGACCCCTACAGTCTTAGGATCTGAATTGGTGTAAATTTCAGGGAAGAGTTCAAAAATGGTCAATGCTAGTAAAAAAGCACCACTAAAAGCAAGTAATAACTTTAGTCCTTCTTTTTTTTTAGGTTTTGCAATTAAAACGAATCCGAAGCTCAGTAATACTGCAAGTATAGGTAATAAATAGGTCATGTTTGGTTGTTAGGTTTATTGTAAATCGTAACCTTAGGGTATAAAATTAATGTATTTTTGTGGTATTGTTTTAGATACTTATGGAGAATAATTTTAAAATGGTTGCTAAGACCATGTTTGGTTTTGAAGAGGTTTTGGCAAAAGAGCTTAGAAAGCTTGGAGCAATGAATATTCAGGAGGGTGTTCGTAGTGTTAGTTTTGAAGGAGATACAGGTTTTATGTATAAAGCTAATTTATGTTTACGCACAGCTATTAAAATAGTTAAACCTATACATTCCTTTACCGTTACAGGAGAAGATGATTTGTATAAAAAAATATATGCTTTTGATTGGACAGATTACCTTTCGCCTTACACAACGTTTGCAATAGATACAACGATTAATTCAGATCATTTTTCACATTCTTTATATGTCTCTCAAAAAGTAAAAGATGCTATTGTAGATAAATTTAGAGATACGGATGGCGAACGACCAAATGTAGATATTAAGTTTCCAGATATAAGAATTAATATCCATATTCAAAAAGATCATTGTAATGTGGCTTTAGATACATCAGGTAGATCATTACACCAAAGAGGGTATAAGACTGCTACTAATATTGCTCCTATAAACGAGGTGTTAGCAGCAGGTTTGTTGTTATTGAGTGGATGGGATGGCCAATGTGATTTTTTAGACCCTATGTGTGGTAGTGGAACTATTTTGACTGAAGCAGCAATGATAGCTTGTAATATACCAGTGAATATAAATAGAAAAGAATTTGCCTTTGAAAAATGGCCAGATTATGACGAAGAGTTATTTGATAAAATAGTCGAGAGTTGCTTAAATAAAACACGTGAATTTCATTTCAAAATAGCGGGTTATGATAAAGCGCCTTCTGCCATACAAAAAGCTAAGGATAATATTGAGAATGCAAATTTATCAGAATACATTCAAGTTGGTCTTTTTGACTTTTTTGAAACAGAAAAAACAGTAGACAGCCCATTACATATCGTATTTAACCCACCATACGGGGAGCGTTTAAATATAGAAATGGAAGAGTTTTATAAAAATATTGGAGATACCCTTAAGCAACACTATCCTGGAACAGATGCTTGGTTGATTACCTCAAATTTGGAAGCTTTAAAATATGTAGGTTTACGACCTTCAAGAAAAATAAAAGTTTTTAATGCCCATTTAGAATCTAGATTTGTAAAATATGTGATGTATGAGGGCAGTAAAAAAGCGAAATACAATAACCAAGACTAAATAGTTATGTCATTAAAAAATAAGGCAATGCTATTTAATTTTTTAGGATTTGCATTTCTTTTTATAGTTCTTAGGTATTTTGTGATGGATTATTTTGCCATAAATACCTTGTTGAAAGCTGTTTTATCTGCAGTAATAGCTACACTATTCGCTCCTAAATTTGCCGTTATTAAGTTAAAGAAAGACTTTAAATTAGTAATGAAATGGATTTTTATTAAAGGTTATAAAGAACTATAATCTAGTTTTTAGGTGGCGGTGGATTTTGGTTTTGCTGTGCGCCTTCATCCACGAATTTTTTCCTAACTATTTTTTTCTTTTTATAAAGTGGAATTAGGTAGCTTAAGGAGTAGTTGTAGCTGGTTCCAAATTTACTGTTATCCGTCACTTTATTAAATCCTGGAATCCAAAGATTAGGAAAACGATCATCTTCTTTATTAGTGATTAAAAGTCCTATTCTAACACTGGCTCCTAAATAAATATTAGAAAATAATTCTACTTTTGTTCCTAAAACGGCTTCTAACCATGACGCATTTAAAGAACTAAATTCCTCCGGAATATCCGAACCATTAGCGAAGGCTACATCCTCAAAATACCTTTCAGTACTAAAAATCTGATAATTATTTAGGGTTTGACTGAAGCTACTAACGGCATATCTACCTCCAATATGAATTAAATTGCTCATTCCAAACCAATTTTCATAGGTGTTATAATCAACTCCTAATTTCAAATAGCTTCCGGAAGTAGTGAAATTATACAAATCTTCTTGTTTGGTTTTTTTTTCATTTCCAAGCTCAGCTGCTAGGTATAAGTTAGGAGTAAGTCGATAATCACCAACGATTTCAAATCCAGTATAAGCCGAATCTAAAGCGGTTAGTATTATTTTGCTTAAATCTACACCAACCCGAATGCCATACCTATCTGTTTTTTGAACAGTATCTTTCGGTTGAAGATCTATAGGTGTACGCTGTGACCATCCAATAAAAACAACAAAAAGAAGGTAAAGGCTAATGGTATATTTTGACATGGGCAGCGTTTTGGTTAGCAATGACAGTGGTGTCAATTTTAATTTCTTTTATCCAATTATCAGTATCAGTAGTTAATTCAGTAGCTAGATTTTCATAATTATTAATAAATCCACAAGCTCTTGAAATAAAAACTTCTTTAGTCGTGTAATTAAAGGTTATAATATCTTCATTAGTATTGGCAACGTCAGTAGTAGTATTAGTTGCTAGGCTGTATACAGTACTTAAGGCTTCATTGCGTAGCGGAATTTGAATAGAATCAACCGAAGCATTTGCGATAGTAGCTCCGTATGTTCCATCGGTTAATTGGCCTTTAACCACAAGATTTGAAGGTGTTTTTAATGTTTCAGGATTGTCAATATCATAAAAACGTATCACAAGCAAAGGGGTATTTCCATCAACACAGATATCATCTTTCTCACAGGCATAAAAAGCTACTAAAGCAAGAAAAATAAGTAGTAGATAATTCAGTTTTTTCATAAGGATATTTCTAAAACTTAAAATTTATCGTTTTTCCAAAAGTACAACATTTTCAACATGATGTGTTTGCGGAAACATGTCTACAGCTTGGCTTTTTGTGATTTTATAGAGGTCGTTCATCATTTCAAGATCACGCGCCTGAGTTGCACTATTACAACTCACATAAACTACTTTTTTAGGTGCTATTGCTATAATTTGTTCTACTACGTCTTTGTGCATACCATCTCTTGGCGGATCAGTAATTATGATGTCGGGAGTCCCATTTTCCGCAATAAATTCAGGATTGAAAATATTCTTCATATCCCCTGCAAAAAATGCAGTGTTTTCAATATTGTTCAAAATAGCATTAGCTTTTGCAGCTTCAATGGCTTCAGGTACAGATTCAATACCTACCACTTTCTTTGCTTTTTTTGCGACGAATTGAGCAATGGTTCCAGTTCCTGTATACAGATCATACACCAACTCATCACCAGTTAAACCAGCAAAATCTCTAGTGATTTTATATAATTCGAACGCTTGGTTGGAATTAGTCTGATAAAAAGACTTGGCATTTATTTTAAATTTCAGCCCTTCCATTTCTTCAAAAATATGGTCACGACCAGAAAAGCAAACCACTTCTTGATCGTAAATTGTATCATTCTGTTTTGAATTGATAACGTATAATAATGCGGTAATCTCTGGAAATTTTTCTGCAAGATGGTTTAATAATAATTCTCTTTTTGCCTTATCATTTTCGAAAAATTGTATTAAAACCATAAGCTCTCCTGTAGATGAAGTTCTAATCATCATGGTGCGTAATAGTCCATATTGATTTCTAGGATTAAAGAATGATAGTCCATTTTTTATTGAAAAATCCTTAGTTTCTAATCGAATAGCATTTGAGGGATCTTGCTGTAAATGACATTTTTTAATATCGAGAATCTTATCCCACATTCCTGGAATATGAAAGCCTAAGGCATTTCTATTGTTAATTTCGTCTTTAGAATTTATTTCATCTAAGGTTAGCCAACGGCTATCTGAAAACGAAAATTCCATTTTATTTCTATAGAAATATTGTTTTTTTGAGCCTAGAATTGGAGTTATTTCGGGAAGTTCAAGATGACCAATACGTTTTAGATTATTTTCAACTTCTTTTTGTTTGTAAAAAAGTTGATGTTCATAGCCCATATCTTGCCATTTACATCCCCCACAAGTACCAAAATGCTCACAAACAGGTGTTACTCTTTTATCGGATAGGGAATGAAAATTAATGGCCACACCCTCAAAATAGGCCTTACGTTTTTTTGTGGTTTGTACATCTACAACATCACCAGGTACTGTGTTTGTTAAGAAAATTACCCGACCATCAGGAGCCTTTCCAATAGTTTTGCCTTTCGCTCCTGCATCTACTACGGTTACATTTTCAAAAACCGTTCTATTACTTTTTTTACGCATGTCGCAAAAATAGAATGTTTTTAGATAATTGTATAGAAGTTTAAGACTTTATAAGTTGAAAAATGAGTTTTGTAAAAAATTATAATATCATTTGATAATTTACTAATTTGCAGTTTCTAGGGGTGATTTCTCTCCCACGCTGAATTTTCGAAACTTCGAGAGGATAAAGGTAGAGGAGGAATGGTTATTTTATTCACAATATAATTTTATTAGAATGGCTATTTTAGAAAGAATGACTTCTCAGGATGCAATTGCATTAGAAGAAAAACACGGAGCTCACAACTATCATCCTTTACCTGTAGTTTTAAACAAAGGAGAAGGTGTATTTGTTTGGGATGTCGAAGGTAAAAAGTATTATGATTTTTTGTCGGCTTATTCGGCTGTAAATCAAGGACATTGTCATCCGAAAATAGTGGGGGCAATGATTAATCAAGCACAAACGTTGACATTAACTTCAAGAGCATTTTATAATGATGTTTTAGGGAAGTATGAAAAGTATGTCACCGAAACTTTTAAGTTTGATAAAGTGCTTCCAATGAATACAGGTGCAGAGGCTGTGGAGACAGCTTTGAAAATCTGTAGAAAATGGGCTTATGAAATTAAAGGAATTTCTGAGAATCAAGCAGAGATAGTTGTGTGTGAAAATAATTTTCATGGACGGACTACGACCATCATTTCATTTTCTAATGATGCTGTTGCTCGGAACAATTTTGGACCTTATACAGGCGGATTCCTTAAAATCGAATACAATAACTTAAAAGCTTTAGAAGAGGTTTTAGAAAAGAATCAGAATATAGCTGGTTTCTTAGTAGAACCAATTCAAGGAGAAGCAGGAGTTTATGTGCCATCTGAGGGTTATTTAAAAGGTGCAAAAAAACTTTGCGAAAAGTATAATGTATTATTTATTGCAGACGAAGTGCAAACAGGAATTGCTAGAACAGGTCGTTTGCTAGCTACTTGTGGTAACTGTAGTTGTGCAGATAAGCATTGTTCGGGAATACCGGAGGTGAAGCCAGATATCCTAATTTTAGGAAAGGCTCTTTCAGGAGGTGCTTATCCAGTATCTGCAGTTTTGGCTAACGATGCCATCATGGGGGTAATACAACCTGGGAATCATGGTAGTACTTTTGGTGGAAATCCTATTGCAGCAGTAGTCGGTATGGCAGCTCTTGAAGTTGTTAAAGATGAAAAATTAGCTCAAAACGCCTTTGATTTAGGAGAATTGTTTAGAGAAGAATTAAATAAGTTTATTCCAACATGTGAAATCGTAAATGCTGTTCGAGGTAAGGGATTGTTGAATGCAATTTTAATCAATGATACAGAAGAAAGTTCTACGGCTTGGGATATTTGTATGGCTTTAAAAGAAAACGGATTGTTAGCCAAACCTACGCATGGAAACATAATTCGTTTTGCTCCTCCATTAGTAATGAATAAAGAGCAATTATTAGATTGTGTATCTATTATAATAAAGACTTTAAAACAGTTTTAAAAATACGTTTTTTATTTTATACAAAAAATCCCCGAAGTTGTACTACGGGGATTTTTTTTGAAATAAAATTAGTATGCTAATATCCTCCTTCTGAAGCTGCAGCAATTATTATGGCTGCAATTGCGCCAAAATATAAAATTGTGAATAAAAGATAAATCGCGGCAATACCAAGACCAACATAGGATAATATTTTACCTGTTTTGGCATTTTCATACCCCGTATATTGTCCTGTACTTTCTTGGTATATACGTTCCGCTTTTTTAGCACTAGAAATACCTAGAAAACTAAAAATAGCTCCAAACGGTCCACAACAGAATAACGTCAATACTATAGATAATATGCCGTAAGTGAGTGCATTACTTGCACCCGGTAAAGAAGATTCTTGGTTCATTTTTAAATGTATTATTGGGCAGTATCAATTTGTCTCATCATTTCATCATATTGCTCTTGAAAAATTTCAAAACCACCTGTTGAGAATAAATAAACATATCGAATTACGATTAAAGCATTTAAAATCAGCGCTATTAAAGCTACTATTTTACCAGTTTTAATTTGACTATAATTGTCATATGCTTCTGGATCTGCTTCATACATTTTTTGTGATTTGTTAGCCATGAAAAATGCAATCCCAGAAGGTATGATACCGAGGCCTGCAAAACAGCAGCATAGATATCCAAATATGCCTAATACGATAATCATGGTTGAATTTGGTAATTTTTGTTGTTCCATAAGTTTAAAGGTTTAGTTATAAAAATTTTAAAATATAATTAATAAGTATTAAGACTACTGTAATTGTGGTTAAAGTTATGATTATTTTGTTGGCGAACTTCATTGGATAAAAATTATCTACGAGTAAAAATCCCAATAAAAGTAGAAGTGCATAAATTGCAGGGTACATTTTAAAAGCAGCAATAAAGTCTCCTTGAAATATCAATGCAACAGAGCGTTGAATACCGCAACCAGGGCAATCAAGGCCAAATATTTTCTTGCTAAAACAGGGCAGCATATAGTCTTCTATATGTAAAAAAAATACTGCTAGACGCATTTTGATGAAAATTCAATTATTTTGCCGAAAAATACTATTAATTTTGACCAATGAAAATAAAACAATTCATTTATTTTATTCTAATTATACTAGGGGCATTAATTATGGGCTTTGGAAGTAGTTATTTCGAGAAAGAATATGCTTTGGCTGTTGGAATTATTTTTTTGATGTTTGGCGTGTATAAAGTGAGCACTTCTTGGACTGCTACGAATGTAGAACCTAAAGATGATTAAATATGAATTTTAATGTTGGTGATAGGGTAGAAGCTATGGATGACACAATTACAGGTGTCATAAAAGAAATAAAGGGCAGCACAATTACAGTGGAAAGTGATGATGGCTTTTTACTCATTTATACACCATCCGAAATCATCAAAACTTTTGAGAATAGAGATTTGACGGTTTCTAATTTTGAGGTTGCAAAGATAAAATCGGAAAAAGCACTCGGTAAACGAAAAAATAAACAAGTAGTAAAACCAAAAGAACGAAGTGCTCCTAAAATGGAGGTAGACCTTCATATTAATCAATTGGTTTCCTCTAACAGAGGAATGTCTAATTACGATATTTTAAATATTCAATTAGATACGGCAAAACGGCAATTAGATTTTGCCATTAGTAAACGCATTCAAAAAGTTGTATTTATTCATGGAGTTGGTGAAGGTGTCTTAAAAGAAGAACTTCGTTATCTTTTCGGTCGATATGAAAATGTAAAGCATTATGATGCTGATTATCAGAAATATGGCTTAGGAGCGACCGAAGTTTATATTTTTCAGAATGTTTAATTGGTAGTAATAGTACCAAAATCATTTATAGTTAAATCAGTAATTCTTTGATCTTGAGCGGTTTCCAAAGTAATTTCTGAAAACTCGATTTTGTGTGAATAGGCGGGAGTATCTACAGTTCCTGTAGCTGTAGTGGTAATAATTATTGTTCCTTTTGATGCAATAATTTCATCAATAACGGTAGGACTAATAGGAGGAACAGCATCACAGAAGTAACTTGTAGTAGCGGTATCTGAAAAAATCCGATAAATAAGTTTTGTAGCACTAGTAGCTGTTATATCAAATTCTATTGTTCCTACTTCTTGTATGAGAACATTTGCGGCAAGGCTTAGTATTAACGCTTCATCATCGTTTATTTTATAAAGTATCGATGCTTTTGTTATGTTAATCGCATCACAGGTTTGTACATCAACATCGTCAAAATCTAGCGTTTCTATCTGTAAATCACCATCATCACAGGAAAAAAATAATAGGCATAGTATAATACTGAATAATTTATTCATCTATTTTTTAGATTTTTATAAGGTGTAAAAATAGTTTTTTAAATGCACGCTACAAAGGCTATTCAAATTTACAAGATTTCAGTTCGATATTCCTAGAGGTTTATCTTCAATTTGTATAAAATTAACTTTAATTCCATTAATTTTGTGACTTTTAATTATTCCAAATACTATGCAAAAAGTCTATTTAGATAATGCCGCTACAACACAAGTTAGATCTTCTGTAATAGAAAAAATGCAGGAGGCTTTAGCTCAATGTTATGGTAATCCTTCTTCAACACATAGTTTTGGCCGTTCTGCAAAGACTGCGATAGAAAAAACAAGAAAGATAATTGCAAAATATTTGAATGCACACCCTTCAGAAATAATTTTCACATCTGGTGGTACGGAAGCTGATAATATGATTTTGAGATGTGTTGTGCGCGATTTAAAAGTGACAACTATTATCACTTCTAAAATTGAACATCATGCAGTTTTGCATACGGTAGAGGAGCTTGAGAAAGAATTTGGAATTCAAGTTAATTATGTTGACTTAGACGAATTTGGAAACCCCAAACTATCACATATAGAAGAATTGTTGCAGCAAGACGATTCAAAGAAATTGGTGAGTTTAATGCATGTGAATAATGAAATCGGAAATATTATAGATATCGATGCCATTAGTTCATTATGTAAAAACTACAATACATTATTTCATTCAGATACCGTACAATCATTAGGGCATTACGCATTTGATGTTCAAAAAACAAAAGCTGATTTCTTAACGGCTGCTGCTCATAAATTTCATGGACCTAAAGGAATTGGATTTGCTTTTATTAAAAGAAATTCAGGCTTAAAGCCTATTCTTACAGGAGGTTCTCAAGAACGTGGATTTAGAGCGGGTACCGAAGCCTTTCATAATATTGTTGGATTAGAAGAGGCATTTGTTGCTGCTTACGAAAATCTAGAAGAGGAGAAATCTTATGTTTTAGATTTAAAAACTTATTTTATTCAAAAGCTTAAAGAAGTGCTTCCGGGTGTAGCCTTTAATGGGTATTCTGGAAATTTAGAAAAAAGTACGTATACTTTGGTAAATGTTAGGCTGCCGTTTGATGAGAAAAAATCATTAATGTTATTATTTCAACTAGATATAAAAGGTATTGCTTGCTCAAAAGGTAGTGCTTGCCAGTCGGGCAGTGATTTGGGATCTCATGTTTTAACCGAAATTCTAAATGCTGAAGAAATGAAAAAACCATCGATACGTTTTTCATTTTCAAAATATACGACTAAAGAAGAATTGGATTATGTAATTAATGAGTTAAAGCTATTTTCAGAGAATTAATTCTTCTTTTTGCTTTTAATTCTTTCTCTATCATAAGGAAACTTTTTAGTGGCTTGTTTCATCATTAAATCAATTAAATCCTGCGTATTTTTGCCTGATTTTTTATTGATCTTTTTTTCATACCTCCATAAAAGTTTTCCGGTATAGCCATCGCTAATTTTAATACCGATTCTGCCATAATTAGCATCACCTAATAGATAATCAATAAAACTAAATTCTGAAGGAATCCCATCGGAGAGTAGTATATTAAGATCAGTATTGCCACTAATGATACCATCAACATCTAAGATTTTACACAAATCTTTCATACTATAAATATCAATATTTTCATAGGTAATATTATTTTGTGCAAGTAGCGCATTTGTGTTTTTTGTGTTTTGAAACTCTACAGTAAATTTTTTCTTCTTTTTAGGTTGTGAAAAATAAATTTCAAGCGCATCCTGAACGGCATAGCCTTCTTTTTGCTCCAAGGCTTTTTTCGCTTCTTTTGATAGTGATTCTTTTAAATCTAAATGAGTAAAAAATGGCAATATGGCTAGCTCTTTATGATCTTTAGATAATTCGTCAAATTTTGGACTTTCATAAATATCTTTTTGGGCAAAAGCAAGTGTTGTTGATACTAATAAAAGAAGTATAGTTAATTTTTTCATTTTAATTTTTTCTAGAATCTCATCCGAATTTTAAGATTTAAAATTCGGCTTGTTAAATAATTAGGCACTGCAAATTGTTGTTTCGTATCAATATCTCTTACCCAAGTATTTGTGATAGAATTTTGATTGTTAAACATATTAAAAATTTCAAAACCTCCTGAAAGTTCCTTAAATCCGTTTAACCAACTATTTTTTGATGCTCTTTTGTTCTCGCTTACAAAAGTATAGGAAATTCCCAAATCTGCACGCTTATAATCACGTAATCTGTTTTGATATACATATGGGTCGGTATAATTGGGTGAACCACCTGGTACTCCTGTGTTGTAAACCAAGTTTAAATACATTTTTATATCCGGAATTGTAGGGATATAATCTTGAAATAGAATTCCGACATTTAATCGTTGATCGGTAGGCCTTGCAATATGACCACGATTATTACTGTTTTCCTCGGTCTTTAAATAACCTATGCTTACCCATGATTCTGTCCCAGGAACAAAAGCACCATTCAATCTAAATTCTGCTCCATAGGCATAAGCCGTGGCATTATTATCGGCCACATATCGAATACGAACATCCTCTATAGTATACGTATTCACATGTGATAAATCTTTATAGTAGACTTCGCTAATTAATTTAAACGGACTTTCCCACAGCCTAAAACTGTATTCGTTACTTAAAACGGTATGAATAGATTTTTGTGCTTTAACAGCTGTATTTACATTGCCCGTAGCATCACGTAGTTCTCTGTAAAAAGGTGGCTGATGATATATTCCAGTTGCAAATTTAAAAACCATATCTTTTTCCCAATCTGGTTTTATGGCAAATTGCCCTCTTGGACTTATTACTGTTTGCCCATTTTTAAATCCATTTTTTTTGGATACAATCCAGTGTTGGCTTCGAATACCTAAATTAAAATAAATTTCATGTGTATTCCATTGCGTTTGTTTGCTAAACTGAATAAAGGAGCTATACCTATTTGTGGTTACATAATTTGTTGCGTTTATGCTTTCTAAAGCTTCTAGGGGTGCTTCAAAAGCTACTGCGGGTTGGTTGTTTATAAATTCTGCTATTGGTGGTCGTACAAAAAAGCCAACGGAATCTAAGAACTCCGATTCTCGTAATTGATCACGAATATCTTCATGCGTATATTTTATTCCCCAATCTATGACGCTTTTATCTTTGGTATATTTTCCTTTATGTGCTAGGTTAAAAATTAATGCATCTAAAGTATTTCTAGCTCTATTGAACTGAGTCCCTAATTTTTTTATATTATTTACATCTCCTAAATTAGTATCCACTTCGCCTAATTCATATTGTGCAATTATATCAGATGATTCTTCCTCTATCGTATGATAAATAGAAGGAATTAATTTTAAAGTAACTTTATTATTTACATGATACGTCGCTTTCACGGCCCCTAAGGCAGTATTATATCGGTTGTTTTCTTTACCAGCATAAAATATAGATAGCGATTTGGGTTCATTGATGGTTCCAAAATTAGTTTTTCGGGTTTGTGGCTCGTTGATATAATTATTGAGTGAAATAGAGCCAAGAAAACCAAGATTTAATTTCTTTGAAAACTGATAGGCTTCATAGGTTTGAAAATCAAACACTCTTGGTTTGATATTCGTGGTGGTCTGTTGACTATTAATCAGAAGGCTGTTATCCTTATAGCGAATACCTGAGATAGAACTTAATTTTTTGTTTTTATTGATGGTTTCTAAAGTAGTACTTGCTCCAAGTAAATTAGCCTCTATTTTGAGACCAAAAGAAACAGGATTTTTATAATTAATATCTAAAACCGACGATAGTTTGTCGCCATATTTGGCTTGAAACCCCCCGGAAGAAAATTTTACATTTTGAACCATATCACTATTTACAAAACTTAGACTTTCTTGTTGACCTGCTCTAATTAAAAAAGGGCGATAGATTTCAATTTCATTTACATAAACAAGGTTTTCATCATAATTACCACCACGAACACTGTACTGTGTGCTGAGTTCATTATTGGAAGAAACGCTAGGCAGTAATTTTAAAATGTTTTCAACTCCTGCACTTGCTCCAGGAATTAAGCGAATAAGTTCAGGGTTTATGTTTGTAATTCCAGTAAAATTCTTTTCGCCTGTTGCCGTTACCGTAATTCCATCAATCTGAGTGATATTGGTTTTGAGTACGGGGTTGAATTCAAAAATTTCATTTGTGGAAAGGAGTACTTTTTCAAGAATGACATTTTGATGTCCAATATGCGAAAAGATAATGGAAACTTCTTTGTCAGCTGTAATTTCTAATATGTAAAAGCCGTTTATATCTGAGGTAGTACCATTAAATCCTGAGCTAATATTTACCAGGGCTAGGGGGATGTTGTTTGTATCTAAAATTACCCCAGTAATAATAGCATTTTGAGCCATTATAAAAGTGGGAAATAGCAGGATAAAAAAGAGTTTAAAGCACTTCAAAATTTATTTTCTAAAGAAAGAACTCTTAAAGATAGTGCTATTCCCAACATTATCTGTAACTGTAACTTCTAGTTCATTTTGTTTTTGATCTATACTTTTTGAATCAAAATTATAGGTAAGTGTATTTTTTTTAGGCTCATATTCCATGAGAATCCATTGCCCATTTAAGGTTGCGGAGTAGGTGTCTATACCGCTTAAATCATCAGTTATTTGGAGGCTTAAATATTTATAATTACTTAGCCATTGCTTCTCTTTAAAATTATTGGCATGCACTTTTGGGGCAATTGTATCCATTGCAAGAGTATAGGTGCCAAGGTTTCTTGTTCGTGTTGAAAATGTTGTCCCTCTTTTATAGGTTGAAGTATAATTTGGTTGCAATTTACTATCTAATCGCGCAATGAAAAGTTGTTTTAAAACTTGTTTTGGGTAGCTCGAGATGTCAAAAGTAATCGTGAAATTTTGATGGGCAGGCACTGTGCTATTATGAATTGATACCGTGTCATTTCCTTTTTTTAAATCAATATAAAAATCAGAGTAAAATGTATTTGCGGGGAAATAAACTTGTGCTATCCCTAAGTTATACGTATTTGGTTTTTTAGCAATTAAATAATTTTCTGTTTTTTCTTCATCCTTTATAATCTTTAATTCTTGATTTTTACCTTCAATAGGTATAATCACTTTGGTGGTGTTATTGCGAATATCTTTCATACGAATTTCAACAGAATAACTTAGTCCTTCCGCAATATCAATTTTTCCATCATTATATACTTCTTTGTAGATGCTCATGTTATTGCGTGGCGTTCGAAATAACTGTTGAATTCTTTGGTGATACTTGCCAAAATGCTCATAATCTATTAATGTATTAATATATCTAGTTTCTCCAAATGAAAAAGATTCTAAATTGTATGAGGTGTAAATTTTACCATTTACCAACTGTTCAACAGCATATAAACCATTCTTGTTTGCAGCCATATCTTGTCGGTCAAAGGAATTTATACCAAAGCCAATAGTGCCAGAGGCATAGACTTTATCTGCCAAAAAGGAACCATCATTTTGTTTTGAAAATTTAAGCTCTACTATGTTGTTGCTCTGGTTTACTTTGCTGTTTTTTCCTAAAGGATAGGCATATAAATTCTGCAAAACGGGATCTGTGGCATCTTTAACATCAAAGCCATATAACAACGGATTTGTAGGCTTTTCGGATACGCTACTTCGTATTTCAAAATGTAGGTGTGGTCCAGAAGAACCTCCAGTATTGCCTGTATAAGCGATTAATTCACCTTTTTCTAATTTTATTTCTCCAAAATCTGGGAATACCTCAATTTCGAAAGACCTTTTATCATATTGTACTTTATTGACGTATGCTTCAATTTTTGGTGAAAATTTTTGGAGGTGACCATAAACCGAAGTATAACCATTTGGATGAGCAACATAAATAACTTTCCCGTATCCCCATAATGAAACTTTGATTCTAGTAACCATCCCATCAGCGATAGCATATGTTTTTAAACCTTCTCGTTGTTGTGTTTTTATATCAATGCCCGAATGAAAATGGTTACTCCGCAATTCTCCAAAGGTCCCTGCTAAAACAAGTGGAATGTCTAATGGGGATCTAAACGCGTCTTGTGGAAAAGTTTCTTGAGCTATAGCTGCTGTTAGAAATAGCAGTAGGAAACCAAATATGGCTTTTTTCATAATCATGATTACTTGAACTGCGAAAGTAATTAATCCAATTTAAAATTTAAAAACAATTGAAAGTTTAAAAATGCACATTTAAATGACAATTTTCATAGGATTAAAATTTTTAAAAAAGAATAATGAAAAAAGAATTGGGAAGTCTTCAGATGTGTGTTAACTTTGTGTAAAATGCATTGATGTTTGCACATGAGTGAATTAGTAGAAATAGTAGATTCTTTAGAAAACAAAATAAGTAAGTTGTTGCATAAAATAGAAATATTGCAGCAATTGAATACTAAATTGAAGGAGGAACTTACGGTCGTTAAGAATAATAACGATGATGCTACAGGTTCACTTATTGCTTGGGAGGAGAAATATAATTCTCTAAAACTTGCAAATTCGATGCTGGGTAGTAATACAAATAAGACCGAAGCTAAGCTTAAAATAAATACATTAATCAGAGAGTTAGATCATTGTATCTCGCAATTATCTGAATAATTAGGTTACAATACAATGGCAGAAAAGCTCAAAATAAAACTTTCAATTGCAGATAGGGTATATCCTTTAACGATAGATCCTAGCCAAGAAGAAGGTTTGCGTAAAGCAGCAAAAAATATAGAGCAGCTTGCAAAGAATTTTGAGAAAAATTATGCAGTTAGAGATAAACAAGATGTTTTGGCAATGTGTGCCTTACAGTTTGCTTCTAAAATAGAACAACGTAGTATTGAACAAATGGAAGATACCACAGTAGTAACGGCTCGATTAAAGGCGTTAGACGAATTGGTATCGGATAAGTTAGGTGTTAAATAGATTGAATACGTTCTTTAAAATACATTAAGTTACTACCCACATTGGTAATTATTTTTGACAAACTCAACGTTAAATTGTTTGAAAAGGGTGAGTTTAGATTGTAAAAGCAGGCCTTGTTTTTAATAGGATCCTTGAGCAATTTGTTAGCCCTAAACCTGTTTTTTTGGAGTTTGTACAAAACTCGACCCAATGTGGGTTTTTTTATATAAATAGTTTAAATTATGGATAGTACAGCAATAGGAATAATAGCGATAATAGTTGGTTTAGCAATAGGTTTTACAATTGCTAAATTTATGGAAAAAGGGAAAGCCTCTAAAACCATAGCAAATGCAAAAAGGGAGGCAGAAAGGGTCGTTAAAGACGCTAATGTTGAAGGAGAGAATATTAAAAAAGATAAGATATTTCAAGCTAAAGAAAAATTTTTAGAATTAAAGGCAGAGCATGAGAAAGTTATTATCGGAAAAGATAAAAAAATTGCAGAGGCGGAAAAAAGAACAAGAGATAAAGAATCTCAGATAAGTAGCGAATTAGCTAAAAACAAAAAACTTAGCGACCAATTAGAGGAGAAAATTAAGGAAGTCGATTATCGAAGTGAGTTTTTTGAAAAAAAGCAATCTGAGTTAGATAAACTTCATAAAAATCAAGTTCAACAATTAGAAGTAATTTCAGGTTTATCAGCTGATGATGCAAAGTCTCAGTTGTTAGAGTCTTTAAAAGAAACAGCGAAGTCTGATGCGATGTCGTACATGCAAACGACAATGGAAGAAGCGAAACTTACTGCGCAACAAGAAGCTAAAAAAATTATAATAAATACTATTCAGCGTATTGGAACTGAAGAGGCCGTTGAGAATTGTGTTTCTGTTTTTAACTTAGAGTCTGATGATGTTAAGGGTAGAATTATTGGTCGTGAAGGTCGTAATATTAGAGCATTGGAGGCCGCAACAGGTGTTGAAATTGTTGTAGATGATACACCAGAGGCAATTATTCTTTCTTGTTTTGATTCTGTTCGAAGAGAAGTGGCTCGATTATCATTACATAAGTTAGTTACTGATGGAAGAATTCATCCAGCACGAATTGAAGAAATTGTAAAAAAGACCGAAAAGCAAATAGAACAAGAAATTGTTGAAATCGGAAAGCGTACGGTTATAGATTTAGGAATTAATGGTTTACATCCAGAACTTATTAGAGCAGTTGGTAGAATGAAATATCGTTCTTCTTATGGTCAGAATTTGCTACAACACTCAAGAGAAGTGGCTAAGTTGTGTGGCGTAATGGCAGCAGAACTTGGGCTAAACGTTAAAATGGCAAAAAGAGCAGGTTTGCTTCATGATATAGGAAAGGTTCCTAATTCAGAAGCAGAAATGGAAACTCCGCATGCTATTTTAGGGATGCAATGGGCAGAAAAATACGGTGAGAAACCAGATGTGTGTAATGCTATTGGTGCTCACCATGATGAGATAGAAATGAAGAATTTAATAGCTCCTATTGTTCAGGTTTGTGATGCAATTAGTGGTGCCAGACCGGGAGCTAGAAGACAAGTTCTGGATTCTTATATTCAACGTTTAAAAGATTTAGAAGATATAGCTTTTGGTTTTGGAGGTGTTCAAAAAGCATATGCCATTCAAGCGGGTAGAGAGCTACGTGTAATTGTTGAAAGTGAAAAAGTAACAGACGACAAAGCAGCAGAACTATCTTTTGAAATATCCCAAAAAATTCAGACGGACATGACGTATCCTGGGCAAGTGAAAGTTACCGTGATAAGAGAGACAAGAGCCGTGAATGTGGCGAAGTAAAATATAGTTGTATACCATAAAAAAAAGCGAACTCATATGGGTTCGCTTTTTTTATTCCAATATTCTGTAGTTTATTTAAGAAATTTTTGGAGTATTAACTATCCCGTTTTCAAACATTTCCATTCTGATTTAACAGATTTTTATGTTTTTTAAAAATTCGCAGTTGTATATTTAGAACGACTAAAAAACTATTAAAATGATAACAAAAAAACTGTTTAAACATTCATTACTAGTAGCGTTTGTTACTACTCTTAGTTTTACTTCATGTAAAACAAATCAAGAGGCTCCAGAAAGTGCCTCTCTCTCGGTAGAATTCGAAAAATATGAACTTGAAAATGGGCTCGATGTCATCTTGCATCAAGATAAAAGTGACCCAATTGTATCTGTGGCTATACAATATAATGTAGGTTCAAATCGTGAAAAAACTGGAAGAACGGGTTTTGCACATTTATTTGAACATATGTTGTTTCAAGAATCTGAAAATGTACCTCAAGATCAGTTTTTTAAAAAAATTCAAGATGCAGGAGGAACTTTAAATGGAGGGACTTGGAAAGATGGTACTATCTATTATGAAGTAGTTCCGAAAAATGCTATGGAAACTGTGTTGTGGTTAGAAAGTGATAGAATGGGATATTTAATTAATACCGTTACCGAAGCTGCATTTAATAACCAGCAGGAGGTTGTTCAAAATGAAAAAAGACAACGGGTAGATAACAATCCTTACGGACATGAAAATTGGGTATTGGATAAAAATATTTATCCAGAAGGTCACCCATACAACTGGCAAGTAATTGGAGAATTGGAAGATTTACAGAATGCTACCGTTGAAGATGTAAAAGAGTTCTATAATAAATATTACGGTCCAAATAACGCAACTTTAGTACTAGCTGGTGATTTTGAAACGGCAGATGCTAAAGCTTTAGTAGAAAAATATTTTGGAGAAATAAAAAAACGGGGAGAGGTTGCGCCTTTGAAGCCTCAACCAGTTACCATTGCTGAAACTGTGCGCTTGTATCATGAAGATAATTTTGCCAATACAGCTCAATTAAATATGGTATGGCCAACAACATATCAATATACAGACGACGCTTATGCATTAGATTTTTTAGCTGAGCTTTTATCCAGCGGAAAAAAAGCACCTATGTATAAGGTTTTAGAAAAGGAAAAAGAACTAACATCAAGATCATATGCGTATAATAACTCTCAAGTATTAGCAGGTGAATTTCATGTTACGGTGACTGCGAATAGTGGAAAGAGCCTTAATGATATTGAAAAAGGTATGTTTGAAGCCTTTGCTATGTTCGAGAAAGATGGAGCTACAGATCGTGATATCGAAAGAATAAAAGCAGGTCTTGAAACTGGTTTTTATAATGGCATCAGTAGTGTCTTAGGAAAATCGTTTCAATTAGCACAGTACAATACATTTACTGGTGATCCAGGGTTTATTGAAAAAGATATTGAAAACATCAAAAAAGTTACGAAAGAAGATGTAATGCGGGTGTATAATACCTACATCAAAGATAAGCCTTATGTAATCACGAGTTTTGTGCCTAAGGGTCAAATGGACTTAATTGCAGAAAACTCTACTAAAGCTCCTGTAGTTGAAGAAGAGATAAAAGAAAATGTAGCCGCAGTTATTGAAGAAACAAAAGAAGAAATTGTAAAAACACCTTCTAAGATAGACCGCTCAATAGAACCAGAACAAGGTGCTTCTCCTAGTTTAAATGTTCCAACAAGTTGGACATCGGATTTGGCAAACGGAATGAAGGTTTATGGGATTGAACAGAATGAAATTCCTACAGTAAATTTTAGTATCCGTATTGATGGTGGACATCTTTTAGATGATATGAATAAAAATGGAGTAGCCAATTTAATGACTGATATCATGATGGAGGGAACAAAAAATAAAACTCCTGAGCAGTTAGAAGAAGAAATTGAAATGTTAGGTGCTAGTATAAATATGTACACCAGCGATGAAGCAATTACAATACGTGGAAATACATTAGTTCGTAATTTTGATAAGACGATTGCATTAGTAAAAGAAATTTTATTAGAACCTCGTTGGGATGAAGAAGAGTTTGCACGAATTAAAACTAGTACGATCAATGGTATCAAACGCTCTGATGCGAATCCTAATGTTGTTGCTGATAGAGTGTATAGTAAGTTGCTATATGGTGAAAACCATATTTTCAGTTACCCAACAAGCGGAACGGTAGCATCTGTAGAGGCTATCACTATTGATGATTTAAAATCGTTTTATACTAAAAATTTCTCTCCTTCTATAAGTACAATTCATGTAGTAGGTAAGATTAATAAAGATCAGGTTTTAACAACTTTAAAAGGATTGGAAACTGATTGGGCAGCCAAAGAGGTAAGTATTCCAGAATATCCAATAGTAAATAATAGAGATAAATCTTCATTGTATTTTGTTGATATTCCAGATGCTAAGCAGTCGGTTATCAGTATAGGAAATATTGGTTTATCAAGAACCGATAAAGATTTTTTTCCTGCTGAGGTAATGAACTATAAATTAGGAGGTTCTTTTTCAGGAAATGTAAACTTGATACTTAGAGAAGAAAAGGGCTATACTTATGGAGCACGATCAGGATTCAGTGGTAGTAAAATACCAGGAACTTTTACGGCATCTTCTAGCGTACGAACAAATACAACCGGAGAATCTGTAGGTATTTTTAAGGATGAGATTAAGAAATACAAAGAAGGTATATCAGAAGAAGATCTAGAGTTTACCAAAAATGCTTTAATTAAATCTAATGCTCGTCGTTTTGAAACTCAAGGATCATTATTAGGAATGCTACAAGAAATGAGTGAATATGGCTTAGATGTTAACTATATAGAGAAAGAAGAAGAAATAATTAAGAACATGACTTTAGAGCAGCATAAAGCCTTAGCAAATAAATTATTAGATGAATCAAAAATGGCTTATTTAGTTGTTGGTGATGCAGCTACGCAATTTGCACAGTTTAAATTAATGGGCTTTGATGAAGTAAAACTTATTAATAAAGAAGGGGAAGAAGCGCAAATGGATAATGTAAAGTATTAAAAATTTGTTTTTGTATATATAGAAAGAGCGTTGCATTTGCAACGCTCTTTTTTATGTGGTAATAGTATTAATGTGTTTGTAGGACTATGTTAAAGCTATTTTTAAATCAACTAAAATAAATCCTACTGTAGTTCCTTCGATTTTGTCATTTTCATGGCATAGATCTTTCATTAGTATAATTTTTTTATATTATGATTGGTCTATTTTTTTTGATAAAATATTAATTCACCATGAATAAGGCATTGACAAAAAATAATTTTCCATTTTCCCAGAAACCTCTGAAAAGAGGATTGTCTACCATGTAAATTACTTGTCCATGACCATAATCTTCCACACCAAAAACTAGTGTTTTTGCAATTTGTTTTTGTGCCTCGCTACCTGCAAAACCAGCAACTGGTTTAGGATTGTTTTCCAGATAAGCAACAGAACCTTCTTTTAAATAATCATAGGAATCACTACCTAATTTAAGCGTAAAATAACTATCATCATACCCATAGGCTAGCGGGTGTGTGTTGTCCACTTTTGTTTGGAAGATGGCACCAGTGATTAAATTTTTAATTCCATCTCGTTCAGATTCTTCATACGTATTTAAATCGCTTACTTCAGTAGAATCTTTTTTGGTCTCTTTAGTTTTTATTGCGAATCCGTCTTTACCTTCTAAACCTTTTATAGCTCCTCCCATAGCAATTAATTTACCGCCATTTCTAACCCATTCTTTTAAATCTTTTTGTTTGTCACTATCTAAAAAGCTACCATACCAACCATCAGGTAAAATTAAAATATCATAATCTTCTAACTCAGTTAAGCTTAACTTGGAATCGTGTAAAACAGTTACTGGGTATTTTAATTGTTGCTCAAAAAAGTGCCATATTTCTCCAAATTGAAGGGTGCTTGTAGGTTCACCTGATAAGACAGCAATTTTGCTATTTTTGATCATGCGAACAGAACCTGAGCCAAAATCATTACCACGATCAACAAAACCAGTTGAAGTGGAATTTAAAAGGGTATTGTGTTGTTGTGCTATATTCCTTAATTTTTCAACAAAATCTTTCTTATTCTTATTATCAGATTTAGTAATGATCAAACTACCCCTTTCATATTTTTTCCCCTCTAAAGTGAATGGTTTTTGCGTAGAGCGTACTTTGATATTTTCTTTTAATAAAGCTGCCAAAAATCGGGCATCTTTCATACTATTCCAATCCGTAAGATAGGCCACTGCATTTGTTATTTTAGCTAGAGGGTCACCAAGATAAATTGCCCTTACCCTATCACCTGAATTGCTAATTGGCACAATGGTTTCAGAAGCAATGGCATCTAAACCATAGGCATATGGTAATGACCAAGCTGTAATATCATAGGTTAATGAATCACTTAGTTTTGCATTAGGTTCAAATAATACTTTTACCAAAGTACCTTTTATTTGGTCAGTTGAAACAACCAAAGATGTATTATCGTTTTTTGAGCTTTTAATTTTACCAGATTTATAATCAAACCCTTTTACGGTAGCCCCTTTTGACCACCCATAATCGATTTCATGTTGTTTTAATAACGCTGTTAATGCAGCCAACTTATCGGTATCACCTTTTAAAACATAACTTTTATACTTGAAGTTTTTATTGGTGTAAAACTTTTTAAATTCATCATTCAATTTTTTAGAATTACCAGCAGCGACTTCTACCGTCGAAATACCTGTAGTAAAGTGGTGTGCAATTCTATCTTTTAGCGTTAGGGTGTCTCCAATACTTGTAATAATACCTAAACCAGCACGTCCGCTTCCTCCTTGTTCGTAAGTCATTCCTATGGCGCCATTGTATAAAGGATAGGTGTCTCCATAACTTGGATACAGCAAATCAAACACTTCCTTTGTGAAATAAAACCAGCCATTTTGATCAAAATACTTTGCATGGTTTTTACCAATAGTCACCTGGAAATCACGTTGAAAATTTGTAATTACCTCATGGTATGGTTCTGCAGCTGGGGCAAAATAATATGGCGAGTTAACCCCTTGTTCATGAAAATCTACATGTACATGGGGTAGCCATGTATTGTATACTTTTAATCGCTGCTGACTTTCTATTTGTGTTAACCAGGCCCAATCTCTATTTAAATCAAACATATAATGGTTAGCTCGACCATTTAACCAGCCTTCATGGTGTTCCTTACTGTTAGGATCCACATTATTTGGCGTATTTCTATTTTCATTGTACCAATTCACATATCTATCTCGCCCATCTGGATTAATACAAGGATCTAGAATCACTACCGTATTTTCGAGGAGTTGAGATTTATTGGTTAAAAGTTCATAAATAGTTTGCATAGAAGCCTCAGTACTTACACTTTCGTTCCCATGAACATTGTAACTTAACCAAACAATAGCAATAGCTGAATTTCCTTCTCCTCTAGTGCTTTTTAAATGTTCAGTCCGAATAGTTTCTAAATTTTTGATATTCTTAGCGGCAGATACATAGGCTAGTAGTAAAGGCCGTCTCTCGTTAGTTTTTCCATACGATTGTAGTTGTACACGGTCAGCGACTTCATTAGCTAAATAGGTATAATACGCTACAACTTCATGATGCCTCGTAAATTCTGTTCCCAATTCATAACCCAAAAATTCTGAAGGAGATTTAATTTGCTGCGCATGTAGTGCCGTGTAAGAAATAAACAATAAGGCGACTAAAACTTTTTTCATAAGATGTAGTTTGGTTACTCTCAAATCTAATAATAAAAAAGGAATGACCATGTCGTGTGTTTAAATTTCTTTTTTATGCTTTAGATTGTGACATCTTAACGTATTTTTAGGTATTGATAAATTTCAAGAGTTTTATATTTACAACGTTTTTTAAATATTTATATGAAGATTGATGGTATCCCCTTCAAACAAACTGGTTATTTCTCGAAATTAATAGGTGATTATTTAGATGAAAAAGAAGCGCTTAAGCCCTTTTATAATCGGTTTCCTAATCTTGAAAATTTTCAATATCAAATTGAAGAAAAACAGAAAAATTTCCCTAAAAATAATAGGAAAGTTCTTTGTGATGCTTTGCATAGTCAGTATGAAAATGTATCTGCTAGTAAAGCAACCATGACCCATATTACATCGTTGAACGATGAAAATACATTCACTATAGTTACTGGTCATCAATTAAACTTATTCACAGGACCTCTTTATTTTTTGTATAAAATAATAGCAGTCATTAATCTTACGTCTGAATTAAAGAAAAAATATCCCACTAATAATTTTGTTCCTATTTATTGGATGGCAACAGAGGACCATGATTTTGAAGAAATAAATTACTTTAATCTCAAGGGTAAAAAAATTCAATGGAATAAAGAAGCAGCTGGAGGTGTTGGACGGTTGAATACAGATGGTTTACAGGCAGTTAGTGATACTTTGGCAGCAGAGCTTGGCGGTAGTACCAATGCAGAGTTTTTAAAGAATTTATTTTCTGAAGCTTATTTAAAGCATAATAACCTAACCGATGCAACACGTTATCTGGCGAACGAATTATTTAAGGCTTACGGGTTGGTTATTGTTGATGGAGATGATCCAGCGTTAAAAAAACTATTAATTCCGTATGTAAAATCCGATTTATTAGAAAACAGATCTTTTCATAAAGTCTCTGAAACAATAGCAAATATAAATGCGTTGCCTGAAAATTATGGTATACAAGTGAACCCTAGAGAGATAAATTATTTTTATTTGATTGATGGCGTTCGCGAACGGATAATCGAAAAAGAGGGGTCTTATTTTGTTAACGATACCAAGATTATTTTTACTCAAGAAGAAATTTTAAAAGAGCTGGAGAATCACCCAGAGCGTTTTTCGCCTAATGTGGTTTGTAGACCTTTGTATCAAGAAGTGATTTTGCCCAACCTTTGTTATATCGGTGGAGGTGGTGAATTAGCTTATTGGTTTGAACTTAAAGCCTATTTTGAAGCTATTGGTGTAACTTTTCCAATGTTATTATTACGTAATTCAGCATTGTTGATTACGGAGAAGCAACTAGAAAAAATAGATAAATTAGATCTTAAAATTTCACATCTCTTTTTAAAGCAGAATACACTTATTAATAAAAAAATTAGAGCTATCTCAAATATAGATATAGATTTTAGTTCTCAAAAAGAACAACTTCAAAATCAGTTTAAATATCTTTTTGAATTAGCAGAACAAACTGACAAATCTTTTTTTGGAGCGGTAAAAGCTCAAGAGATCAAACAAATAAAAGGATTAGATCATTTAGAACAACGACTTTTAAAAGCTCAGAAGCGTAAACTTAAAGATCATGTAATTCGGATTATTGAAATTCAAAATGCCCTATTTCCAAATCAGTCTTTACAAGAAAGACAGTTAAATTTTTCAGAATTTTATTTGGAATATGGAGAATCGTTAATACCAACTTTAGTAGATCAGCTTAAGCCTTTGTCTAAAGATTTTGAAGTGTTGGCATTAAATTAGTTTATGATTTTAAAAACTTTTTTTCAAAAAAAAACTAATGTACTTGCTATAGTTTGTCTAATTGCAATTGTAGCTATTAGTTTGATGAAAAGTGCAATGGAATTAGAGGATGCGGAGCAGACTTATTTTTCGCAATGGCTAAGATTAGGTTATGATGATCAACCACCATTATTTACATGGTTGCAATATGTTATTAATGCTATTATAGGAATAACTGTCGTTTCTTTTTCATTACTAAGGGCATTGATTTTTGCGACTATTTTAATAATACTTTATAAATTTTCTGAGACTTATTTGAAAAATGTTTCAAAAGCCAATCTTGTTGTTTTTGCACTAGCACTTATTCCTGTTTTCATAGATTTTACCTTTCGAAGGTTGTCACATACGACATTACTATGTTTCGTAGTGTTAATCACGTATTATATTTTGCAAAGGCTGTTGGCAAAACAATCTATTTGCAATTATATACTTTTAGGTGTAGCTGTTGGTTTAGGAATACTGACAAAGTATAATTATGTAATGGTTATAGGAGCAATAGGTTTAGCTGTTTTTATAGATAAAAATATAAGAGGTATTATTTTGCATAAGTATATTTTTATTTCTAGTTTAATCGTGGGAGTACTCATTACACCACATTTTTACTGGTTGGTTAGCAACCAAGAGTTTTTGAGTGAGCTTCGCTCAAGTGTTGATTTGAAAACTACCATTGCAGGAGAAAAATCCATTCCAATTTTAGCTCCCCTTTTAGCAATGTTGAAAAACATAGTAAAGATAATTGCTCCTTTGGTAATCGTATTGATTGTGGCTAGATTGATGAAGAGAATAAAATTCACTTTCTTGTCATACGACTGGCTGGTAAAAATGCTACTTGCTCAACTTATTGTAATTTTCTTATTCTTTGTGTTAATGGATGTTCAAAAAACAGAGGAACGATGGTTTTTACCATTACTAATTCCGTTTTTAGTTCTTTTGGTTAAATCAATACAGTTTTTGAATATTAAAAAATGGGTACCTGTTGGCTTTTTAATTTTTATGGTATTTATTGGAATCCAGATAATTCGTACGCCAATGGAAAAACTTTTAAAAATACCTTCTGATGTCCATTTTAGTTTTCAACCTATTTCGGATGTGTTGAATGCTAAATTTAAAAATGAAAACTGGATATTACCCAATGTAACCTATGGCGGTAACATCAAACTATTAAATACTTCAAGAGAAGTATTTTCATTAGATGATTTTTCTTTACCTAAATCTAAAACTGAAACTAAAGAATCTGTTCTTGTGGTTATAGGAAAAGAGAATTTAAATAATGACACACCACTGGATAGTATTATTAACTTTGGTAGGCGCAAAGAAAATATTTATTTTATAAAGTATAACACTAAGAATTAAATTGCCAGTAAAAGTATAATTATAGTTTACCACTTAAAATAGTTAAGAATGCACAATATTGATATTGAATTGGTGGAAATGACACTAGATGTCATGAAATACGCGATACATCGTATTACGAATACTTCTCCAGAATTAGGGCAACCGAAAAAGGAAGAAGAACTCAAAGCATTAGTTGGCGAAACTATTACCAATAATGGAATAGGAGGAGAAAAGGCCTTCCAGCTTTTTCGCGATGTTTTAGTAAAGGCTACCGTACCAATAGACCACCCCAGGCATTTGGCTTTTGTGCCGGCAGCGCCAACACGTGCAGCAATAATGTTCGACTTGGTAACCTCTGCTTCCAGTATTCATGGAGCCTATTGGATGGAAGGAGCGGGAGGTATTTTTTGTGAAAATGAAGCGATGCGATGGTTAGTTTCTTTGACAGGAATGCCTAAAGGTGCATTCGGAGTTTTTACGAGTGGTGGAACGGCTGCTAATCTTTCAGCAATGGTAACAGCGCGAGAATATTGGAGAAAAGATGCAAAAAATAAACATAAAAAAGGAATTATTATCGCCTCTATAGGAGCACATTCGTCCGTAAAAGCAATGGCTAAAGTAATGGATGCTGAGGTAGTTTTAGTGCCTACAGAAGATCGGATGACTGCTGCTGATGTACTAAAATTGGTCGATCAACTTGAAGCTGAACAGCGCAAGAGAATTTTCGCGGTAGTTGCTACAGCTGGTACCACCAATGCGGGTATTATTGATGAATTGGATGGGATTGCAGATTTTTGTCGCGCTAATAATTTTTGGTTTCATGTTGATGCTGCTTATGGGGGTGGTGCTTTAGTAGCTGATTCTGTACGACATTTATTTAAGGGTGTGGAAAAAGCAGACAGTATTACTATAGATCCGCACAAATGGCTGTTCTCTCCGTATGACTGCGGAGCAGTACTTTATAAAGACCCCGAATTGGCAAAAGCTGCACATTCGCAAGAAGGTTCTTATTTAGAAATATTTAAAGATGAAGGTGCACAAGGTTTTAATCCAGCTGATTATCAAATTCAATTAACACGAAGGCTTCGAGGAATGCCATTATGGTTTTCATTGGCAATGCATGGAACAGATAAATACAAATGGGCGGTAGAAAGAGGTATTTCTTTGGCAAACCTTGCAGGGGAATTAATCGAAAAGGAGTCATGTACTGAATTAGTTCGGGAGCCTAGTTTGTCTTGCGTTATTTTTCGAAGAAAAGGTTGGTCGCCAGATGATTATAGAAATTGGACTTATGAAAATCATAAAAAAGGCTTTGCATTAGTAACACCTACTAAATGGAAAAAAGGAGACGAATATGAAACGGTAGCCCGGTTTTGTTTTATCAATCCTGATACTACAGAAAAAGATATTTCTGGAATTCTAGAAACTATGCGTTAGGGGACTAAATATTCCCCTTTCCAATTTTCATAATCTTTGGAATATCTGATTCGGATATGATTTGGTCTTTCGAGTTTTAAATATTCAATTTTGTGAGGGGTAATGGTTGCTACACAAAAATAATTGTCTTCCCCTAAATACTCAACAGCTTCATAATTAGCAATGCCACTACCTGGTGCAGCTGTTGTGGTGTACTCTTTTTGTGAATTTTCTTGAATAGTATTCCAACAGTCTTCAATAGTTTTTTTGTCTTTGATAATTGTAGCTATGCCTTCAATTTTGATTTGTATCATTTTTTGAGGATGAAAAAATAGAAGGCTTACTTTATTATTCTCCATAATGTGAATTACCTTTTTGGAACGTTTATCAGTATAAAAAGAGAGATTCAATGTGTCAGAAACATTTCTCAGAACAACGGTTCTTAATCTGGCCATTTTGTCTAAGCCAACAGTGCCTAGGGTAAAATACCTAAACGGATGATTTTTTTCGGTAATACCCAATTGCAATTCTTCTTTTAAATCTTGAAATATTTTAGTTGTCATGACGCTATAATTTAATTCAAAAAAAAATTTAAAAGAGATTTTTAAAACAAATCTTCCAAGGAAGAAAAAAATAGTTGAAATATTTATATAAATATACTCAAAAGAAGCTTTTCAAAAATTTTCATTTTACTATTTTTGCGGATGCAAAATAACGTCCTGATTTTAGATTTTGGTTCTCAGTACACACAACTTATAGCAAGAAGAGTTAGAGAACTTAATATTTTTTGTGAAATTAAACCCTATAACCATCTTCCTGAAGATTTATCAGAATACAAAGCGATAATACTTTCAGGTTCGCCATTTTCTGTGAGGGCAGCAGATGCTCCTCATCCAGATTTATCTGAAATTCAAGGTAAAAAACCTTTATTAGCGGTTTGTTATGGTGCACAATATTTGGCGCATTTTAAAGGTGGTAATGTTGCTCCTTCTAATACGAGAGAATATGGGAGAGCGAATCTTTCTTTTGTAAAATCAGATGAAGCTTTTTTTGAAAAGGTAAATGTAGGGAGCCAAGTGTGGATGAGTCATTCTGATACCATAAAAATATTGCCTACGAAAGCTGTTAAATTAGCAAGTACGAATGATGTTGAAAATGCCGCTTATAAAATAGAAGGAGAAGAAACATACGCCATTCAATTTCACCCAGAAGTTTACCACTCAACAGATGGAAAGCAATTGCTAGAAAATTTTTTAGTCCATATTGCAGGAGTAGCGCAAACTTGGACCCCTGATTCTTTTGTTGAGACAACTGTAGCTCAATTAAGAGATAAAATTGGTACAGATAAAGTTATATTGGGTTTATCAGGAGGGGTAGATTCATCTGTTGCTGCAATGCTTTTGCATAAAGCAATAGGTAAAAATCTACATTGTATTTTCGTTAATAATGGATTATTACGTAAAAACGAATTTCCAAATGTATTAGAACAATACGAGGGAATGGGGTTAAATGTTAAAGGGGTTGATGCTTCGGCACGTTTTTTGGATGAACTTGAAGGGGAAAGTGATCCAGAAAAAAAACGTAAAATTATAGGACGTGTCTTTATTGAGGTTTTTGATGATGAATCTCATTTAGTAGAAGATGCAAAGTGGTTAGCACAAGGTACTATTTATCCTGATGTTATTGAATCTGTATCTGCTACTGGTGGTCCATCAGCTACAATAAAGAGTCATCATAATGTAGGAGGATTGCCTGATTATATGAAATTAAGTATAGTCGAACCTTTGCGAATGCTTTTTAAAGATGAAGTTCGTAGGGTAGGGGCAAGTATGGGTTTAGATCCTTTATTATTAGGGAGACACCCATTCCCAGGTCCTGGTTTAGCCATTCGGATTCTAGGAGATATTACTAGAGAAAAGGTAGCTATTTTACAAGAAGTGGATGCTATTTTTATAAATGGATTAAAGGAAGCGGGACTTTATGATAAAGTTTGGCAGGCCGGAGCAATGCTTTTACCCGTAAATAGTGTTGGAGTGATGGGTGATGAAAGAACTTATGAAAAATGTGTAGCTTTACGAGCTGTAGAAAGTACAGATGGTATGACTGCAGATTGGGTGAATTTGCCTTATGAGTTTTTGCAGAAAACTTCAAATGATATTATTAATAAAGTAAGAGGTGTCAATAGAGTGGTTTATGATATTAGTTCTAAACCGCCAGCAACGATAGAATGGGAATAGTTATGAAAAAATCAGTAATAAAATATTATACAACTGCAGTATTAATTCTACTATTTAGCTTATCTGCTTTCGCACAAAAGTTTACTACACATGCGGTTAAACAAGGGGAAACTATTCAAAGTATCTCTAGACAATATAAAGTTACTCCCGTAAGTATTTTAAGCCTTAACAAAGAGGTTAAAAATCCTAATGAGTTAAAACCAAATACTATTTTGGTAATTCCTTTAGATAGCAAAGCGGCTCTAGAGAAAGATGTTGTGATTAAAAACAACGGAGTTACATCGGACAATCAAATTGTTGTTGTCCAAGAAGAGCCGATGGGTTTTATTTCCTATAAAGTGAGGAGAAAGGATAATCTTTTTAGATTGGCTGATAAGTTTGAGGTTAGTCAAGAGCAAATAAAAAAATACAATAAGGAGTTGTATTCGGTGCAGCTAAAAAAAGGAATGACTTTAAAAATTCCGAAGTACCGTAAAATTAAGCCAGAGGAAAATCCTTTTAATAGCGGTCTTTTCGAAATGTATACGGTACAGCCTAAAGAAACCAGATGGTCTATTGTTAATAAATATGGTATTACAATGGATAGTCTTATGGTTTTAAATCCAGATTTACCAAAGGATAACACCTATGTAGCGGCAGGTCAAATGTTACGTTTGCCAACGCTTGCGGGAAGTACAACTGAAGACCAAACGACCCAACTTTTTGTTTCATACACGGTACCTCCAAAAAAGGGATTTATGGCATTGGAGAGAGAATTTGGCGCAACAGAAGCAGAAATAAAAGCCTTAAACCCAGAGCTTAATGAAGGAGGCTTAAAAGAGGGAATGGTTATCAGGATACCTCAAAAGAAAGCGTCTATAACAGCTGTAAATACAGATAATTTTATTTTCTATGAAGTAAAACAAGGGGAGGCAGAGTATGGTTTAACTCGAAAATTAGGTTTAACCTATCGTGAGCTTATCGCTTTAAACCCTGAGTTGCAATCTGGATTAAAAGCAGGAATGGTTTTAAAACTACCAAAAGATAGCGATGGAAATTTTGAAGTTAAAAATTCTTTGGTTATTGAAAATATAGATCTTTTAAGTGCTATCAATACAGCGTATCAGCCTAACTTGGTAATCATGCTTCCTTTTCGATTAGATATTATAGATGTAAATAATAAGGAAGAAGCAACGAATTCTATAGATAAAAGAAAAGATACTAACTATAGTCTAGGTTTGTACAGTGGAGCCTTAGTAGCTTTAGATTCCATCAAAAAATTGGGGGTTTCTGTAAATGTTTCAGTTTTTGATACTCAGCGAAATGTTGAGCGTACTAAAGAATTGTTGCTCAAGCCAGAATTGACAAAAGCTAATGCAATAATTGGACCGCTTGATTCACCATCATTACAAGAAGTGGCGGTTAGAATGGGGTCATTTGGAGTTCCAATAATAGCTCCAATACCAGCTAAAAGTGATATTAGTCTTTCTAATGTATTCTATTCTGTACCTTCTGATGATGAATTAAGAAAACAAATTTTTTCCTATGTAAAAAGAAAGCGGAAATTGGAAAATATTGTGGTGATTGTTGATGAAGAGCATAAAGTAAATAAGCAATTATTACTGGAACAATTTCCAAATGCGAAGTCTCTAGAGCTTATAGAGAAATATGCCATGAAAGATAAAATTGTAGCATTACTTTCAGAGACTGAAGAGAATTGGGTTTTCTTAGAAGCGGATCAATTTAATACTGTTAATAGTGTTATCTCGGTATTGAACGCTTCAATTACGGATAAAATTAAAATTAAATTATTTACCACCAATAAGGGTAAAGCTTATGATAATGAAAAAATAAATAATACACATTTATCAAATTTAGCATTTACCTATCCATCGGTAGACGGAGAGGATAAGAATGATAGTTTTGAAGCGAGCTATAAAAAGCTAAATAAAGGTAAATCACCTGATAAATATGCTCGTCGTGGTTTTGATATTACATTTGATGTCTTATTAAAGTTGGCGTATAAAAATAACTTATTTGAAGCATCAAAATTTATTGGAGAAACACAATATAGCGGTAATAAATTTAATTATGTTCAAAAACCTGCAGCTGGTTATTTCAACACCTCTTGTTATATTATGGCTTATGATAATATGTGGGTAAAAGAAGTTAAATAGGTTTTATATGACATCTAGAGTGACGTATATGGGAGGTTTAAGAACTAATTGTGAACATATAAGTTCAGGGGCTAGTTTTGTTACTGATGCTCCTTTAGATAATAATGGATTAGGTCAAGCTTTCTCCCCTACGGATACTGTTGCAGCTGGTTTGGCTAGTTGTATGATAACGATGATGGGTATAAAAGCCGACAACTTAGATTTAGATATCACCAATACCACTGCTGAGGTTACTAAGCATATGGCAGCTAATCCAAGACGGATTTCTAAAATTGAAGTTTTACTTAAATTACCTTCTTTAGTTCCAGAAAAGAATAGAAAAATAGTAGAACATACTGTAAATACATGTCCTGTTCTATATAGTTTGCATCCAGATATCGAAAAAGTAATTAACTTTAATTGGGAGTTGTAAAAAGTATCTTCTTGACAGCATTGGTTTTTATTTTGAGTATGGATATTCAGGATGAGGAAACTATACTATGGCAATCTTCAAGAAAATTAAATTGGACAGACTTTAAAGGGGTTCCGGAGAATAATAGAGCCGCTGCAATAACAGCCAGTGGTTTAACTTACCAGTTTTCAACAAAAAAAAATGGTGAAGTTGTCGCTATTGATTACGAAGTGAGTTCTTATTTCTACCCTGACAAATCTTGGTATAGACCTGAGGTTTGTGATACTATTATTTTAAGCCATGAACAATTGCATTTTGATATCACAGAATTGTATGCTCGAGAATTTCGAAGACGTTTAAAAGTAAAGAAATTTACAAGTAATGTTAAGAATGAAGTCAAAGCTATTTATCGTGAAATAAATATAGAACTAAATACGTATCAAGACCAGTATGATACTGAAACTAATTTTTCGCGGAATAGAGAACAGCAATTATTTTGGAATAAAACAATTGCTGAAGCTCTTATTCAGTAAGTTGATATTTAGATTCTAATAAGGGATTAAACATCACAAATTAAAAAGCCTTGTTTTAAAGAATCAATTTTATCTTCTCGTTCAGGAATAAATTCTTGTGCCACGTAACCTGTGTATCCTGTAGCTATAATGGCGCGCATAATGGCTGGGTAATATAATTCTTGGTTTTCATCAATTTCATGACGACCAGGTACTCCAGCAGTATGGTAGTGTCCAAAATATTGATGATGATCTTGAATAGTCCGTATGATATCCCCTTCTTGAATTTGCATATGGTAAATATCGTAAAGTAGTTTAAAATTTTCTGAGCCTAAACCTTTACATAATTCAATTCCCCAAGCTGAAGAGTCGCACATATAATCAGGGTGATTTATTTGATTAAATAATTCCATTTGAATCACAACACCATGTTTTTCAGCAAGAGGTATAATTTGAGAAAGACCAGCAATACAATTTTGCAAGCCTAATTGATCATCCATACCTCTACGATTTCCACTGAAGCAAATTAAATTGGTATAACCAGCTTCCGCTACTTTTGGAATGATTTCGGTATAATTTTTAATTAATAGTTCATGATATTGAGGGTCATTCCACCCTTCGGTAAGACTAATTTCAGCACCATTACACATAGCGCTTTGTATATTGTATTTTTTAAGGAGTGGCCATTCATTAGGGCCCATTAAATCAACCGCTTTTACACCTAATTTATTTAATGTTATTAAAAAATCTTCTAAAGGAATTGTATTAAAGCACCAATGACAAACACTGTGATTTATGTTGTTTTTAAGCTTGAAATCTTCTTTTTTTTCAGAAAGAGACTCTTGTGAACTTTTACATGCAATAATTCCTATAGATGCTGCTGCAGTGGCGCCAATAAAAGATCGTCTTTTCATATTTTTTTTTGATTTGTTTAAAGATATAAAATTTAGCCCAATTACTTACCTAGCTCCTAAAAGAATAAGTAAATAAAGGGCTAAATCCAATATCAATAATTAAATCAAATGCGAATACTTTTTATTTGGTAAAAGTTAAAATAAGCGTTCCTTGAACGTTGAGGTTAAGTCCTCCTGCAGGTACTTCTCTATCTATTGGGGTGCTAATTATTAACGTATTTTCGGTAAGTTCTATGATGTCGTAACTCCCATTTACTGTGGTATTTGCATCAATAGTTAGTGTGTTACCATTTATTGACCAATCTCCATTGGAAAAAGGACTTTCAGAAGTAAGCGTATCTTGATAATCAGTACCTAAGAAATTAAAATTTAGTAGCATAGTATAGGTTCCTGTGCTTGTTACCATATCCGGATTTTCAGAAAACTGAACTTGTACATTTTCATCACTGGTTGTTGCGGTATAGGTTAGGTTAAAAGTTTGTGCTAAATATACAGTTGTTCCAGTGCCATCATTTATGACACCATCAGTTAGATTCCATACTCCAGCTATAGGAGATGCAACAGGAGTTGGTTCATCATAAACCAATGGGTCTGTGCCATTTGATATTTCTGTTGAATTAGTGATTCCATCATTATCGCAATCCGTAGAATTCCAAATCGCATCTGGAATTTCCTGTTGATTGTTTAAAACAAATGAACAACGGTCTAAGGCATTGGTAGTATCTAATTTTTCTTGATTATCTGTAACACCATCTGCATCAGTATCAATTTTAAGAGGATTGGTACCATCTTGTTTTTCGATACCGTCAGTTAAAGTGTCCCCATCCGAATCAGCTTCGAGTGGATTTGTGCCATCTGTTTTTTCAATACCATCAGAAACTCCATCTTCATCACTATCGGTATTTAATGGATCGGTACCATCTTCTTTTTCATCACCATCAGATACACCGTCACTATCGGTATCACTTTTTAACGGGTCCGTTTTATCTGTTTTCTCTACACCATCATCAATACCATCTTCATCGGTGTCTTTTTTAGTGGGGTCGGTTCCCTCTTGTTTTTCATCCCCATCAGTGATACCATCATCGTCAGTATCTGGGTTAACTGGATCGGTTGCATCTGCGATTTCAATTAAATTATTTACACCGTCTGAATCGCAATCAGCACCATTCCAACTTTCGGAGGTAGCTACAGTTTGACTCGCAACTATAAAAGAACAACTATTGTTAATATCTGTATTGTCAGTTACTTCTTGATTATCTAAAACTCCATCCCCATCGGTATCTATAGCTGATTCATCAATTGGCGGGTTATTATGGTCAGTAATAGCATCAATTAAATCATTACGATCAGCACTGCATGCATTTAAAATAAAAAGTAGGATGATAAGTTTTGAGACTTTTTTCATTTTCAAAAGATTATAAAGTTGGATTTTTTTAAAATAATAGATGTTTCTCGTTTCTATATACGCAATGTTCTTATCTTTGGATGTGTTGAATTATGTTAAAAAACAGTAGAGAAAATTTAATAGAGCTGGCTCATTATAGGATGCCCTTTGGTAAATACAAAGGACGCTATTTGGTTGAACTTCCAGAACCTTATTTAATATGGTTTCAGCAAAAAGGATTTCCAGATGGTAAGCTTGGTGAATTGCTAAAAGCGATGACTGAAATTAAAATTAATGGGTTAGAAGGACTCATTCGTAAAATTCAAAAAGATTTTCCTAAACAATAGCATAAATATCTTGTAGCAATTTGTATTTTTGCTTGCGTTAAGAAATCAACCTAACGCTTCATGTCACAGACAAAATATATTTTCGTAACCGGTGGAGTTACTTCTTCTCTTGGTAAAGGTATTATTGCAGCTTCATTAGCTAAATTATTGCAAGCAAGAGGATACAAAACAACCATTCAAAAATTAGATCCTTACATTAATGTTGACCCAGGTACTTTAAACCCTTATGAACATGGGGAATGTTATGTTACCGATGATGGTGCAGAAACGGATTTAGATTTAGGGCATTACGAACGCTTTTTAAATGTAAGAACATCACAGGCAAATAATGTTACTACGGGTAGAATTTACCAAAGTGTCATTGAAAAAGAGCGCAGAGGTGAGTTTTTAGGTAAAACCGTTCAGGTGGTACCACATATCACCAATGAAATAAAAGAACGTATTCAGATTCTTGGAAAAAGTGGAGATTACGATATTGTAATTACTGAAATCGGAGGAACTGTTGGGGATATCGAATCATTACCTTATATAGAAGCGGTGCGTCAATTATTGTGGGAGCTAGGTGATCATAATGGTATAGTAATACATTTAACTTTAGTCCCATACCTTTCTGCAGCAGGGGAATTAAAAACGAAACCAACACAACATTCTGTTAAAACATTAATGGAGAGTGGTATTAAGGCTGATATTTTGGTGTGTCGAACCGAGCATGAAATATCCGATGAAATTAAGCATAAACTAGCGTTGTTTTGTAATGTTAAAAGAGAAGCTGTTATACAGTCTATAGATGCATCGACCATATATGATGTGCCTATTTTAATGCAGCAAGAAGGCCTAGATACGGTTACGTTACAGAGGTTGGCCCTGCCAGATACTACACGACCTAATTTAGAGCAATGGAATGAATTTCTGAATAAACACAAGAACCCAAAGCATGAAGTTACTATAGGTTTGGTAGGCAAATATGTTGAATTGCAGGATTCTTATAAGTCTATTTTAGAATCATTTATTCATGCTGGTGCTGTAAATGAAGTAAAAGTTAACGTTCGTTCTATTCATTCAGAACATATTAATGATAAAAATTTTGAAACAAAATTAAAAGGACTTAACGGAATACTTGTGGCTCCTGGTTTTGGAGAAAGAGGTGTGGAAGGTAAAATAAAGGCCGTACAATATGCTCGCGAAAATAATATTCCGTTTTTAGGAATTTGTTTGGGGATGCAAATGGCTGTAATTGAATTTTCTCGTAATGTTCTTGGTTTTAAAGACGCTACTTCTACAGAAATGCATGAGAGTACGGAACATCCAGTTATTAATTTAATGGAAGCCCAGAAAAATATCACTAATAAAGGTGGAACAATGCGTTTAGGTAGTTGGGATTGTGAGTTGAAAGAAGGCTCGTTGGTTAAGAAAATCTATCACGATGCGAAACAAATAGCCGAGCGTCATCGCCATAGATATGAATTTAATAATGATTATAAAGAGCAGATTGAAAAAGCGGGAATGATTGCTTCTGGGATAAATAAAGAAACGGGTCTAGTTGAAATTGTAGAAATTCCAAAACATCCATGGTTTATTGGTGTGCAATACCATCCAGAATACAAGAGTACGGTATTAAACCCACATCCATTATTTGTGGGGTTTGTAAAAGCGGCTCTTGAACATAAAATTTAAGAATATATGCCACTATGGCATAAACTGTACAATTGGGTCTATATTTGCAAACGTTTAACAAAAATCTAAATACTTAGATTTTTATTGATCCAATAGAATACGAATTAGGAAAAGATATTTTATAATAGTTTTTAAATGGAAGAAAAAAAAATAGACGTTAATACAATTATTGGTTTTGTATTAATTTTTGGAATACTGCTTTTTATGTTTTGGCAGAATCAACCTACACCCGAAGAAGAAGAAGCTAAAAAAGCAGAGCAAGAACAGATTGATGCTAAAGAAAACAAAAGTGAAATTGCTGAAGAAGAGGTTCAAGAGCCTGCAATCATAAATCTACAAGACTCAACTGCTGTTGCAAATTATAAAAGTACAATCGGAGCTTTTGGTTTTACAAAACCTTCAAATGAAACTACGGTTTTAGAAAATAAGCTGGTCTTTTTGAAGATCAGTAATAAAGGTGGACAAATTGTAGAAGCTAAAATGAAAAATTTTAGAACTTACGATTCTGTCCCTGTTTATTTAGTAAAAGATGGGAATGCTTCATTTGCACTTAACTTTACCACATCAGATAATCGAATATTAGATACAAAGGATTTATTTTTTGAGCCCTCGTTATCAAAAAGCGGTGAGAATACTGTACTTTCTATGAAAGCTAAGGTTTCTGAAAACCAATTTTTAGAGTATCGTTATGAAATGAAACCGAACGATTATTTAATAGATTTTTCTATTAAATCACAGGGATTAAATGGAATGATTAATAGTTCAAAACCTATTAATTTAGATTGGCAATTAAAAGCCATTCGCCATTCAAAAAGTATTCAATATTCAAACAGATATACAAGGCTGACATATAACCATGAAGATGGTAAAATAAGCAAGTTGTCTGATAGTAGTGAAGAAGATGAAGAGACAGAAACAGACGTAAAATGGTTATCTTACAGACAACACTTTTTCAGTTCTATTTTGGCCACAAAAACGCCATTCGAAACTGCTAGACTGAGTTCTAAAAATCTAGTAAAAGAAGAGTCGCATACTCAAAAATTCATGAAAGATTATGCGTCACAAATGCCATTGAAGCTAGACGGTGGTGAATTGGATTATACTATGAACTGGTATTATGGTCCAACAGATGTAAAGGTTTTATCTCAGTATAAAGAATTAGGTTTAGAAGATTCCATTCCTTTTGGATGGGGAATTTTTGGATTAATAAACCGCTACTTTTTCACGCCTTTGTTTACGTTTTTAAGTTCTTTTGTTCCTGCTGGAATAGCTATCATTATTATGACCATATTGGTGCGTTTATTGATGTCTCCAGTAACTTATAAATCTTATTTATCTCAAGCTAAAATGAAGGTTTTAAAACCGGAAATAGCAGAGATTAATGAAAAGTATAAGGATAATGCTATGAAAAGACAGCAAGAGACCATGAAATTAAATAACAAAGCAGGTGTAAGTCCGCTTAGTGGTTGTATTCCTGCATTGATTCAAATGCCTATATTTTATGCGCTGTTCATGTTTTTTCCGACATCATTTGCATTACGTCAGAAAGCTTTTTTGTGGGCCGATGATTTATCATCTTATGATACAATAGCGCAATTACCATTTACGATTCCTTTTTATGGTGATCATGTAAGTTTATTTCCAATATTGGCATCTATCGCTATATTCTTTTATATGATGATGACTACTGGCCAGAATATGACACAGCAGCCAGGAATGCCAAATATGAAATTCATTATGTATTTGTCGCCTTTAATGATGTTATTTTTCTTTAACACTTATGCTAGTGGATTGAGTTTGTATTATTTTGTTTCTAACTTAATTACTATTTTTATAATGTTAGCAATTAAGAAATTTATTTTAGATGATGATAAAATTCATGCTCAAATTCAGGAGAATAAGCTGAAACCTAAAAAAGAAAATAAATTTCAAAAGAAAATGCGTGAGATGATGGAACAAGCAGAAGCGCAAAAAAAAGTAGGTAAAAAGTAAATACGTTGATATAACATAAAAAGCTCCTTAGTAGTGATCTCTACTTAGGAGCTTTTTTTATTGAGGTTGGTTTGGTAAGATTTGGGATGTCAAAGATGCGACATCAATACGCTTTTTTATAATAATAGTTGCGAAATGGTTAAAACTGTATATTAAGAATGTTAATTTTGATGTTGAGAATTTTTTATTTATTTTTTTGATAGCAAAAAGGCTATTTTCGATTGGAACGAAAATAGCCTTTTCTACTAAGAAAATTGTTTTATATACTAATTTGTAGTATCAGGAATAAGTACTTTGGTTATGGCATGAATAACACCATTGCTTCCCTGAATATTTCCTGAAATAATTTTTGAATCGGAATTACCGCTGCCATCTTTAATAAAAATTGCATTTACTGAACCTTCAAAGCTTATATCATCTCCTTCAAGTGTCGATGCATTAATTGCATCACCACTTATAATTTCTTCTCCTCTGATATTGGTGCTTGTGACAACATGGTGTTGTAGTACAGCTGTTAATGCATCTCCAGTCGGTAAAGTTCCAAGATCTGTAAAAGCATCGTTCGTTGGAGCAAAAAGTGTAAATGGGGCAGGTGAAGTTCCATTTGCAGTACTCAATATGCCTATAAAATCTGGTTGTCCTTCTGTAGTTAACGCAGCTTTTAATGATGAGAATTGTTCATCAACAGTAGTAAAGGTTAAAATGTTTGGTAACGTGATAACTGCATCTACTTTATATACTATCCCATTATTTGCTTCAATGCCTGTGGCAATTACTTTAGAAATACCATTAAATGTGAGAGCTTCTTCATTTTCAAAATAAATGCTTAAGGTAGAGTTGTCATCAGTTTCTGGACCCTCAGCATAGGTAGTAGTGTAATGTATATCATTCGCAATCGCATTATTAAATTCGGTTGTTGTTACTCTCCCAGAAATGATATGATTTAATAGAAGCTGTGTTAATTCAGCTTTTGGAATCTCATTCAAGGTTCTACCATCTAAAAAAGTTTCAAATGCGGAATTTGTAGGAGCCAAAAGAGTATAAGCGCCTGAACTACCAAAAACAGTAGGTAAATTACTATCTGCAACATCAAGAGCAGACAGTAGACTACTTAAATTTGGATCCGATTCAATAAGCTTAATAATGGAGTCGTAATTTTCATATTTATCGCCATCGTCATTGGATAAATCACAAGCCGTAAAAGTTAATGCGAAGATTAGTAAAGTCAAACAAATCTTAAGGTTTGATCTTTTTTTTAGTACATGTTTTTTAATCATCTATAATTTAATTTTGAATTAAAACTTTTTTAAATAAGATGATACTGTGACAAATGGTTGCTTCTTTTTATTTGTTTTTAACAAAATATTAATAGCTATAAAGTCGAACACATTTAGTTTTACTATGATTCATTAATTTGAATTAAATGTTTAAAACATATTTAATCTTTAAATAAGTAAAAAGCTGCTATTTGTTCCTATAGCAGCTTTTAAAGTGGATAGATATAGTTTTTTAAAGACCCAAAGTAGTTAGTGCTGCTTGCGGTAATAGTACTTTATCAATAGTATGTGCAACGCCATTTGTAGCAAAAATATCGGTTCCAGTAATGCCAGCATCTGTATCGGTATCATCACCAATAACATAGGTATTTCCAGAAGCTATAATTTCTACAGAATTACTAGCATATGCTGTGTCAACACTACCTGCAGCCAAAGCACTTGCGGTAACCTCTTCTGGAATTACGTGATATAATAGGATGTTTCTTAAAGCATCTATTTCATCAGTTGTATCAAAATCTTCAAGACTGTTGTAGTTTGGTCCTAATAAGTCTAAAAGGGCAACAAAAGCATCATCTGTAGGTGCAAAAACGGTGAAAGGACCAGCACTATTTAGGGTATCTACTAACCCAGCTTTAATTACAGCAGCTTCTAAAATAGAAAGAGGTTCAGTAGCTACTACTAGGTCAACCAATGTTCCATTAGTCAATCTCTCAATAAAGTCAATCGCCGCTTGTGGTAATAGTACTTTATCAATGGTATGGGCAACACCGTTGGAGGCGAAAATATCTGTTCCTGTAATGTTGGCATCCACAGTTGAAGCATCACCTAACACAAAAGTGTTACCACTGGTGATTATTTCTATACTATTATTTGTGAATGCCGTTTCAACTGATCCAGCCATTAAAGCGGAAGCTTGAACTTCAGAAGGGATTACGTGATAGAGCAAGATGTTTTTTAACAATGTTATTTCTGCTTCCGTATCAAAATCATCTAAGCTATTGTAATCAGCTCCAAGGGCATTTAATAATGCAACAAAGGCATCGTTTGTCGGAGCCAAAACCGTAAATGGTCCTGCGCTACTTAATGTCGTTGCTAAATCTGCTTTTATAACAGCAGCTTCTAAAATAGAAAGAGGTTCCGTAGCTACGACAATATCTACAAGTGTTCTTTCAGAAGCAGCAATAGCTTCTAATTGGACTACTGCTGCTTCTGGTACTAAAATTTTGTCAATCACATGTACAATACCATTACTTGCTTCTACATCCGCTATAATTACTTTAGCATCTGGCTCACTACCATCCTTTATATAGACAGTTCCACCAGTTATGGCTACGGTTAGTTTTTCACCTTGTACAGAAGTTACTTCTTGGCCGTCACTTAAATCAGTAGATTTTACGGCCGTTCCTGCCACAACATGGTAGGTTAGAATTGTAGCTAAGAGTTCTTTTTTTTCAGGCGTATTAAAATCATCTAAAGAATCGTACCCTTCCAAATTAGCTAATAGCGTAGAAAAGGCATCATTTGTAGGGGCAAAAACGGTAAACGGACCTGTACCACTTAAAGTGCCTACTAAGTTTGCGGAAGTGGCTTCATCGGCTTTCAATAAAGCAGCTACAAGGCTACTTAAAGCATCAGTGGCCTGAGCTGTTTGAACAATATTTTGTTGCATTTCAGCTGATTTATCATCGTTTTTATCGCACGAAATAATAAATGATAGTAGAATAATGCATAGAAAAGTACTTTTTAATCGGAATAAATTTTTCATCATAGCGGTTTTTAAATTAATAAATGTTTAATGTATTCATATAAATGTTAAACAGTATGAAGATATGATTTTTTTAAAATGGTTGTGTTTGTTTAATCTTTTTTAATAAAAGTTTAACAAAATTAATAAATTACCTATGATCTGTATTCAATTTGAATGGTATTGCTTTAATGCATTTAACAAAAGATTGGTAGCACTAAAAGCAAGGCTTTTGCATACCTATCGACTACAGTTTTGAATTTCAATTTTTGTATTTTTGTAAACTTATTTTAATAGCATAATGAAAAAAGTAGTAGTAGGACTTTCTGGCGGTGTAGATTCTAGCGTTGCAGCTTATCTTCTAAAAGAGCAAGGTTATGAAGTTATAGGTCTATTTATGAAAAACTGGCATGATGATTCGGTAACCATATCTGATGAATGCCCTTGGTTGGAAGATAGTAATGACGCTATGATAGTTGCAGATAAATTAGGAATTCCCTTTCAAACAGTTGATTTAAGTGTAGCATATAAGGAGCGTATTGTAGATTATATGTTTGCTGAATATGAAAAAGGGAGAACTCCTAATCCAGATGTGTTGTGTAATCGTGAGATTAAGTTTGATGTTTTTATGAAAATAGCCATGCAACTTGGGGCAGATTATGTGGCTACAGGTCATTATTGTAGAAAGGGAATTATTAAAAAAGAAGATGGTACCAAATCGTATCAACTTTTATCAGGTAAAGATCCTAATAAAGATCAATCTTATTTCTTATGTCAATTATCGCAAGAGCAACTTTCTAAAACCTTATTTCCAATTGGAGAATTACTAAAACCTGAAGTTCGAAAAATTGCAGCAGCAAATGATTTGATTACTGCAGATAAAAAAGATTCTCAAGGACTTTGTTTTATTGGCAAGGTGCGATTACCTGAATTTTTACAGCAAAAATTAAAACCTAAAAAAGGAGTCATAATTGAAGTGCCTTCTACATACAAAGTATTTCAAAATAGTATTCCAGAATTTTCAAATAAATCTGACGAGCTGGCTTATTATTCGAAAAAACCGGTATATCATGTTCAAGATGGTAAAATTGTAGGGGAGCACCAAGGGGCGCATTATTTCACAAAAGGACAACGTAGAGGTTTGGATGTTGGTGGCACTAAAGAACCCTTGTATGTTATTGATACCGATGTTAATGAAAATGTTATTTATACAGGGCAGGGTAAAGATCATCCTGGATTGTATCGAAGAACTTTATTCGTAACTGATGACGAATTGCACTGGATAAGGCCAGATTTAGCATTAAAAATTGATGAGATTATGCCAGTTATGGCACGTATTCGTTACCGTCAAGAATTACAAAAAGCTATGTTGTATAAAATAGATGGAGGGATGTATGTGGATTTTGAAGATAAACAATCAGCAATTACTGAAGGTCAGTTTGTAGCTTGGTATATAAACGATGAGCTTATTGGCTCTGGAGTGATTTCATAATATGCAAAATAGAATAACAGCACTTTTTAAAATAAAATATCCAATTATTCAAGGTGGAATGATTTGGACTAGTGGTTGGCAATTAGCTTCCGCTGTATCAAATGCAGGGGGACTTGGGGTTATCGGAGCAGGTTCAATGTATCCTGATGTTTTACGAGAACATATTCAAAAGTGTCAACAGGCAACAGCTAAGCCTTTTGCAGTAAATATTCCAATGCTATATCCTGAGATTGAGAAGTTAATGGAAATTCTGGTTGAACTTAATGTTAAAATTGTTTTTACTTCAGCCGGTAATCCAAAAACATGGACGTCTTTTTTAAAAGAAAAAGGAATCATTGTCGTGCATGTGGTGAGCAGTGTAAAATTTGCACTTAAAGCTCAAGAAGCTGGTGTAGATGCTATTGTTGCGGAAGGTTTTGAAGCAGGAGGTCATAATGGTCGTGATGAAACAACTACTTTAACTTTAATTCCATCCGTAAAAGAAAAAATAACAATTCCCATAATTGCTGCTGGTGGTATTGCAACTGGGCAGGCTATGCTTGCAGTTATGATTTTGGGGGCAGAGGCTGTTCAGGTAGGGAGCCGTTTTGTAGCAAGTTTGGAAGCTTCTTCTCATGAATTATTTAAGCAGAAAGTCATAGCAATTGGAGAAGGAGAGACCCAGCTAACCTTAAAAGAATTAGCACCTGTTCGTCTCATTAAAAATAAATTTTATAATGACATTCAAGACCTCTATACAAAAGGAGCTACTGTAGAAGAATTAAATCAGCTATTAGGTCGAGCAAGAGCTAAACGAGGAATGTTTGAGGGTGATTTGGAAGAGGGAGAGTTAGAAATTGGCCAAGTATCGGCTATTATTCATGACATTAAACCTGCTAAGAATATTATTGTTGATATGATGCAGGAGTTTGGAGCAGCAAAAAAGAGGGTTGCTATACTATAATTCTTTATCAACTAAAACACAAGAGGAACATTAATATTTGTTTACAACCATAAAAAAATGAATTCACGCCAAGATCAATTACAGGCTTTTGATAGATTGTTAACCATTATGGATGAGCTTAGAGCTCAATGTCCGTGGGATAAAAAGCAAACGATGGAAACACTTCGTCATTTAACTATAGAAGAAACGTACGAACTTGGTGATGCAATTTTAGACCATGATTTACAAGAGGTGAAAAAAGAGTTGGGTGATGTATTGCTCCACATCATATTTTATGCTAAAATTGGTAGTGAAACGAATGATTTTGATATTGCTGACGTGGCGAACGAAATTTGTGATAAACTTATTCATAGACACCCACATATATACGGTGATGTAAAAGTAGAAAATGAAGCAGAGGTAAAGCAAAATTGGGAAAAACTTAAACTTAAAGAGGGTAAAAAAAGTGTTTTAGAAGGTGTGCCAAAAGGCTTGCCAGCTTTGGTGAAAGCTAGTAGAATTCAGGATAAAGTAGCGGCTGTAGGTTTTGATTGGGAAAAGCCAGAGCAAGTGCTGGAAAAAGTACAAGAAGAACTGCAAGAATTTCAGGTTGAATTAAAATCTAATAATACAGATGCTATGGAAGCGGAATTTGGCGATGTACTATTTTCTTTAGTAAATTATGCTAGGTTTTTAAAAATTAACCCTGAAAATGCATTGGAACGTACCAATAAAAAATTCATTGGGAGGTTTCAATATTTAGAAAGTAAAGCCAAAGGATTGGGTAAAGAACTTAAAGATATGACTTTAGCTGAAATGGATGTGTTTTGGGAAGAGGCAAAGAAAAATTAAGGTTTCTAAAGTAAAAGCTAAACATCAAAATTAGTTAATAAGTTTGCTAATTCTTCCGGTCGAATAGGCTTTATTAAGTAATCAGATATATCACTAATACTTTTTGCTTTATTTATATCTGCTTTATCTATTGAAGAAGATACCATATAAATAATAATCTTTTTTCCTACTCTAGGCTTAATTTTAATGTACTCTTCCATAAATTGGAAGCCGTCCATTATCGGCATGTTTATATCTAAAAAAATTATATCTGGTAGATTTTCATTTTGATTTAAATTCTCAATCATGAATAAAATTGCTTCTTCACCATTTGAAAAAGTAATCATTTTGCTAGCTAAATCTGTCGTTTTTAGGGCTCTATTGATTGAATATTTATAAATATCATCATCATCTACTACCCATAAAACTTTTCGGTTATTCATTTTTTCTTTTTCTTTTGAGTTACTCTAGATGCTTTGTTTTTAAGTAGCTCATTTATTATTAATTTTAAACGTTAATATCTTGGGTTTGGTATTCATAAGATATCAGCAAGATTGCTTATTTTTTTATTGTCCCAAATAAAAAAAGTAAAAATAGACTAAAATTCCTACAAATAAAGTAACTAAATCGTTTTATATTTAGGAAGACCGACAAAGAATATTATTCAATATATACATAATAATTTAAAAGTTGGAGCGCCTAAGTTTATCTTTTATATACTTAATTAAAAGAGGGTAAAGACCTATCTTTGGAACCCTTTAATATAATCTTATTTTGTTGCAACAATACACCAAAGAATTTAGATATAATCTAACCTTAGCTATCCCAGTTATCTTGGGTATGTTAGGACATACTTTTGTGGCATTTGCTGATAATATAATGGTAGGGCGCTTGGGAACGGCAGAACTGGCTGCTGTATCATTGGGTAATAGTTTTGTTTTTATAGCAATGTCATTAGGTATCGGTTTTTCTACTGCCATTACTCCTTTGGTTGCTGAGGCTGATGCTTCTGGGAAGGTATCAGAGGGTAAAAGTGCACTTAAGCATGGATTGGTGTTATGTACTATTTTAGGTCTCTCCTTATTTTGTCTAATTCTATTAGCCAAACCGCTAATGTATATGATGAAGCAGCCAGATGAGGTTGTAGCTCTTGCGATGCCTTATTTAGATTTGGTTGCTTTTTCATTAGTGCCTTTAATTATTTTTCAAGCGTTTAAACAGTTTTCTGAGGGGCTGTCACAGACAAAATACCCGATGTATGCTACAATTATAGCTAATGTTGTAAATATTTTTTTAAACTATGTTTTGATTTTTGGAAATTTTGGTTTTCCTAAAATGGGAATTGTGGGAGCTGCCATTGGGACCTTGGTGTCTAGAGTAGTAATGGTTATATTTATTTGGTCATTACTTAGCTATAAGAAGAAATTTCATGTGTATGTTACAGGCTTCAATTTTCGACAAATTGAAAAAAAAGTAATTAAAAAAATTATAAGTCTAGGTTTTCCGTCCGCATTACAGATGTTTTTTGAAGTCGCAATTTTTACCTCTGCAGTATGGTTAAGTGGAGTTTTAGGTAAAAACCATCAAGCGGCAAATCAAATAGCATTAAACTTGTCTAGTATGACTTTTATGGTTGGTATGGGATTAGGTGTGGCCGCAATGATTCGTGTTGGAAACCAAAAAGGATTATTGAATTTTAAGGAATTAAGGCGGATTGCCTTTTCTATATTTTTCTTAACCTTTATATTGGAAATAGTTTTTGCAGCATTGTTTTTTATATTTAATAGTTGGCTACCTACTATTTATTTGGATACTAATGATGTAGCAAACCAGATAGATAATGCAGAAGTAATTATTATAGCAGCTCAGTTGTTAGTAGTAGCAGCTGTTTTTCAAATTTCGGACGGTATACAAGTGGTTATACTAGGAGCGTTACGAGGACTTCAAGATGTAAAAGTGCCAACATTTATTACATTTATAGCCTATTGGTTGATAGGTTTTCCAACAAGTTTTTATTTATGTTTGTATACCAATTTAAAAAGTACTGGAATTTGGATTGGCTTATTAGCTGGATTAACCACTGCAGCAGTACTGCTATATATAAGATTTAATAAGCTATCAAAAAAGTTAATAGCAAAGAATGCAATTTTTAGCTCTTCTGATTAATACTCATAATTAGTCAAATATTAGTAATTTTATCAAAATTGAAAAAAGAAGCATATGGAGTTTCCTAAATTTTTATTAGGTGATAATACAGATTATCCGACAGCAATATTTGTGGTACATACGGAGTATCCACGATTTATAATTAATTTAGAAAATGATGAAGTAGAGTGGTTGGAAGATTTTACGCAAGAAGATGAAAAAAATCTTGAGGAAGAAGCTGAAAATCTTATCGTAGAGGCAACAGCCTTTTATGATAGAGAAGTGTCTAGATATGAAGAGTAAATAGTATGCTTGAAGAGTTAATACATTACGATAAAGAGCTTTTTCTTTTTTTGAATAATTTAGGAAATTCCACTTGGGACGGTTTCTGGATATTTATCACTAATAAATGGAGTTCGGTACCTATATACTTAATCTTAGCTGTTTTATTTTATAAAAATTACGGTTTTAAGAAAACCATACTTTTAATAGTAATTATCGCTTTGCTTATCACGACAACGGATCAACTAGCAAATTTTTTTAAATATGGATTTCAACGTTTGCGTCCTTGTTATGATGAAGAGGTTAATAGCCTAATGCGATTAGTTAAAAAATCTTGTGGAGGTAAATACGGCTATTTTTCAGCACATGCTTCAAATTCTTTTGCAGTGGCTTTTTTCTTTACTTATTTTTTAAAGATTAAACATAGATATATAGGTTATTTTCTACTAACTTGGGCAATTTTAGTAGCTTATAGCCGTATATATATTGGCGTTCATTTTCCACTAGATGTACTTACTGGAATAGTGATAGGACTTATATTTAGCTGGTTTTTTGTAAAGTTATATATATTTGTAACTCATAAAATAGACTTATGATATCTAATACTAGGTATTGGTTTTTGATTTTTTTAATAGCTGTGGTCTATATCGCAGGAATGTTTTCTACACTGTTTGAAAATGATTCTGCTCAGTTTGCAGTAATGGCTATGCGAATGGTTCAGGAGAACGATTTTGTCAATCTCTTTAAGGGAACCAATGAATACCTAGATAAGCCACATATGCATTATTGGCTCGCGGCACTCTCATTTAAAATATTTGGATTACATGATTGGGCCTATAGAATTCCGGGATTATTAGCTACCTTTCTAGGAGCTTATAGTTGCTTTGGATTAGGTACCTTACTTTATAATAAAAATGTAGGTAAAATTTCAGCACTTGTTTTTCTTACGTCCCAAACAATTGTGCTCTCGGTAATAGATGTACGAACTGATGCAGTTTTAACTGGATTTACTATTTTTGGACTATGGCATTTAACAGCATATATTAATAAAAATTCTTTAAAACATATTGTTTTAGGTGCTTTTGGTGCGGGTGTAGCATTTTCTACAAAAGGACAGATTGCATTAGTAGTATTGGGTTTGCCTATTCTTTGTCATTTAGCATACACCCGTAAATGGATTCGTTTTATAAATTGGCGCGTTTGTGTTGGAGTTTTAGTTTTCGTAATTACGATTGCTCCAATTTTATATGCGTACTACCTTCAGTTTGATTTGCATCCAGAAAAAGTAATTAGAGGCCGTGATGGGCGTAGTGGAATCATATTTATACTCTGGGAACAAAGTTTTGAACGTATGAGTGGTGAAGGGGTTGGAAAGAATAGTAGTGATTATTTTTTCTTTTTCCACACCTTTTTGTGGGTATTTTTACCTTGGACTATAATTGGTTTAACTGCATATTATTGCCGGTTTAAGACTTTTGTTAAATTGAGATTTAAATACAACCCTAAGTATGAGTTTTTAACGTTGGGTGGAATTACTTTAATTTTTATAGTTATCAGTTTTGCACAGTTTAAGTTGCCACATTATTTGAATATAGTTATTCCATTATTTTCAATTCTTACCGCTTCTTATCTTTTCAGCTTAAATGTTTTTTTAAAGAAAAATGCTATAAAAATTTTATTGGGAGTACAATATTTTATTCTTGCAGTAGTCTTTATAATTATAGCACTATTCTGTTTTTATATATTTGAATTTGAATCTACTATTTCTTACCTATTATTTGGACTAGCTGCCATCATATCAATATACTTTACGCTAAAACAAGAATCGTATTCAGTACGTATTATTACAATAGCTGTTTCAGCATCGCTATTATTAAATTCTGTTTTGAATTTTCATTTTTATCCTAATCTTTTAGAATATCAGGCAGGCTCTACTATGTCAAAAATAGTATTGGATAAAAATATTCCTGTGGATAATATTTATAAATTGTCTGAAGAGCACACATGGGCTTTAGATTTTTATAATCAAGAACCACTTAAAATTACTTCTTTAAACTCTTTAAAGAATTCTGATAAGGATATCTGGATTTACGTTTCGGAAGATGAATTATCCGTATTATATAATTCAGGTTATGATTGGGATAGAGAATATACAGTTAACGATTTTCGTATTACAAGATTACAAGCGAGATTTTTAAACCCTGTCACAAGAAAAAAATCCTTAAATAAAAAACATTTAATTCACGTTTTCGAAGTAAGGGAATAATTATTATTTGGTTTTTAAATCAGGCTTTTTAAAATGGTAGTAAATTCCGCATAAAGATACTGCCGCAGTGATTAAAAAGAATACCATACTTATACCAATAGAAGTATTTTTATCTAAATTTAATAAGGTTGCTCCATAAAAAAAAGTAAGCTCTCTACTTCCAATTCCTCCTAATGTTAAAGGAATAACCGAGACAATTGAGGATACCAGAAAAATAAATAAATAAGAAACGGTATTTAGTTCAATAGCTAATGCTTTTAAAATGAACAATACACTCATTAATTGAAATAATTGCACTAATGCTGATAAACCAAAAGCCTTCCAAAAAACAGGAAGAACATAACCAAAGAATTTTTTATTCAAATACCAAAAAAATAAACTACTTAGTATCATTCCTAAAACGGCATATATTTCCTTATATCGAATGCTATTTACATCTAAAAATGTAATTAAAATACATGCGTATATAAATAAAAGGAGTAAACCACTAAGTCGATCCAAAACTAATACAGCCACAACTTTCTTTGTCTCTACGGGAAATTGTTTGCGAATAATATACCCTTTATAAGCATCACCGCCTATACCTCCTGGTAAAAAGAGGTTATAGAACATGCCTAATAAATACAATTTTAAATTACTTATTTGTGTGAGGTAAACTTGTAATTGATGAAAATATAAATTTATTCTAAAAGAGGCTATACCCTTGGATAGTATAAAAAAAATAACGGCAATACTGAGGTATATAGGATGGGTTTTCTTTACGGTATTCAGTACATCTTCAAAAGCAATTTTTGTAAAGACAAAATAAAGTAAAACTACACTAATTATAATTTTAAGTGCAGTTACGAGCTTTTTATTGGGTTTTATCACCTATAGCTATATTTTTAATTCGGTAGGGTCTTTTTTGTTGCGATTCGTAATACGTACGTATCAATAACTCCATAACTATTCCAATAGTAAATAATTGAATGCCTGCAAGTATAAACATTAAACCAAAAATTAATAATGGTCTATTACCTATATCTTCTCCCATTAGTTTAACCACCAGCAAATAAATATTTATAATTCCTCCAAGAAGAATTAATAATACGCCAAAGATGCCGAAAAGATGTATTGGTCGCTGAAAATATTTACGAATAAAAAGTAATAACATCATATCCGCTACAACCTTAAAAACCCGTTCTAAACCGTATTTTGAAACACCTGCATGTCGTGCATGATGTTTTACAGGTACTTGTTTAATTTGTGCACCTTCTAGATGTGCGAGTAGGGTTATAAAACGGTGCATTTCGCCATAAAGATTTAAGTCTTTCGCAATATCTTTAGTGAAAACTTTTAAAGCACAACCGTTATCTTTTATATCTAATTTGGTGACACGCCTAACTAAAAAATTAGCAATCTTAGACGGAATTTTTTTAACCAAAGAATCTTTTCTTTTTTGACGAATTCCAGTTATGACATCGAATTCACCGCTTACAGCATAAGAAAGCATCTCAGGAATATCACTAGGATCGTTTTGTAAATCACCATCCATAGTAATAATATATTCTCCTTTGGCATAATCGATACCTGCAGCCAAAGCTAAACTTTGGCCATAATTTTTCTTTAAAGCAATTAAATGAACTTTGTCATCATTCATTGCTTTCACTACTTTTCGAGTAGCATCGGTTGAAAAATCATCGATATAAATAATTTGGTAGTTGTAGCCTACTAGGCTTTCGTGTATTTTATCGGTAAGCAAAACTACATTCTCTTCTTCATTATATAGAGGAACTACAATAGAAAGAAGTGAATCGGTTAAAATTGTCATAGCATAAATATTGAAGCTGCAAATTTATGCTTTTTATTTAAGTTCTTTTCGGTGAGAAGCTAACAATTGCTCAGCCGCAATAAATGGAGATATTTTAGATTCGATTACTTGTTCTAAAAGTGTAGTGAATTGCGTTTGAATAGCTTTATTTTGATAAAAGTCAGATTTTAGTCGATCCTCGATAGTTTGCATTAGCCAATACTTGTTTTGTTGCTTACGCTTATCTATAAAATGAGTTTTTGTTTCCGTTAAATATTCTTGGATTGTATGCCAAATTTCAATAATTCCCTTGTTTTCTAAGGCGGAGCATTGTAAAACCTTTGGAATCCAACCATTTTCTTTTGGTGGATAAAGATGAAGGGCCCTAGTGAATTCTATTTTGGCAATTCTGGCTGCTTGCTTATTTATACCATCGGCCTTATTAATTACAATAGTATCCGCCATTTCCATAATACCTCTTTTTATGCCTTGTAACTCATCACCAGCTCCAGAAAGTTTTAGGAGAAGGAAAAAATCAACCATACCATGTACTGCCGTTTCACTTTGGCCCACACCAACAGTTTCTATTAAAACAACATCAAAACCAGCGGCTTCACATAAAATAATCGTTTCACGCGTTTTACGTGCTACACCACCTAAAGAATCTCCAGAAGGTGAAGGGCGAATAAAAGCATTGTCATCTTTTACTAATACTTCCATTCTTGTTTTATCACCTAAGATGCTCCCTTTACTCATGGAGCTGGTTGGGTCTACTGCAAGAACAGCCACTTTTTTTCCTTTTTCAGTTAGTAATTTACCCAAAACTTCAATGAAAGTACTTTTACCAACCCCAGGGACTCCGGTAATGCCAATTCGAATGGTTTTTTTTCTATGTTTTAAACATTCTTCAATTATTTCATTAGCTTTTTGAAGATGTAATTTATTCTTGCTTTCAATTAAAGTAATGGCTCTACCTAGCGCTGTTTTATTACCCATTAATATACCTCTAATCAATTCTACATCAGTTGGTTGTTCTTTGCGTGAGGATCTAATTTTAGAAATAGATCTTTCACTGGAGGTTTCTGGAGCTTGTATCCCGTTTTTTTCTTCTAATGCAGATTTATTTTTAGATTTTTTCAATGGACAAGAAATTGGTTATTAAATCACTTCAATTGAAAATTAAGGTTTTTAATGAAAACATTCACACAAATTTAATAATTCATTTTTCGCTAGCTGTTCTTCTATTGCTATATTATACCCTTAATTGTTAAATGAAATTAAATGAAAACAATATTTAAGTCAAGAGCAACAAATAAAGGAGGAAGAAACGGACATGTCACAAGTGAAGGCGGCTTAATAGATTTCGATGTTAAAATGCCAAATGGCAACGATAATATCGAGGAGAAATATACCAATCCAGAGCAACTTTTTGCTGCAGCATATTCTACATGTTTTGCAGGTGCCTTAGAAGCAGTAGCTCAAGAACATGGAATAAATGATCTGGGAGATTATAGTGTTACCGCTACTATAGCTTTTCAAAAAGACGAAGATGGTTTTATTATTAAGGCTACTTTAGATTCTTATTTGCCAACTGTAGATAAAAAAACAGGAGAAAAACTGGTGAATGCGGCACATGAAATATGCCCTTATAGCAAAGCTACTCGCGATAATATTACAGTGACCCTTAATTTATTATTGGAAGACTAGTTTTTAGATTTTACTTTCCTTGAAATGCCCGACATCTGTTTTGATATCGGGCATTTTTATATGGTAAAAGTAAATATAGATTCGTTTAAATATTTTTCTCCTGGTTGCAAAACACTAGAAGGGAAATGCTTGTGATTCGGGGCATCAGGAAAGTTTTGAGTTTCGAAACAAATAGATCCAGTTGTAGGAGGAGTATATATTACAACTGCAGGTTGATTCGTTTTTACTTCCATAGTAATACCAGAAATTTCTGAATGAACTTCTGCGACAATTTTGCTTCCACTATCAATTGCGAAAGGCGTATCTAAGCGTGTCTCTCCAATTTTTTTCTTTTCAAGAAAATCATATTTACTAGCTAGTACATGTGAAAATTTACCTGTTGGTACTAAATTATCATCTGTTTCAGTAATCTTAGAACAATTTAATTTTAAATCATAATGATTTACTTCAGCAGCAGTATCCAATTTAAAATACGAATGATTGGTTAGGTTCACTACGGTAGTTTTATCAGTAGAAGCTTCGTGTGTAATTTTTAAACTAGATCCAATTATAGTATAGGTGACCACTATTTTTAAATTCCCAGGATAACCTTCTTCTAAATCAGGACTCAAATAAGAAAGCCTTACAAATGGCTCTTTACCATTGTCTATTTTATCCACAGTAAAATATTTTTGATTGAAACCTATATTTCCACCATGTAAGTGTACTCCATTTTCTTCAGCTAAAACATATATTTCATCCTCTAGGGTGAATTTTCCATTTGATATTCTACCAGCATATCTTCCGATGCAGGCTCCTAAAAACATGTTATCAGTTAAATAAGCATTAGAATTTTCTAAACCGACTACGACATTTGTGGGATTTCCATTTTTATCTTTAACGATAAGTTTTTGAATTATAGCCCCAAAATCAAGGATTGTGAGTTCTATACTATTATTTTTAATTGTAATTTGATTCAAGAGTTCTGTTTTTTAAATCATAAAACTAAACTTTTTTTGAAACATGTAAATAATTGTATCGTCTTTAATATAACAACAACTAAAACCAACTTGGGAAATTTGCCAAAATTCCAAACAGATTTAATTGAGCAATGTAAAGCTAACAATCGTAAAGCACAGTTAAAGCTTTATGAGAAGTATTGTGATGGTATGTTTTGTGTCGTCATGCGATTTTTAAGAAACAGTGATGATGCGGAAGACGTTTTGCAAGAATCATTTATAAAAGCGTTTCAAAAAATTAATCAATATAAAGGAGAAGTCACGTTTGGAGCTTGGTTAAAAAAAATTGTAGTGAACAAGAGTATCGATTTTCTAAAAGCAAAGCGCAATATACATGTGCCTCTAGAAGAAAATTTATTACATGTTGTAGAAGACGATAATTGGCAAATAGATGTAGGGATTACCATTGATGAGGTACGATCAGTAATTGAAACACTTTCTGAAAACTATAAGTATGTGTTGATGCTTTTTTTAATAGAAGGTTATGACCATTCTGAAATAGCACAAATACTTCATATTCCAGAGACTACCTGTAGAACTAGATTAATGAGAGGGAAAAGCTATTTGAAAGAGAAATTAATAAAGAATAAGTATGAAACAAGAGCAAGATCTTAGAACGTTATTCAAAGAAGAAAAAAAGTCCGAGAATTATATTTTAAAAACGGGGCATAAAGATCGTTTTCTTAAAGTACTTGAACAAGAGTTTCCGCAGCAACGCAAATCATATAGATTTCTGTTGCAGATTGCAGCCTCTATTCTTTTGTTGATTGGTGCAGGAATTTATTTTTATCTAAACCAACAACCAAATGCAGGTATAGAAACTACAATTGTTGGCGTAGCTGAAAATGAAGCGAATAGTGACGCAATATCTTTAGGGGATTTATCACCTGATTTAAAGAAAGTGGAACAATACTATGTGGCAAACATCAATATTGAATTAGCTCAGCTTAAAATTTCAGAGGAAAATAAAGTGCTCGTAGATGGCTTTATGGAGCGTTTGGCAGAATTAAATGTAGAATATCAGTTGCTTACTAAAGAATTAAATACCGTAGGACCAAACGATCAAACAATAGCCGCTCTAATTAAAAATTTACAGTTGCGTTTACAGTTGTTGCAAAAACTAAAAGAAAAATTGAACGAATTAAAATCATCAGAAAATGAAACAGCAATTAATGTATAAATTTTTTATGTTATTGGTTTTTACAGCAACATTTATAAGTGCTCAAAAACAAACAAAGACTTTTAATGAAAATTTTAATGTTGGAGACAATGCTATATTAAATATTAACACCACCCATACCGATATTGAATTCGAAACTTGGAATAAAAATCAAGTAGCGATAGAAGTTATTATTGAAATTGAAGGTGCGAATAGTAAGGACATGGAGGCCTACTTTAAACAAAATGAAGTTAAAGTTAGCGGAAATAGTAAACAGATAGATATAACTACGGGTGTTGAGAATTCTTGGTTATATAAACATACTACAGAAGGGTTATCTAATTCATGGAATGCGCTAGATTTTAATTTTTCAGAAATTACAGCCATTCCAAAAATCGAATTTTTAGATTTTACTATAGATAGTATTCATATGCCACCTGTTCCTCCAATGCCTGTTCCTGAATTTGATTATGAAGCTTTTAAAAAAGATGGAGATGCGTATTTGAAAAAATGGCAGAAGCAATTTGATGAAAATTTTGGAGAAGATTTTGAAAAAAAAATGGAGGCGTGGCAAGCTAAAGCAGAAATAGCAAGCAAAGCACATGAGAAGGTTAGGGGGAAGGCTAAAGAGTTAAGTATTAAAGAAAGGGCTTTAGCTTATGAAATAGCAAAAAATGATAGAAGAGCGGCATCAGAAGATCGTCAAGCGGCTTTGAGAGAGCGGCAACAAGAATTACGTGAACGATTAAAACATAATGCGGAAGAACGACAAGAACAATTTTTTATAAGAAGAGGAGATTCACTTAGAAGAGATACGATTATGAATTTCTATAGTACAAGTCCTAATGTATATTATTTGTCTGCAGATAATAAGGGAAAAGGGGAAAGAGTAAAGGTTAAAAAGTATATTAAAATTAAAATGCCAAAATCGGCAACGCTCAAAATGAATGTGAGACATGGTGAGGTGAAGCTGGCGGAAAATACAAGAAACATAAATGCTACTCTTTCATATTCAGGTCTTCTAGCATCAATAATTGATGGGGATAAAACCATAATTAATGCGTCGTATTCCCCTGTAAGCGTACAAAAATGGAACTATGGCAAATTAAAAGTTAGTTATTCTGATAATGTGGTATTGAAACAAGTGAATAATTTAACCCTTAGTTCAAATTCCTCAGTGGTTACCATAGATAATTTAATGAAAAGTGTTTTCGTAGAGAATAATTTAGGAGCACTATATATTCAAGCTGTAGCAAATGATTTTTCGTCTGTTGATATTTCTATGAAAAACGGTGAACTCTCCTGTAAACTGCCAAAAACCCCATTTACGATTCTAGTAAATGGGGAAAATTCAAAATTATCGTCCCCCTCATCTTTAAATTTAAGCAAAACAAAAAATTATAATTTGGTAATGCATAAAGGATATAACATAAATAAAAACTCAGATAAAACTATAACGATTACATCAAAGTATAGTGATGTGGTCTTGGAGTAATGATGTATTAATGAGTTCCCTTTTTTAATAGCTCAGGAAATTTATTTTGAAACCGTTTTAATCTTGGTACAGAAACGCTTCTTATATATGAATTATCTGGGTGCTTCTTTTCATAATCTTGATGGTAATCTTCAGCATCATAAAAAACATCAAATTTTTTAACTTCTGTCGCTAATGAACCATTAAAAGTTGTTTCTGCTTTTAATTTACCCATATAAGTTTCTATGATTTTCTTTTCAGTTTCATTTTTATAAAATGCGATGGAGCGGTATTGTTTCCCCATATCTGGCCCCTGTCCGTTCACAGTAGTTGGGTCATGTGAACCAAAATATACTTTTACAAGGGTTTCAAAAGAAATTACTTTTGGATCGTAAAATACCGCTACAGCCTCGGCGTGTGTTGTTCTACCATAACCCACATCTTCATAAGTGGGGTTCTTTTCTTTACCTCCGGAATATCCCGAAATTACTTCTTTTACTCCTTTTACACTTTCAAAAATAGCCTCTACACACCAAAAGCATCCACTGGCGAAATATGCTGTTTCATAGCTGGCTAAATCTTGTGTTGGTTTCGTAGTAACTACATCCGATTTCTTAAGATCCTTGTTTTTTGATTGGCAACTAGTAGCGGTTAATGCTAACAATGCAAAAAAGATAATTTTAAAATAGTTCATAGTCTGTTTTTAAAGTTAGTTGTATAAATTCAAAAATACTTACGAACTTATATCCCTTCATGATGTTAATTTTTTAATAATTCAATAAGAACTTAATTTTTAATCAATCAAATTGCTATGGCTATTTTATATTTGAAGTATGAATGTATTGGAAAAATTATTAACGGCGATTTCGCAAGAGCCTATCCCTATTTTAGATTCCAATATTCCTATAAAAAAGTATACACCATTAGATTTATCGGATACAAATTTAGATTTATTGGATATAGAGGTTACAAACCCTAGCGATTGTCAGTCTTATATTAATACAATTCTTTTAAAAAAGGAGGCTTTTGTTGCTTATGGAGGTTATTTAGAGAAGAGGAATCTATATGCCGATAAAAGTAGTTTTTCCAAAAATATTAAAGCATTGCGTAACATACATTTAGGAATAGATTATTGGGCAAAAGCGGATACTCATGTTTTAGCACCCATAAGTGGTCACGTACATAGTTTTAAGAATAATACAGCTGTAGGAGATTATGGACCAACTATCATATTATCTCATCACATTAACGAGCTATCATTTTACACCTTATATGGACATTTGTCTTTAGAATCTATAGAAGGTCTTTTTGTGGGTAAAGCAATTAATCAAGGAGCTATTCTTGGATATTTGGGTACTCCAGATATAAATGTGAATTATGCTCCTCATTTACATTTTCAAATTATTAAAGAGATAAAAGAATATTCTGGTGACTACCCAGGTGTTTGTACTGCACTTGATTTAGACTATTATCGTGAGAATTGTCCAAATCCTAATCTTCTACTAAAAATTAGGCAGGATTAATTACCGACTAAATACCAATAGTATCGCTAAGTGAAATTTAGTTTTTTTTCGGT